>ODAI013375514.1_pt1 | contig 17869 bp, 16 predicted proteins | sample 1539321 | NCBI WGS metagenome assembly ODAI01 (sample SAMN02144231, study PRJEB22623) | gut metagenome | biome: sheep rumen | host: Ovis aries | place: New Zealand | reverse complement strand
ATTGTTGTAACCTCTGAATATGCGGAGAAAGACAATAAAATGCTCTTTCCGCCGTTTTATACCAAAGCGGATTCTACATTGCTGAAAGGCGGAAAACCTTTTTTTGTGCCGGACTTCATGACTCAATGTGTAATGACGGTTCACCTTGTGGCGAGGATATGCCGTCTGGGTAAAGGTTTCTCTACGCGGTTTTCATACAGATATGTTGACGCCTGGACATTGGGTGCAAATTTTATTGCACAGGACTTATTGAACGAAGGCCATCATGCGGCAGCAGTCGATTTCGACGGAAGTACGATGATAGGCGATTTCATAGAAGTAAAGGACCTGAACTTTGATTCCGCTTTATGTGAAATGCAGTTAGGAGAGGAGACTGTCAGAATAGAATCTTTAGCAGATGCAGGTCAGAGAATGTTGGAAGATATTTCAAAGATGAGCTATTTCTTTACTTGGAAACAAGGAGATCTGCTGTTTTCCTGTCCGTTGTATAGGAAAGCATCTGTTCATAAGGACGAGCATATATCGTGTATGTTAGGCAAACAAAAATTATTGGAATTTAATATTAAATAGTCTATGCGCAAATTACTCATCATATTATCCTCACTCATTCTTGCGTGTGTCTCTTCTGTGCCTGTCATTGCGGAAGAAACATCATCATTCTCCCACATTGAGTGGAATAGCGAATTTACGTCGTTACCGATGTTTAGTAAAACCATCAACCTCAGTGATGATTTCCGTAATTATGACTATTCAGTTCATCTGGAGTATCCTGAATATGTCCAGATGAGTGCCTCCGAAGTGGATTCCCTAAAGAAATATACATATCAGCCCGGTGAGCAAATTGTGGTCAACGCCTTGCTCGGCGTTTCTCGTAAGCGCGGAATATTGGACGTAAACTTCGTGCCGATAATAAAAAAAGGAAACAAATATTTCCGTTTGGCAAGCTGTAAAATCGTCGTTGACAAGAAACAGAAGGCTGCACGCGCGAAATCCCTGAAGGCAGAAGACGAAACGGGGACTTATGCATCACATTCAGTATTGTCAAAGGGGAAATGGGCAAAGATACGTGTCAAGGATGAAGGCATATATGCACTGACGCCGTCTTTCATATCATCATTGGGTTTCTCCGACTTATCCAGAATCAAAGTTTACGGTTATGGCGGACGTGTGGAAAACGACGTCATCAAATACACCCAAGAAAACGATACTGATTATGACGATTTAGAGGAAGTGCCTCTTTATCGCAGGGCAAACGACGCCATCTTCTATGCTGAGGGTACGAGAAGATGGTCCACGCTGACCCTGAACACATCGAATGGGGTATATATATCAAAGCACCAGAATAATCCCTATTCATCATACTCGTATTATTTCATCACTGAAGGCGATGCCCCCCTCGCTATGGAAGAGGAAGAAATCACGGCGAAGAGTTCAAACTTCAACATAAAGAAGGTGCCTTGTCAGGCTTTGATTGACAATGATGAATACAGTTGGATGAGCAGTGGGAAAACTTTCTTTGAAAACTATAATTTCGCCAATGGCAACAGTCGCAGCTACACTATTGCGACGACAGATATAGATACGACATTAAATGGAGTCATTACCGTAGCCTTTGCGGCTGCAAGTAAAGACAATAATACCTCTGTTCAATTATCGTTGAACGGCAACAGTTTAGGCTTATTCTCGTTAACCACGCTTGCTGAGCATGATGTAGCCGTACTGGGTACAAAAACCTTCGCCTCCAAATTGTTCAAAAACAGCAACGTGATTAGCATCAGGTCGTCTGCGTCGCATGATGCCCGGTTGGACTATATAAAAATAGATTATTACAGAAACTTGAACTTTTCCGGCAAGGCAATGCCGTTCAGGCACTATCGGACGAATGCTTCCAACTTTATAATGAACGTTCCCGATAACGACAATATTCAGATATGGCGGCTCGGTTATCCCGGGCATCCAACAGCCCAAGTGCCGTTCACGACGACCGACAACGTGCTGACCTGTCTTGTCGACAATCCGTCATTGCGCTATATGGCAGTCGATGTTGCGGCTTCGTTCGACACACCTGAAAAAGTCGGCATAATAGAAAATCAGGACTTGCATGCGGATTCCGCGTATGATATGGTGATGATTATCCCTGAGAGCGGTAAACTGCTCCAGCAGGCCCAGCGTCTGGCTGACTATCATGCTTCAAAAGACGGTCTGCGGACAAAGATTGTCAGGGCGGATGCACTATACAACGAATTCTCTTCCGGTACGCCTGACGCTGGCGCATACCGCCGCTATATGAAGATGTTGTATGACAGGGCGCAGTCAGAGGCCGATATGCCTCGCTACCTATTGCTCTTTGGCGGATGCGTATGGGATAACAGGATGGTGACAGCAGAATGTAAATATTTAGACCCCAAAGACTATTTGTTGAGTTATGAGTCTGAGACATCGCTCAATGAGGTAAGCAGTTATGTGACGGACGATTATTTCGGATTCTTGGATGACGGCGAAGGTGGTCGAATCTTGTCAGAAAAGATTGATTTGGGCATTGGACGCTTTTCTGTCACGACAGATGAGGAAGCTAAAATAATCGTTGACAAACTTATATCTTATATGGATAACAAGGTTTGCGGTTCGTGGAAGAATGACGTTTACCTTATTGCTGATGACGGAGACAGCGGCGGCCACATGAAAGATGCCGAAAGCGTATGTAAGGTCGTAGAGGGCAATTTTCCCAAACTGGCACTGAAGCGCGTGTATCTTGACTCCTATGCCAGAGAGTCATCATCTACGGGAAACTCATATCCTGCAGTTCGAAACATCCTGAAGAATATATTAAACAACAAGGGTGCGCTTGTCATGAACTACTCCGGTCACGGTTCTCCCTATCAGGTCTCTCATGAAAGAGTGTTGACATTGGCGGATTTCAAAGAAGCGACATCAGCGAAAATACCTTTATGGGTAGCGGCATCATGTGAGCTGACGCCTTATGATATGATGGAGGAAACGATAGGAGAGAGTGCTTTGCTGAACAAATCAAGCGGTGCGGTGGCATTCATAAGTTCCGCACGGGCTGTTTACGCTGCACAAAACACGTCGTTGAACACATATTTCATGAAATATGTCTTTGCGACTAAAGAAGACGGCACGCGCTATACGCTGGGTGATGCGTTGCGTGAGACAAAAGTCAGTCTCGTCTCACCAGTCACTCCGCAAGATCCGAGAGATTACTCTTACAACAAGTTAAAATACTTCCTATTGGGCGATCCCGCTATGACGCTGATGATGCCGACTCACAATGTCGTCATTGACGCTATCAATGATATTCCTCTTACGGGTGCAGGGGAGCTGCCCCGTCTGACAGCAGGAAGCTGTGCCAAAATCAAAGGCCATATAGAGGATACTTCCGGAAACCTGTTGCCGGGATTCAACGGCAGCCTGACACTTACCTTGCTGGACAGCAGAGACACTATTGCGTGTCTGAACAATGCCGGTGACGATATGGATACATATTATTTCTCAGAACACACAAAGACGCTTTATGAAGGCAGTGACTCTGTCCTCGCCGGCACGTTCACAACAGAGATACCTATACCGTTTGACATAAAATATACAGACTTGAACGGACGTCTGAACCTGTATGCCGTCAACAACGAGAATACGGTTGAGGCGAATGGTGTATGCTATGACTTTATTGTCGGCGGAACGGCCGATAACATCGTGAATGATAACTCCGGACCATCGTTGTATGTTTACCTTAACACTCCGGAATTTCAGGATGGCGGCAGCGTGAACGAAACACCTTACTTTCATGCCAACTTGAACGACTCCGATGGAATCAATGCTACAGGTAATGGTATAGGTCATGATATAGAACTCATTATAGATGGAAAGGAGAATATGTCATACAATCTCAACAATTATTATGTCAATGATTTCGGCAGCTTCATGTCGGGTTCGGTTTCTTATCTCATTCCGACTCTTGAGGAAGGTGCGCACACGTTGCTTTTCAGAGCCTGGGATATGAAGAACAACTCTTCGTCTGCTACGATGAAATTTAATGTGATAAAGGGTCTGTCTCCCTCAATACTGCGGGCTACGCTGTCAAAAAACCCGGCACAGACGACAACAGACTTTATCATAGAGTATGACCGTCCTGAAACTGAAACAGAGTTTACGGTGTCTGTATATGACTGTTTTGGCAGGTTGTGGTGGAAACATACCGAAAGTGGCACTTCTGATGTGTCGGGTCATTATAGGATAAATTGGAATCTGACATCAAACAACGGTGTTATATTGCCATCGGGCTTGTATCTGTATGAAGTCAGTGTATCTTGCAACGGCAGTAAGGAGTCTACAAAAGTTGAGAAATTAATCATTCACAAACAATAAAAACTATACATTAGAGTTTTAAATACGTACAGTTATAAGATAGAATATGAAGAAAATAATCATATCAATATTATTTGTAGGTATGTACTCGGTTTCTTCACATGCCGAAGATATTAGGAGTAAGTTTAATCCTGTACAGACGGCGGTGGTCTCCCAGAGTATCGCTACGGATGCTCATGCCAACGGTATGGGCGATATGGGTGCTGCTACGGAGCCTGATGCCAATTCGCAGGCCTGGAATGCTGCCAAATATCCATTTTGCATAAGCAAGGCCGGTGTCGCTTTGAACTATACTCCGTGGTTGCGCCAATTGGTCAATGACATCGACTTAGCCTATCTCGCCGGATATTATCGTATCGGTGATTATCAGGCAGTCAGTGCGTCGTTGCGTTATTTCTCTCTGGGCGAAGTCTCATATGGTGACGGATCAGTTTCAGGCACCGGAACGAGTATGACCATCAAGCCTTATGAATTTGCTGTTGATGCGGCATATTCAAGAATGTTGAGCGAGAAATTTTCTGCGGCTGTGACGTTCCGCTACATATATTCAGACCTGTCCGGACACTATGAGGACGGTTCGGAACCCGGTTCAGCCTTTGCTGTTGATTTGGCGACATACTATAACACCTATGTCAATATGGGGCCGCGCGAGTGTATGTTCTCTTTAGGTCTCGGTGTGTATAACCTGGGCAGTAAAATCAACTATGGCGATGATTATTCTTATTTCATCCCTACAACGCTGAGGTTGGGTGTCAATTATATGATTCCTATGAACGAGTACAATAAAATTTCGTTCGGTGCTGAGGCCAACAAGTTACTTGTCCCGACGTATCCTACCGACGAGCAGTGTGCGAAAAAATTAGGAATAGACTATGATGACAGCCTCACAGCAGAATATCTGGCCTATCGTGAGAAATACTACTACTCTATGTCACCTATCAAGGGTATCTTCAAGAGCTTTAGTGATGCGCCTAACGGCTTCAGTGAAGAACTTGAGGAGATTAATTGGAGTATAGGTGCTGAGTATACTTACAACGATAAGTTTATGATTCGCGCAGGTTATCATCATGAAAGCGAGAACAAGGGTAACCGAAAATATTTCACTGTAGGTGCCGGTTTCCGCATGAATGTGTTTTCTCTGGATGCGAGTTACGTGATTGCCACAGCCGCTTCCAATCCTTTGGACCAGACGCTCCGTGTATCTTTAGGTTTCGATTTGGACGGCATTAAGGATTTGTTCAACAGAGGCAGATAAAATGACACCTTTCAGAGTGGGAATGGGCTATGATGTCCACCGTTTAGTTGCAGACAGAGATTTGTGGCTTGGCGGTATAAAGATAGATTATCCTTATGGCTTATTGGGTCACAGCGATGCCGACGTGCTTATACATGCGTTGTGTGATGCTATTCTTGGTGCCGCCAACTGTCGCGATATAGGCTATCATTTTCCGGATAAAGATCCTAAGTATAAAGGCGCTGACAGCAAACTCCTTTTGGCTGAAGTCGTGAAGATAATTGCCGGAAAGGGGTATAGGGTCGGCAATGTGGACGTTACGGTTTGTCTGGAGCTACCCAAATTAAATCCTCATATTCCGGCGATGACTGAATGTCTTGCGCATATTATGAATATAGAGCAAGACTGCGTATCCATTAAGGCTACGACTACAGAGAAGTTGGGCTTTACCGGCCGTCAGGAAGGGATTTCCGCTTATGCTGTTGCTTTGTTAGAAAAGATTTAATCTCCTTTTCCACATTAGCGTCAACAAAGTCTGATATGTTTTCATTATTGGACAGTCTGTGTCTTATCTCGGTTGAGCTGACGTTATATAACGGCATATCCAGAAGATGTACGTTTGGCGGCAGTTCCTGTTCTTTGACAGAATATCCTTGTCTCGGGTACACTATAAAGTCATAATCCCTGATGAGCGTGTCTGCCTTGTACCATTTGGAGAAATTTGTCCAGTTGTCCGCTCCGATGATGACAGTAAATCTCCTTTCGGGATATGCCTCCTTGAGTCGGAGCAGGGTGTTGTAGGTATATGAGGGTCGGGGCAGGTGAAACTCAAAATCTGACACCTTGATGTGCGGATGTCCCTTTGTGGCAATCTGCGCCAGGCGCAACCTGAAGTCATCATCCATCAGTGTGGTGTTCTCCTTCAGCGGATTCTGCGGCGAGACCATGAGCCACAGTTCGTCAACCAGTCCTCTTTGGCATATCGCATCAGCAATAGCGAGATGCCCGTTATGGACGGGATTGAACGAACCGCCAAAGATACCTGTCCTAATCATATCTCTTTAATCCAAAAAGGCGTTCACTGCAGCCAGAGCCTGCGCCTGAGCATCTTCCAGAACGTCATTGACGATGATTTTGTCAAATTGCGGCGCAAAGGTGATTTCGTATTCAGCTTTGCGGATGCGGTCATTAATGATTTCGAGACTGTCGGTGCCTCTTTTGAGTAAGCGGTTTTTGAGGACCTCAATGCTGGGTGGCTGGATAAAGACAGTCAGCGCTTGGTCGCCATAGATTTTCTTAATATTGACGCCGCCTTTGACATCTACATCCAAAACGACATTCTCGCCGTTGAGCAGTTGCTTTTCCACTTGTTGTTTCAGCGTCCCGTAGAACTTTCCGGCATAGACTTCTTCGTATTCAATGAACTCGTTGTTTTGTATCTTTGCCCTGAATTCATCGGGCGTGAGAAAGTAGTAATCTTTTCCGTTGATTTCATTTCCTCTTGGTGCCCTGCTTGTGGCGCTGACGGAGAAGTGCAGGTTGTCTATCTGAGACATCAGATAATGCACGATAGTGGTCTTGCCGCTTCCGCTGGGTGCGGAGAATACGATTATTTTGCCTGTTTTCATATATGTCGTTGCTTAAAGGATATTCAGGACTTGTTCTTTTATCTGTTCCAGTTCGTCTTTCATCTTGACTACGAGATTCTGCATGTCAGCCTGGTTGCTCTTGCTGCCAAGCGTGTTGATCTCGCGTCCCATTTCTTGGGCGATAAAGCCCAGCTTCTTTCCTTGGGCTGTTTCGTTTTCCATCGTTTGGGCAAAATAGCTCAAGTGATTGCTCAGACGTTGTTTCTCTTCGTTTATGTCGAGTTTTTCGATGTAGTATATCATCTCTTGCTCAAGGCGGTTTTGGTCATAGTCCACGTTGCGGAGCGATTTCAGTCCGTCGGTAATGTTTTGCTTTATTTTATCGATACGCTGCGTCTCGTACTTGCTGACATCTGCGAGATAGGATGCGATATTGCTCAACTTCTCGTCAAACTTGTGTTTCACGGTGTTTCCTTCTTGCTTTCTGAAATCAATCAGATGTCCAACAGCTTCGTCTATGGCTGACATGATGACAGCCCACGTGTCATCGGTTATTTCCTGCGGAGCAGTTTGTTGTGATATGCCGGGCATCTTGCTTAACACCTCCCACCAGTTGTCTGTGGGCGGAACGATGTTCTCTTTCGCACTGATGCGCTTTATCTGTTCAACATAAGCGTGGATGATGTCTTCGTTGAGAGTGACAGTCTGAGACGCATCCAAGTCTTCAGTCCATAGGCAGAAGTCCACCTTACCCCTGATAAGTCTCTGTGACAGATAGGAACGTATCTCCAAATCCTTGCTGATATAGAGTGAAGCAAGGTGTGTCTGTATGTCAATGTTCTTGCTGTTGAGTGATTTAATCTCAACATGTATTTTTTTGTTATTGATAATGGCTTCGGCTTTACCGTAGCCTGTCATAGAAAGTAACATGTATGTAATTTTTATTTTAAGGCAAAATTACTATTTTTATTAAAAAACAAACTTGTGTTTGGGTATAGAAAGATGATATTTTCGTAAATTTGCATATAATTAGACGGAAAACCAAATAAATAGATAAATTATGGTAAATTTTAAAGAATTAGGTCTCGTTAATACACGAGAAATGTTCAAGAAGGCTGTTGATGGCGGCTACGCTATTCCAGCTTTCAATTTCAATAATTTGGAGCAGTTGCAGGCTATTATCACAGCCTCTTCTGAAACAAAATCTCCTGTCATCCTTCAGGTATCCAAAGGTGCCCGCAACTATGCTAACCAGACATTGTTGCGCTATCTTGCTGAAGGTGCTGTGCAGTATGCAAAAGAATTGGGCTGCGAACATCCAGAGATAGTTCTCCACCTTGACCACGGTGACACCTTCGAACTGTGTAAGAGTTGTGTGGATATGGGCTTCTCTTCTGTAATGATTGACGGTTCTTCACTTCCTTACGAAGAGAACATAGCACTGACCAAGAAAGTCGTTGAGTACGCTCACCAGTATGATGTTACTGTAGAGGCTGAGCTCGGTGTACTCGCAGGCGTAGAGGATGACGTAGTCGCAGAAGAGTCTCATTACACAAAACCTGAAGAGGTTATTGACTTCTCTCAGCGTTCAGGTTGTGACTCGTTGGCTATTTCCATCGGTACATCACATGGTGCATATAAGTTCAAGCCGGAGCAGTGTACCCGTGACCCGAAGACAGGCAGACTGGTTCCTCCTCCTTTGGCATTCAACGTATTGCATGAGATAGAGAAGAAACTTCCTGGATTCCCCATCGTTCTTCACGGTTCATCTTCCGTTCCTCAGGAATATGTTGATATCATCAACAAGTTCGGTGGTAACCTGCCCAATGCAGTAGGTATACCTGAAGAGCAACTTCGTGAGGCTTCCAAGAGCGCTGTTTGCAAGATTAACATTGACTCTGACTCTCGTCTGGCTTACACAGCGGGTGTACGTGAGACTTTGGCTCAGCATCCTGATTACTTCGATCCGCGTCAGTATGGTAAGGTTGCACGTAACTACATGATTGATTTGTACAAGCATAAAATTGTCGACGTTCTCGGCAGTGATAATAAACTGGCTTGATGTATTGACAATTTATCCAATAATTTGTTATTTAGGGACTGGTATCATTACCGGTCCCTTTTTTGTTTAACGTACTTTTGTTAAATTTGCATAGGAAATTGTCATAGGCATTAATGGAAAATTTTGCGGCGATAGATTTTGAGACGGCTAATCAGGAACGTACATCCGTATGCTCCGTCGGTGTCGTCACAGTGCGCGACGGTGAGTTTTCCGAATCATTCTATTCGCTCATTCAACCCGAGCCCAATTATTACAACTATTGGTGCACCCGGGTACATGGGCTTACACAAGCTGATACCGACGATGCTCCGATATTTCCGGAGGTGTGGTCGCATATAGAGCCGCTGATAGAAGGACTGCCGCTTGTTGCACACAATAAACGCTTTGACGAGGGTTGTCTGAAAGCGGTTTTTTACTTATATCAGATGGATTATCCGGATTATGAGTTTTATGACACGCTTTATGCGGCACGCCGCAAGTTGCCCCGTTTGATGAATCATCAGCTTCATACTGTAGCTGAAGCCTGCGGATTTAATCTGGTGAACCATCATAACGCGCTGGCCGATGCTGAAGCGTGTGCGTGGATAGCTAAAAAACTTCTGTAACCGATAGACCGACAAGAAAAGCCGTATATGGAAAAAAGGTTACGAGGACAAATAAACCGCAGTTACCTCGTATAGTGAACATCAATATCGAGGATAAAAGAAATCTTTCTACGCGATAAAAAAATCAGCCCTGTCACAGATAACTGAGGCAGGGCTGGATGAAAATGATATTTCTCGGACAGCATGACTCTTTATGACAAGAGCATGCGGCTGTTACTTATTTGTGTTGTCTTCAACGACCCGACTCAGCGTCCCTGTCGTTTGATTAAAGAACACCTGAGTGGAGGTGCGCTTATTGAATAACTCATTGCTGAGGACCTCAACACGGCCGAACTGGGCCACGGGAGCGTTAAAGTCAAGATATTTATTTGTGCGTGAATATATCTTGATATTAGTGTCTGATGCGACATTGTACCTTACAGCTTGCTCATCTGTTTTTTTCTTTTTGGGGTCAATCTTCTCGGCCGGAATGGTTTTTAAGTCAGTCAGGTCGATGTATATCGGCTCACCTGCAAGGTCATCTTTCTCAACGACACCTTTCTCTGTTGAGAAACGGAAGAGAATTTCTTTTTTCAGGTTCTTCTCAGGGCAGAAGGAAAAAGTGAAACTTCTTGTCTCGATTTCTTCCGAACCCTTAAACAACTGCAAGAGGGCTTCTTCCTGCAAATTGAGTTGCTGAATCATCAGTTTGAGTTGTTCACCGTCCTTGGGCATATTGTCTGCCTCACCTTTGGTCAGGTCACTTCGGCTTTCACGGATGTCATAGATTTCGTTGGCTGTCAGTTCAGCCATCTTGCTTATACTGCCGGCATAGAGAATCTCTTGAGACATATAATCCTTTGAGTTGAGTTTGTTATTCTCTACTTTATGTATCTTCGGGTCAAGGACGATACTCTCTTCCTCGGCCGTTGCATTGATGGAAAGAATAGTCCCCTGCTTAGTCAGACTTACCAACGGTGCGATAGTCGCTTTTTTCAAAGGAATAGAATAGACCTTCGATGTATCTGCGATACCATAGGGGGTGATGCTGATATCTTTGATTGTCCAGGTGCGGGTAACTTCCTTCGTGACATTATTGAGTTTCAAATATCGTCCGGCATAAGCGTTCAGCTCACCCGGGTATAGTGTAGTGCATGTCGCTGTAACAGTAACATTGAAGGCTGTCTTGGGAAGATAATATGTTACACCTTCTGTTGTTGTGCCTGGTACATATGGCAAAACTACCGTTTGGGCAAACGATGTTGTCATTACTCCAGTAACGAGTGTGCTTAATAACAATTTTCTGAGGTCCATATAAATGTCTTTTTGAGAATATTAATGTTTGGTGTTAGCATAGAGATATGCGGAGTTCTTGAGTTCCTTTATTGCAGACGGAATCTCGTTGATCAAATCCATGACGGTCATACCTTCTTCCGTCAGCTTCTCTGCAGCGATGTCGCCAGCCAGTCCGTGAATATAACATCCCAGCCTGCATGCGTCTCTGGCGGTATAGCCTTGTGAGAGAAGCGATAAGAGAATGCCTGTCAGCGCATCTCCCGTTCCGGCTGTCGCCATACCGGAATTACCTGTTGTGTTGAAATATATGTGGCCGTCGGGGCAGCAGATAGCTGTATAATGATTCTTGCAAATAATAAATATCTGCAGCCGTTGTGCCTCTTCTCTCGCGATGCATAGCATACCGTAGTCAGAGGTCGTCTCTCCGAACAAGCGACTTAGTTCCTTAGGGTGGGGCGTGAGGATACTGTTCTTTGGAAGTTGCTGCATCCAGCCTTTATGATTGGACAAAATATTCAATCCGTCGGCATCAATGACAAGCGGTTTCAAGGTATGTGTAATCTGCTCCATAAGAGCTACGGCTGTTTCTTTCTTCTGACCGATGCCCGGGCCGATAGCTACAGCCTGGTATTCCTCACCGTATTCTGCGGTCGTAAAGACGTAATTGTCTTCATCGTGGTGGATGACTGCTTGGGGAACGGATGTCTGCAAGATAGTGTTGTTGGCGGCAGGCGTATGGATGGTCAGCTTGCCGATGCCACTTTTCAATGTTGCCTGAGCTGCAATAATTGCGGCACCAGCCATACCGTATGAGCCGGCGATGAGCAATCCGTGACCAAATGTACCTTTGTTGCCGAAAGGGTTGCGTGGTTTGATGAGTTCACGCATCTCGTCTTCCTCATCAAGAGTGTAACGGGTTTCAATGTCCGGATGAGTGTTGTTCTCCAAACCGATGTCAAGGATTTTGCATTTACCGATGTACTGCTGGCAGTCTGCCAATAAGAAGGCTGGCTTTACAGCGTGTAGGGAAAAGGTGTAATCAGCGTGTACAATTTGATGAGACAGTGTTTGCGAATTGTCCTCACAATGCATTCCTGAAGGAATGTCTATGGAGATAATTGTACCTTCACTGTTGTTCAAAAATTTTATCAGTAACGTATAGCTGCCATTGATTGAACCGTTTAGCCCGACACCGAAAAGGCCGTCAATGATGAGATCGTCTTTTGTAATTTTGGGCAAATCAATTTTTGTTGATATTTCGTGAAAGGTAACCTGGGGACATGTGGCTACTAATCTGTCTCGGTTGATTTCACATTCCGGCGTCAGATGTCCATTAGTGTTGAATAGGAAGACTTCCAGATTGTAGCCACATTGCGCAAGCATACGGCTTACAGCAAGAGCATCACCTCCATTGTTGTGTGAGCCGGCAAAAACTTTAATGGACGTCTCTGTGCCCCATTTGGATTTAATCTCTTCACAGATGGTACTTGCCGCACGTTCCATGAGGTCAATAGGCTGTATAGGCTCATGCTCGAAGGCATGGGACTCAACCTGCTTGATTTCTGTTGCTGTGTATATTTTCATAAGGTTTTTTAGTCTTCTAGTTCCATCTCTACAATTCTGTAATTAAATTTTGGACCGTATTCTTTGGATACAATGCGGTCGACGCCCATTTTAACAAAATTCTTTAAGTCATTAAGATCGTCAACGTTCCATACTTTTATAGGAAATCCTTTCTCGTGGATATAATCAATAAGTGTTTGTGATACCAGAGATTTCCGTATGGAAAAGTCTGCGGCCTGTGCCCTTTTCGCGACATCCAAAGCTTTATCAATATCTTTTTTATTGATGCATTTATGGATGGAAATAATCACATTAGGGTCTATATCCAAAAGTGTCTCAAGATTTTCTGCATTATCACAGAAAATAGTAGATTCCAGCATACCATTTTTTTTGACATAATTGTATAAACATTGATATCTGGAATTTGGGAAACGTTCCTTATCGGAACAGTCAATTTCAAGCATGACGTTGTTTCTTCTGCAAAGCAGCAGAATTTGATTCAAGGTTGTGACATGGGTACCTCTGAACTTTTCGTGAGTTTTGATGCCGAAGTCAAAATCTATGAGTTCCCGTATGGTATAATCGGTGGTAAGTCCAGTTTTGTATGTACTTCTCTCAAGTCTGGGAGAATGGGAAAGAATTGGAACATCGTCTTTTGAGAAAGCTACATCACATTTAACAGTCTGAAATCCTTGCATGACAGCTTCTTCAAGACCGATAAAAGAGTTTTCAGGGAAACCCTTAAAACCGCAATTGTTAATAACTTGTTTATCCCAGTACCTGTAGTTTATGTGGAATTTTGTGGACGGGGTATTTGACTCCGTAATGTCTTTCTTCTTTCTACCCTGAATACCGATAGCAGAAACAGTGAATAAAGTGATTAAACAAAATATAAATGTTTTTTTCATGATTATGATTTTTTTAATTGTTCTGAAGTGATTTCTTTAATGAGTTCTCTATAATTGTATTGTGATGCCATTACGTGCCCATATGCACCTGCAGACAAAAGAGCCACCAAGTCTCCGCGTTGAGTCTGGGGCAGTGTGGCGTTTTCCTCGAATGTGTCTGTCGTTTCGCAAATAGGGCCGACGATGTCATAAGTCTCTTGTGGCTTGTTTGAAGTAAGATTGATTGCCTTGTGGTGTGCTTGATAAAGAGAGGGCCTGATTAAATCGGTAAAGCCGGCATCAAGAATGGCAAATTGTTTTGTTTTTGCCTTTTTGACAAAAATCACGCGTGAGATTAATGCACCATATTGTGCTGTCAGTGCCCGTCCGAGTTCACAGTGAAACGTTTGTCCGGGACGCAGTTTAAGATTGTTTTTGAAAACATTGAAATAGCCTTTGAAATCTGGTATGGGATGTTCTTGAGGTGATTCATAATCAACTCCAAGTCCGCCGCCAATATTAATACTGTGTGTGTGTATCCCTAAAGATTCGAGAGTGTCTTGTATTTCATTGATTTTATGGCAAAGTGAAACAAAACAACTGTATTCCATGATTTGTGAACCTATATGAAAGTGCAAACCATAATAGTTTACATTTGGTAGATTTTGTACTTTCAGAATAGTTGGTATCAAGTCTTCAAGTTCGATGCCGAATTTATTTTCCTTCAGTCCGGTTGTAATGTTCTTATGTGTGTGAGCGTCAATGTTTGGATTAATCCTTATTGCAAGCGAGGCATTTTTTCCTCTCTTGCCAGCCAGATTATTGATGATATCAATCTCATCAATACTCTCGACATTGAAGCATAGAATATCGCGGTCAAGGGCAATAAGTATCTCTTTGTCTGTCTTGCCTACTCCCGCAAATACGATTTTATTATGTGAAAAGCCTAATTGGTCTGCTCTTAGTATTTCACCGCCACTGACAGCATCAATACCAAATCCGGCTTGCTGGGCGTATCTGAGAATCGTTTCATTATAGTTTGCTTTCATTGCGAGATGCAGCATGGAATTTTGAATTGTCTGTACATGAAGTTTGGCTTCTGCGAAAGTTTTCTTCAGCAGATCTATATCATAGAAATAAAAGGGTGTCTCCAAATGTTCAAACTGTTCAGTATATTTTTTTAATTCCATACTACGGCGTTATTGTTTTGTTAAGTTTTGATTCTCGCAAACATATTGCTGAGCGTCTTGTACGAGGTCAATTAATGCTCTGTTGTGCGTGGACATAATGACTGTAGTGCCGTGCTGGCGAATATTATTTAGAATCTCAACAATCTGCTGACTGGCTGCAGGGTCAAGATTTCCTGTCGGTTCGTCGGCGATAATCAGTTTTGGCGTATTGAGAATAGCTCTTGCAATGGAGATGCGTTGTTGCTCGCCGCCAGAGAGTTCATGTGGGTAATTGCCGATTTTGTGTGTTAATTGTACGGCTTCTAATACATCTTGGATTTTCTTTTCAATGTCTTCTTTTTTCTTCCAACCTGTTGCTTTTAGGACAAATTCCAAATTAGCATATACAGTTCGGTCGGAGAGAAGTTGAAAATCTTGGAAGATAATGCCGAGCTGTCTTCTTAAAAGTGGAGTCTTCTGTGGCTTAAGTGTCAGTAAGTCTATTCCTAAAACTTCGGCCTTGTTTCCTTCGAGGTGTGTTGCGGCATACAGGCTCTTCAGAAATGTAGATTTTCCGGAACCGACGACACCTGTAAGAAAGATGAACTCATTTTCCTCAGCATGAAAATCAACATCTTTTAATATTGTGCAGTCTTCCTGAAAGATATTAACCTTATTATAGTCAATAATCATTATGATTGTATATTAGAGTTGTTAATGTTTCACCCATCCTGGCTTGTGGCGCACAACCAGTTCTTTTGCAATATCTTCAATTCTTAATCCTTTTGCAGTCAAAAGAACGATTAAATGGTAGAACATGTCTGATGCTTCATAGAGCAAGCGGTCGTTAGTTCCGTTTACAGCTTCAATCACTGTTTCCAGTGCCTCTTCCCCGACCTTTTGTGCCATCCTGTTTAACCCATCTTTGAATAAAGATGTTGTATATGAGCCTTCGGGCATTTCTTCGTGTCTTTTTTCAATGAAGTCTTGGAGCTCTGATAGAAACAGGAGTGGGTTGTAACTGTTTGCTTCGCCCCAACAAGTGTCTGTTCCCTTATGGCATGTGGGTCCTTCAGGATGGACTTTTACCAATAAAGTATCATTGTCGCAATCTTCTTTGATTTCTACCAGATGCAGATAATGCCCACTTCCTTCTCCTTTTGTCCATAGACATTTTCTTGTACGGCTGTAGAATGTGACCTTTTTAGTTTCAAGAGTCTTGTCGAAAGCTTCCTTGTTCATAAAACCAAGCATGAGTACATTCTTGGTGTCAATGTCTTGTATGATTGCCGGTACGAGTCCGTTCATCTTGCTAAAATCTATATTCATGATTTGTCAAATTCTAACGTTTATACCTTCGTTCTTGAGATATTGTTTTAATTCGGGAATTTTAATTTCATTATAATGGAAGACACTTGCAGCAAGTGCAGCGTCACTTTCTCCGAGAGTAAATGTGTCTTTGAAGTCTTGCATACAGCCTGCACCGCCTGATGCGATAATCGGTATAGGAAGCGTCGTGGAAAGTTTTTTCAGTGCGTCGTTTGCATATCCGTGTTTGACTCCATCGTGATTCATGCTTGTAAACAATATTTCTCCTGCACCTCTGTCAGAAACTTCTTTAGCCCACTCAAAGAGTTTGCGTTCTGTCTTTATCCTTCCGCCGTTTAGATAGCAATACCAAATGCCGTCATCCTCTAGCCTCGCATCTATTGCCACTACACAAACTTGCGATCCAAAGTGTAATGCTATCTCGTCAATGAGTTGTGGATTTCTGACAGAAGCAGAATTGATGCTGACTTTATCGGCACCGGCATTAAGCATGATGTCAACATCTTTTAGTTCGTTGATGCCGCCACCTACAGTAAAAGGGATAGATACTTTTGCAGCAACCCGTCTTACCATATCGGTAAAAGTTTTTCTTTTTTCGTGTGTTGCCGTAATGTCCAGAAACACGAGTTCATCGGCATTATCGTCGCTGTATTTTTTCCCTAATTCAACAGGGTCACCAGCTTGCCGTAGATTGATAAAGTTTGTTCCCTTTACCGTTTGTCCATCTTTGACATCGAGACAAGGTATAATTCTTTTTGCCAAACTCATTGTTGTGTAATTTCTGAAGGTTGGAGAAAGTGCTTTGCAACATCAGTAAGGTTAATCAGGCCTTCATATATTGCCTTGCCGAAAACAACGTAAGGAATACCTGCATCGTTTAAGTCATGAAGGTGCTGCATGCAACTGACACCTCCGCTGGCTATCAACTGGCATTGAGGATATCTGGCAATGATGCTTTTATACAAATCAATAGAGGTGCCGTTAAGCATACCATCTTTATCAATATCCGTGCATAAGACTTTAGTTATACCTAAAGGTATATATCTGTCGAGCAGTTTAAACAAACTTATGTGACTGCTCTCTTTCCATCCGTTTATGCTGACATATCCGTCTTTGACATCTGCGCCGAGGATGATGCGTTCAGGACGATATCTGCTTATCCATTGTTCAAATGTGTCTGGAGAAGTTACTGCCAAACTACCGATAGTGGCGTAGTCGGCACCTGAATCAAAAACCAGCTGTATATCTTTGTCTTGTTTAATTCCTCCTCCGAAGTCTACACTTAAATGTGTATGTGCTGTTATCTGTTGCAGAATGTCAATATTTACAACATGATTTGACTTTGCTCCGTCCAGATCAACTAAATGCAATCTGTGAAATCCCAAGTCTTCGATTTTTTTGGCCATATCAAGTGGAGAGACACTATAAACTGTCCTTGAGTCATATTTACCTTGGGTAAGTCGTACACACTTCCCCTCAATAATATCTATGGCAGGTATGGGATTCAGCATTGTTCCTTAGCGATGTCTAAAAAGTTTTGCAATATGTGTTCTCCTATTTTTCCACTCTTTTCAGGATGGAATTGCGTTGCATAAAAATTATCTTTATGTAGGGCGGCACTGAATGGCTGAATATAATCATTCTGCGCTATGGTGTATTTGTTGACAGGAACGTAATAACTGCGTATGAAATAAACGTAGCTGTTCTCTTTGATGTTTGCGAAAAGAGGCGATTCCATTTCATTCAGCGTATCCCATCCCATATGCGGAATCT
>ODAI012911333.1_pt1 | contig 17869 bp, 15 predicted proteins | sample 1539321 | NCBI WGS metagenome assembly ODAI01 (sample SAMN02144231, study PRJEB22623) | gut metagenome | biome: sheep rumen | host: Ovis aries | place: New Zealand | reverse complement strand
CCGCCTGAGCTTTGACTACGCTTTCTCGCAGTCTGTTCAGGCCGGGTTTGTAGTTTCCGAGTTCTGTAAAGCTCTGGAAGTAGTAGGGCGAAAAATCACTGGCCGGACTGTTAGAAGTCTGTGCGGCAGAATCAAGGCATTCGAGGAAGGTTTCCTTTTTTGATTTTGTTCCTTCGCCTAGATTTGAATTGTCGTCAGGAAGGGCGTAATATTTTTTAAGCATGTCTAATGTATCCTGAACCCCATATTGCCAGATGCTCATCGGAAAGTCCGAAACAGAAATGTCATAGAGAATGTCGGCTGTCAGATAATCACTGTTGTAATAAGTGTTTCCTGCTGTGGAGAAAAAATCATTAAAAAGCTTCTCCTTGTAAGTCAGACCATTTTCATATTCTTGGTCGCGTCTTTCAAGCATCCAAATCTGAATGTCGTTGAGAAGCTTGCGTAATTCAGCTGCCTTGTCTTTGTATCGGTCGTCCTCGTTTCCGGCTGTGTCACAAATAAAGTCAAAAAGTCTTGAATCGTATTTGCCATTACAAAGCGGCGCGACATAGGGGATTGTCAGGTCAAGGTCTTCCGGGTGGTAGTAGCAGAGAAGATTTGAGGTCAGACCTCCCTTGCTTGAGCCCTGTGCCAGCCATTTTCCTTTGAGCAGCCTTTTGAGGGAAGTGATGATTGCGTGCAAGTCATCGGCAACATTTTTTGATGTAGGCTTTCTGTTTGAATCTTCCTTTGGAGGCGTCAGAAGGGTCAAGAAGTGAATTGAAGTAGACAGTATAGATACTTCTATTGTAATCCGTTTTTTTGGTGATTTTTTTCACGCTGACAACATTTGGAAGGGCGCGTAATTGAGACTCACTGCACGGAGCTGGGACAGAGTCTTCAGAATTTTTACAGAATATCAGGGGGAATGACTTAACAATTTCGGGTGGTTTGGTGTATAATTAAAGAATGTTTATAGGCAATACCTTGCGGACGTTGATTGACTTCCACAAAAACGAGCAGAGATTACTTATTCAGGAAAAAGAACATATCAGTTTATTCTGCTCTCAGGTTTTTGCTATAATTTCTCTGATAATGACTGTCATTTTTGGCGTGCTGATGTTTTTTGCACTGCCTTTTTTTAACGTAAAGTATCTGCTTATCTATACAATTTCATTTTTTGTTTTTCTGGTACTTACCTTTTTATTCCGCAGGGTTCATGTGACAAAAAGCCTTCATTATCTGCCTCTTGTCTATACCTTTGTCTTTTATCTCTATGCATTCGGTATTTTTGCGAGCATTTCTTCGGCTTCCGGGCTTGGTTCTCATGCGGCTTCTTCTGTTATCTGTCTGCAGATTATCTTTCCCCTGCTGATTTTTGACCGCTCCTACCGTATCAACCTGATTTTTATTGGTATGTATCTGATGCATTCTGTGCTGTCATATCTCTTCAAGGATTACAGTAACTTTGTGCTGGATATGTTCAATGGTGCTGCCTTTACGCTGGGTGGTATCATAATCGGTCTTTATGAACGCTATGTGCGCCTTTCCAATTTTGAAAAAGACCGTCTGCTGGAGCATCAGAAAAATACTGATATGCTTACAGATTTGCCCAACCGCCGTAAACTTTTTGAGCGTCTGACAGACATTCAGGAAAGCAACGGTGCGCTTGCCGGTCTTTTTATGATTGATATTGACTACTTTAAGATTTACAACGATACCCTGGGCCATCTGACAGGTGACCAGTGCCTGCGTACTCTGGGAAAGTGTTTTGCTGAATTTGGCGAGGAAAATGATTTTGAATTCTACCGCTACGGTGGCGAGGAATTCTGTGCCCTTACTACAAAAGACACCTACGATGAACTTCGTGAACATGCCGAGCGTCTGCGCCGTAAGGTGGAAAATCTTGCCATGCCCTTTGAGCAGAGCGAAAGAGGAGTGGTAACAATCAGTATCGGTTTTGCACCTCATTATTACACACAGAATTACGAAGTAACGATTAAGCAGGCAGATGACGCTCTTTATAATGCAAAACGTACTGGCCGCAACTGCATCTTTGGCAGCAAATAGACGGCCTTTAACACAATAGAAGAAATTGCACTTGTCAGCATATTCTTAGTGGGAGGAAGATATGTCAGAAGAAGAAATGCAGGCTATGGCTCAGGCTCATGCCCAGGAAAGGGAAATACTTGCAAGAGCCCAGATGATGAAAAAAATCGGACGGAGAATGAGCATTCTGATGGGAGTGTCTCTCAGCTTCTGTCTGTCGCTTTTAGGAAATCTCACTTCAGGTCATTTTACGCTGCTGGGATTTTTGATTAGTTTTGCCGTAAGCACTCTTATCAGCCTGATTATCGGTTTTCTTGTTCCAATGAAAAAAGTTGGCGACAGCCTCGCAAATGCACTGCACCTTAAACCGCGTTCACTGCCGGCCCACTGCGCCGAATCTTTTGTGTCTGACCTTATTTATACGCCGGTCATTACGCTTGCCATGGTAGCGCTTGCATGGAAGATGGCGACAAGCCACGGCGCTCAAATGCCATTCCTTCCGATGTTCCTGCATTCTCTTGTGCTCAGTATGATTGTGGGCTATGTCTTGATTTTTATTCTGATGCCGGTCTTTTTCAAATTAACCACGCGCGGCCAGCTTCCGCTTGAAAATTAGCTTATAAATCCATCCCGCCAGTGCCATAGTTTACCAAATTGACCTCCTGTCAATTTGGTAAACGACGGAGGCTGTCGCTTCCGTCTCGCTTTTCAGCGCACCTCCTGTGCGCCGCCATGTTGTTGTTTAGATTAAAAATCCATCTCTCCAATGCCATAGGGGTTTTGCTAGGGCGTTGGAGAAGGGTTGGGGACGGGTGAAGTCGGGGAGCCAGCTGGTGTCGTCGCTCAGGTCCTGATAGAAAAGATAGTCAAAATCGTAGGCTTCGATTAAATCCTGCAGGTCTGAGTCTTCGCTTGTGGTGACAAGACGGTTTTCAATGGCAGACAGGGCTTTTTTCCTGCGGGCAAGTTCAGACTCGCTGTCCTTAAAGGGCACGGGTGTATACTGGCTCATCAGCGAAATAATTGCCTTTCCGTCTGCATTTGCCTTGAGCCAGTCTAAAACTTCTGCGGTTTCCTCAAAGCGGCCGGGCAAAAAGAGATGCCTGATAATCACACCCTGCAGAATCTTTTCTTTTTTTACGCCGTCCTTTTCTACCTCAACAATGTTCAGCGGATTATGTTCAATCATCCAGGTGAGGGCTTTTTTTGCCTTTTCGCCATAGTCTTCTGCGGCGCATAATTGCCGGGAAAGGGCAGGGTTGAGGGTTTTTAGGTCTGGCAGATAAATTGTCACAAGGCCGTCCAGAAGTTTCAGCATTTCCGGGCTGTCATAGCCGCTGGAATTCCAGCAGATGGGGAGGCTCAGTCCCTGGCGCCGGGCTTCTTCCAGTCCTTCTGCAAGCACCGGAATATGGTGGGAACCGGTTACCAGATTGATGTTTTCAGCACCTGCTTCTTCAAGGCTCAGACACATGCGGGCAAACTCATCTTTTGAAACAGCCCGTCCCATTCCCTGCTGGCTAATCTGGTAGTTCTGGCAGAAGGCACAGCGCAAATTGCATCCGGTAAGGAAAATGGTTCCGCTTCCTCCGTGTACGGTGACCAGAGGTTCTTCGCCAAAGTGCAGGCATGCCAGGGCTACGCGAAGGTCTGCATTTTCCGTACAAAAGCCACGCTTACCCCCTGCGCGGTCTGTTTTACAGGCCCGGGGACATTGAGTACATGCAGTGTATAAAGATGTGTGTGCGCAGAATGAATCGTCAGATGGCATTAGAGGATACCCTTATCCACAATAATGCCCATCATTTTTTCAAGAATGTCCAGAGGCAGGTCTTCGGCTTCGTAGTTTACCAGTTCCTGAAGATTCTTCCAGTCATCAGCGGACAGACTGCCATTTTCATCGTCTTCGCCTGCCAGAAAGGCATTAAAAGCGGACAGTTTTTCCAGATGCTCCTCAGTCGGTTCGTTTACGGCGTCACTAGAAGGCAGAATGTAAGTGTTCAGCCAAAAATCGCTGATGGAATGGGGCAAATCACCCAGAGAAGGATTGCGCTTTTCCAGTAGGTCTGCCAGTTTGTTGCAGGCACGCTTTCCGTCGTAGCGTCCGCCATTGTCCGCCCTTTCGTACTTGATGATTTTTTTTGCTTCAGAAAGAAATTGTTGTGTATCGGTCATTTTTATGCACCTTCCTGCTTGCAGAGTTGTTCTGCGTCAGAGAATGACTGGGGCTTACCCCATACAAATCCCTGGATAAAGTCGCAGTTGTGTTCCTTGAGCAGGGAAAGCTGTTGTTCGTTTTCAACGCCTTCAGAAATTACTTCGCAGTTCATGATGTGGCCCATGTAAATAACGGAATCCACCATGTCGCGCATAGTCTGGCTTGTTTCGATGTCGTCAATCAGGCTCTTGTCAATTTTGAGCAGATTGACCGGCAGTTTCATCAGCTGGGCAATAGAAGTGTAGCCTGTACCAAAGTCATCAAGCGCAATCTGTACGCCCAGAGCCCGCAATGCCTGAATGTTTGCAATCGTGGTTTCCATGGACTCCGCAAAAGAGTATTCGGTGATTTCAATTTCAAGATTTTTGGGCGGAAACTGAGTTTCATCCAGCAGCTTTTCAATTTTTTCTGCAAAATGGTCGCTGCCAATATTTTTTGCAGACACATTGATGGACAGGATGCAGCCTTTTTTCATGGAATCGAGAATGGGCTTGAATTCTGTCATGGCGCGGCGCAGAACGTAGTCGTCAATCTTTATAATCAGATTGCTCTTTTCTGCAGCGGGAATAAAATAGCCTGGACTGACGATAGAGCCGTCCGGTTTTTTGCAGCGGATAAGGGTTTCAAAGCCGCGCAGTTTCTTTTTCCCGGTGGTAAACTGGGGCTGATAAACCAGATAGAAATAGTCATGTTCCAGACTTTCACGGATAAGGAATTCCGCTTCTTTCTGCTTGGTCTCCGCATTTTCCATGGATTCGTCAAATACACAGACTTTTGACTCTCTGTTTCTTGTGGCCAGCATGGCAGTTTCTGCATCTTTAAGAATGGCGGAAGCATTTTTTCGTGTGAATGCAGGCTTTTCAATAAAGGTGATGCCGGCCGCAAAGGTGACCATGCAGGTTTTTCCTGTTTCCAGACTGCTGTTTGAAAGGACGATGGACATGGGCTGGGGTTTGACCAGACTTTTTGTTTTCTGCAGGGCTTCATCTACCGAACTGACATTGTTAAAGACGACGGCAAAAGTGGGGCCGGTGATTGTAAAAACCATGTCATCTTTTTCCAGCTGTGAGGTAAATTTGTTTGCAACCTGCTGAAGAATGTAGTCTCCCGCCTGCATGCCAAAATCATTGTTAATCTGCTTAAAGCTTTCAATTTCTACACATACCAGGGCAAGGGGATTATTTTCGTTCATCCGTTCAGTCATTTCCCTTGCATAACTGCGCCTGTTCCTCAATCCGGTGATGTAGTCTGTCAGACTGTTGAGGGAGGCTTTTTTGTAGAATGAATAGATAATCAGAAGCGTAACAAATGAAATGATAGTACTGACCACTCCCGGCAGTGAAGACAGAGTGTGGTAGTGGACGATTGGCATAAGGGAACTGACCAGTGCCCGGCAGGACAAGATGGACGCAATGACAATGCCGATTTTATAACTGGCAAAGACCATGAGGATACAGGTCAGCGTTTGCAGGGCAGAAAAAATTCCCTGTATGGAAATCATTGGAATGATAAAGGAACCTAAACGGATGACCTGTTCTCTTGCCTGGCCGATATAACTGATAAGAAAAGCACAGGCTAAATTTAATATCGTACAAAGGACGAGGACGAATGTTCTTCGTGAAATATGTTTCACATGCAACTCCATGATAATCTATATTTACACTTTTGTTGCTTCAATAATTATACCATAAAACGGCTGAAAGTAAAGAAGCAGATATCAAAGAAATATCAAAATTTTGTGTCTATTTGGAAGAAAGTTTGAGAAAAAAGCCAAAAAGATTTTCATTTTACGTGCATTTTCCCCCATTTTTTTCTTGACTTTTGCCACCGCAGAAAGTACACTAAGAGTATGGACTTGAAAACTGTTTTAACACCGGAAACGGTAGAATTGCATCTCAAAGGAAAAACAAAAGAAGAAATTATTGATGAGATGCTGGAAATCCTCATTAAGGCTGGCAAAGTAACCGACAAGGCTGCTGCACGTGAGTGCGTGCTTGATCGCGAACGCAAGATGTCAACAGGCATGAAGCACGGAATCGCTATTCCGCACGGAAAGACTGACACTGTGTCCGATTTGGTAGCATGTATCGGTATTTCTGACAATCCTGTGGATTTTGATTCTCTGGATCAGGAACCGTGCCGTATCTTCATTATGACACTTTCCCCGGTCAACAAAACAGGACCACACCTGCAGTTCCTGGCAGAAGTGAGCCTGCTCTTTAAGAGTGCAGAAAAACGTGCTCAGATTCTGGCAACTCAGGATAAGGCAGAAGTCATTAAAATCCTGACTGACTAGTTTGTTGAGTCATACATTTATCTGGCTCGTAGAAAGACCCTTGCAAGACAGGGTCTTTTTTTGTTGGAGAAAAAAATGAAACTGGAAAAAGTATTTGAAGTAAAAGACCGTGCCCTCTATAAAATCGGAGGAGATGCGGTGAATACAGACGGCATGGCAAAAAGCGTGGCATGGAGCCAGGTAGAACCTGAGGCAGAAGCCTATGACGAAGCCTTTCTGGCAGCCCTGCGGGAAGAACTGAAGGCTCTGGAAGATGCCGGTAAATTTGTCTACATAGATGCTCTTTTTGACAAAGAAGGAGATGCCGCTTCCTTTACGGCCGCCATGAAGCACTGTGCAAGGCGCATTAAGGACTGCGTGTCTGTGGCAGGCTTTTCTATTCCCCAGGCCCTTGCAAAAGACGGTTTTGCGGAAGGCAGCCCTGCAGCGGACTATATAGCAGAGCTTTCTCAAAAACACGGGCAGTATGTATTCTTCTGTAAAGATGCGCCAGAAGGTCTTGTAAATCTGCAATAAACCGCAATGTTTGCGAAATATTGCAGTAAAATAAGGTAAAATGTTATAAAATTCCATTGACTTAAAAGGCCTTCTGTGAGATGATGAAAGCATGAATTCGTATACCAAACGTCTTTTAGAAGGAACTGTCTCACTGAGCCTGTTTTTGCTGACTATTTGTCTGCTGGTGTACTTTCTTGTTCCTGCCGCAGAAAAGCCGGCGGATTCGCTTGATTTTAATTCTCACTCTGCAATTCTTTATGCAGATTCTGACACTTTTGTTGCCGACGCTTCCTGGAAAAACGATGATTTTGATGCATTTTCTGCCCGCGACGACAAGGGACTGGCTCTTTACCGTTCACCAAAAACCCGCCCGGCTGTAGAATGGTTTTACACCAATATTGCAGGCAGCCGCGAAGTTGCTCTGGCAATTCTGGAAAATGCTGACAGAAACGACATCCCTGTGGCTCTGGCTTTTTCCCTTGCCTACATCGAAAGCAAATATAAGCCGGGTGCAATAAATAAGAATACAAATTACACGATTGACCGCGGACTTTTCCAGCTGAACAGCGCATCATTTCCCAAACTGACTGAGGCAGATTTCTTTGATCCCAACACCAGTGCAAAATATGGAATGAAACATCTGCGTTTCTGTATGGATGTGGCAGGAAATGAAGTGACCGCTCTGGCTATGTACAATGCCGGCACAACCCGCGTCAAAAACAATGAAACTCCCCAGCATACATTGAACTATGTTGGCAAGATAGAAAACTACCGTGGCCGTCTGGAAGGACTTTTTACCGCAGAGGTCTATGAATTCTTTCAGAGTCAGAACGGTGGCGTAGAACTTGCCATGGTTGCCCGCTAAGGGGAAAAGCCTTTCCCCTGCGCCGCACTCCGTTGCGCCGCACCCCATTCTCCTAAGGGCTGCGCCCTTAAAATCCTGCTTTATTTTTCCAGATAGCCTGTATATTTTTCAGTTTCCAGAATATTTTTTGCGTTTTGAATGCGTTCTGCGTCCGGCATGGGCGTGTCTCTGAGCGGGTAGCTGATGCCCAGATTGTCGTATTTAGAAATGGCAAGGCTGTGGTAGGGAAGAATTTCAACTCGCTTTACATTGTGCAGGCTGCGGATAAAATCTCTTGTTTTTGTAAGGTATTCATCATTGTCGCTTAAGCCCGGCACCAGTACATGGCGAATCCAGATGGGTTTATTGATTTGGTCCAGGTAGTGGAACATGTCCATGATGTGGTCATTTCCCATACCAGTGAGTTTTTTGTGTTCGGCGGGGTCTATGTGCTTGATGTCCATTAAAAGAAGGTCTGTATAGCCCATCAGTTCTTCAAATTTGCTGAACCAGGCAGGGCTGCGGTTAAAGGGACCGCCGGATGTGTCGATGCAGGTGTGTATGCCTTCTTCTTTTGCACGCTTAAAGAGGTCAATCAGAAAGTCAATCTGGGCAAGGGGTTCGCCGCCGCTTACGGTTATTCCGCCTTCGTCTCCCCAGTATTCACGGTATCGCATGGCTTTTTTGAGCACGTCCTCTGCAGACCATTCTTCACCGCCACTGAATTCCCAGGTTTCTGGGTTGTGGCAGAAAAGACAGCGCATGGGACAGCCCTGCAAAAAAACAATAAATCGCACCCCCGGGCCGTCTACAGAGCCAAAGGATTCAAATTTAGAAATTTTACCGATTGTTTTACCGTCATTCATAATGTGCACCTTAATTATTTCTTCTCACGAAGCGGGGTTCTTAGGGGCAGACGCTCCTGAGCCGTGCTGGAAGAGTGATGGGGTCAGGAGAAGAGAGGAGCAACGCTTCGGAGTAGAGGTTCCTCTCTTCCCCTGGTGAAGGGGGTACACAGGGGTTCTCCCCTGTGTTGTGTTGTTATAGCGCGGCGTGGCAGGTACGGGCGATAACGTCGTCCTGCTGCTCTTTGGTCAGGTTGATAAAGCGTACTGCGTAGCCTGAAACACGAACCGTGAAGTTTGCATATTCGGGCTTTTCGGGGTGAGCCTGGCAGTCCTTAAGCTTTTCTACGCCAAAGACGTTTACGTTCAGGTGGTGTGCACCCTTTGCAAAGTAACCGTCCATAACATTTACCAGATTCTTTACGCGTTCTGCTTCGTCATGTCCCAGAGCGGACGGGTTGATTGTCTGTGTATTTGAGATACCATCCAGTGCGTACTCGTAGGGAACCTTTGCCACAGAGTTGAGTGAAGCCACAAGGCCGTTTGTTTCAGCTCCGTAAGAGGGGTTTGCTCCCGGTGAGAAGGGTGCGTGTGCAGGGCGTCCGTTGGGCAGGGCACCAGTTGCCTTTCCATATACAACGTTTGAAGTAATGGTAAGGATTGAAGTGGTGGGTTCTGCGTTGCGGTATGTGTGGTGCTTCTTGATTTTGCCGATGAAAGTCTTGAGCAGCCACTTTGCAATTTCGTCTGCGCGGTCGTCATCCTGACCGTAGCGGGGGAAGTCGCCTTCTACCTTAAAGTCGTATGCCATGTTGGGGGCAAAAATCCTGTTGCCTTTCTTGTCGGTGATGTCGATGTCGCGGCGGAGAACCTTTACCTTTGCGTACTTGATTGCAGAGATTGAATCAACAACGTGGCTGAAGCCTGCAATACCGGTTGCAAATGTGCGGCGAACATCGGTGTCGATAAGGGCCAGTTCTGCTGCTTCGTAGTAGTATTTGTCGTGCATGTAGTGGATGGCGTTCAGTGCATTTACATAGAGACCAGCCAGCCAGTCCAGCATGATGTCATACTTGTGCATTACTTCATTGTAGTCCAGATATTCGCTGGTGATGGGCTGCAGCTCAGGACCAACCTGTACGCCCGGTGTCAGGCCAGCTTCTTCATCGCGGCCACCGTTGATTGCGTAGAGCAGGGCTTTTGCAAGGTTTGCACGTGCACCAAAGAACTGCATTTCCTTACCAGTCTGTGTTGCAGAGACACAGCAGCAGATTGAGTAGTCATCACCCCAGATTGGACGCATAACATCGTCGTTTTCGTACTGGATTGAAGAGGTGTCGATAGAAATTTTTGCCGCGTACTTGCGGAAGTTTTCGGGCAGTCTCTTTGAGTAGAGAACGGTGATGTTGGGCTCGGGAGAGGGACCCATGTTTTCCAGAGTGTGCAGGAAGCGGAAGTCGTTCTTTGTAACCATTGAGCGTCCGTCCTGGCCAAGGCCTGCAACTTCCAGTGTTGCCCAGATGGGGTCGCCGGAGAAGAGGTTGTTGTAAGATTCGATACGGGCAAAGCGAACCATGCGGAACTTCATGACCATGTGGTCTACCAGTTCCTGTGCTTCTTTTTCTGTAATGACGCCGTTCTTCAGGTCGCGTTCGATGTAGATGTCCAGGAAGGTTGCGATACGTCCGACAGACATAGCGGCACCGTTCTGGGTTTTGATTGCAGCCAGATAGCCGAAGTAGAGCCACTGGAATGCTTCTTTTGCATTCTTTGCAGGCTGTGAAATGTCAAAGCCGTACATAGCAGCCATTTCTTTCATCTGCTTGAGGGCTTTAATCTGTTCTGCAACTTCTTCGCGCAGGCGGATAACGTCATCAGTCATGGTTCCGTCACCGATGTTTGCAAAGTCGTTTTCCTTTGACTTAATCAGGAAGTCGATACCGTAGAGGGCTACGCGACGGTAGTCACCAACGATGCGTCCGCGGCCATAGGTGTCAGGCAGACCGGTAAGGATGTGTGCTGAACGTGCCTTGCGGATTTCGGGAGTGTAAACCTGGAATACTGCGTCTGAGTGTGTCTTGTGGTACTCAGTAAAGATTTTGTGCAGTTCGGGATTGGGCTTGTAGCCGTACATTTCGCAGCTCTGTTCTGCCATGCGGATTCCGCCAAAGGGCATGAATGCTCTCTTGAGGGGCTTGTCAGTCTGCAGACCTACAACTTTCTCCAGCTTTTTGCCTTCTTCGCAGATGTAGCCGGGTTTGTGTGCGGTAAGGCCTGTAACGATGTCTGTATCAAGATCGAGGACACCGCTTCTTTCCTTTCCGTCAAGACCTGTTGATTTTTTGTCGTGTTCTGCTTTCTGGAGACGCTGCAGTTCATTGAACAAAGTATTCGTGGCATCAGTAGGACCTGCCAAGAATGATGAGTCTCCATCGTATGGGGTGTAATTTAGCTGAATAAACTCGCGGACATTTACTTCGTCCTGCCAGAGCCGACCGGTTTTAAAGCCTTTCCATGCTTCCTGTTCTGCCATAGAATCTCCTTGGCTTGTTGGAGACACTATACCCTTGAACCGCTGCAAAGCCAGCATAGACAGGCCGACCCGCGGGGTCATCTTTCATAAAGAAGAGATAACAGATTTCAGAGGGCTTGTGTCTAGCAAGCAATATTATTAAAGCCGTCGCTATGCAACGGTGTCTTTTGCCCCATCAATATACTCTTTTCTCTTATAAAAGGCAATGGATAAATAGTGTTTTTTAAAAGAAATTTAATGAAAGTACACTAAATGTGGAAAGTCCGCCGGTAAAAATTTTCTCTTTTGTTTACAGGCCGTCAAATCATAATTTGACAAATCGAAAGCCAGAGAATTTGCAGCGGTGCATAATATGACGCTCATTGAGGCGCTGTCCTTTTTTATAACTATACAAATTTGCTTGACAAGTGTAATTATAAAATGTATAGTAGTATATTGGGAATACCGCACAGGTAGGCTGTCTCCTATTACATCAATAGGAGGCCCGTGCTTATGACGAATTATGATATTGCAATGCTCATCATTGCAATTCTGAATTTGATTGTAAATGCACTCGCTCTCTATAACCAAGTTAGAAAGAGTTGAAAAAGAATAAAGCCTGCCCCAGTGACCAACTCCGGCAGGCTTTGAGAAAAAACTAAGGAGACAGTCGCTAGTGCGGCATTCCCTTATGTTTTTACTATACCACATTCTTCGGAAAAGTCAAGAATATGAAGTTTTGAGCAATATGATGGTATGTTAGCCGCGAGGGCCTGCCCGAAAAATTTTTCAAAAAAAGTAAAAAAAAATTGCAAATTTTGCTTGCATTATCCGGAAAGTGTGCTAACATAATAAGTGAGGAAGGGCAGGAGATGAGGACCTGACCCCCTTACGTAAAAAGGAGGCGTTATGCAGATCCCGACAAAAATAACACGTCCGACAGGCGTAAAACTGTAAGCGAATACAACTACCTGCAGTTAAGCAGGACCATATTAGAGCTCCCGCACCAGGTGTTGCGCTAGGAGACATATAAGCCACCAGAAGCTGGTGGCTTTTTTTATGCCCTCATGCTATACTGACTGCAATGAGTGAAATTTCTTCTGCATTGAGTGCATTCAGTAAAAAGTTTTCCCGCTTTACCAGGGCTAATCCTTCTGCCAGTCCAAATTTACCGCCAGGAGCGGAGGAGGGAATTCAGCGCAGAATTATGGAAAGGGATGAAGCCTTTTCTGCAGAAGTAATCCGGACCTACACAAAATACCGCTTTCCCTACAAGACTCTGGGAGAAAACTCTGTGGAAGCGGCTACGATAAAAAACGATGAAGATGCCCTTATGGCGGCCTACAATCTTTTTAAGGCAGTTCTTGCCGCAAATGAAGAATTTGGAACGGATCAGACGCGCATCCGGGATGATGTGATTGCCTCGCCCCTTGTTCATAAAACTGCCTATACTCAGGGCGACGATTTTGTCTTTCTTCAGTGCTGGCTGATGTATGAGCAAAAAATAGGAGATTATGTACCTCTTTTTGCCCAAAATAAGGACGGTTCTTACATCCTGCACTTTGAATCTGCTTCTTCTTATCACGCAGACTATAAGAAAAAAGAAATACTTGCGGTGATTCAGGAAGAGTTCTATCCTGTGGCTTAGTTTTGGAAGAAAAAGGATTGAAAGGGAAAGGAAAGCCTTTTTGAAAAGGTGTCCTTTCCCTTTTTAAATTTTATTTTTCAGTGGCTTTCAGATAGCCCTGCCAGTTTTCCGGTGGATTTTCAATAAAATACCTGCATTTTTCCGCATATTTTGCGCTTACGGGGTCTCTGTCTGCCAGATCGTGGAATAAATCTTTTGCTGTGGCAAAGTCACCCTGACGGAAGAGTCCATAAGGATTTTCAAAGGCGGCAAAAGTCGTTTCGTTTTCCTTGTATTCCGCCTCGCTCATGGGAGTGTAGACCAGCACGGGCTCTGTCCGACCCACAACGGCAATATTTGCGATGTTACGGAAGGCAAGATTAGAGCCGTCTGCCTGGGCCGCATCCATGGTGGACTGGGAACACATGGTATAGGTGCCGAACTGCTTGTTGATTCCTTCCAGACGGGATGCCAGATTTACGGTGTCGCCCATCATGGTGTAGTCAAAGCGCTTGCTGGAACCAAAGTTGCCCACGGTTGCGGAGCCTGTGTTTAAGCCGATTCGCTGTTTGACGGGTTTTCCTGTAATTGCCATCAGTTCTTCCTGCATTTCGGCAAGTTTCCGCTGGCATTCCATTGCTGCTTCCAGACCCCGCCGGGCATGGTCTTTCTGAAAAGTCGGTGCGTTCCAGAAGGCGATGATGGCGTCTCCCTCGTACTTGTCGATTGTTCCGCCGTAAGAGAGGATGACATCGGTCATGGCGCTCAGGTAGGTGTTCAGAAAGGCGGAAAGCTGCTCCGGGGAAAGTCCTTCAGAAATAGAGGTAAAGCCCTGAATGTCAGAAAAATACGCGGTTATTTCACGCCTTTCCCCGCCCAATTTTAAGAGTGAGGGATTGTCAATCAGGTTGTTGATGACGGTAGGGCTCAGGTACTGGCTGAATGCCGCCTTGATGTAACGCTTTTGTCTGCCCTCCGTAGCATAGGTGAGGGAAACTGTTGCCGCAAAAGACAGAATAAAGGCGGCCAGAGGGGCTCCAAAGGGAAGTATCAGGCCGTAGTAAAATGCCAGATATGCGGCAAAAATATAGAGGAAAATTCCGGCGACAAAGAGCAGTGCCTGAATAGTCATGCTGTGCATCTGTAACTGGGAAAAAACCGCGCCAAGCAGACAGCCCGCAAGAAGGGTAAAAAATATGATGCAGAGGGCAAGTGGCTCCGGCGTGTCCCGCAGAAAATTTCCCTGCAGAATGGTGTCCAGCTGGGAAATATGTACGCCTACGCCGGGATAGGTGACGGCAACCGGGCTGGTACAGATATCGTAGAGTCCGGGAGCATAAAGTCCAAAAAAAACATAGCTTCCTTTAAACTGCCGGGGGTCAAGAATGGATTTTCCCAGAGGGCTACCGTCTTTTTCTGAGCGTTCAATGGCATATTCGCTCTGTAAAATCTGCGCAGCGTTATAGGGAATGTAGCGGCCCAAATCGCGTTGGTAACGGACATACATGCCGCCCTCTTTTGCATGGGGAATGGCAGAAATATCCGGAAGTTTTTTTGCCACGACAAGGTTTGCCAGGGCAAGTCCGGGTTCGCGGGCGGCAGTGTCTGCGTAGAATCTGCTGCGGCGGGCGGTGCCGTCTGCATCCAGTGAACTGGTGACATTTGCCAGCAGTGCGGCAGAGGCGGCAAGGGGCTCTACAGGGAGGACAGGTTTTTCCGCACTGAAATTTGCATCGTAGTATACGGTTTGAATCGCCCGCCCAAAACGCTGACAGGCTGAAGCAAAAGCGTCATCGTCTTCCGGGCCGTAGAGTGATGGCTCGGAATAAATCATATCAAAAGCCACAGAGGCTGCATTTCCCCGGTTAAAAAAATCAATCATGGAAGCATAGGCGGCACGGGGCCATGGCCAGCCCCAGCCCATTTCCTTTTTAGCCCAGTCCAGACTTTTCTGGTCCAGGAGGACAATATTGATTTTTTCTGAGGGAGAAAAATAAGGAGCAGTGACTTTCATGCGGCTGTCGTAACTTTTGTGTTCAATCCAGGAAAAAAAGCCGCCAAAATGGAGAGCGCACACCAGCGCAAAAACCAGTGTGCACAAAAGAGCCAGATGTTTCAGTTTTTTTGTTTTATTCATAGATTAGTCGTCTAAGAGTTTCTTCAGATTCTTTTTTGCATCTTTAAGAGTGTCTTTTGCAGAATCTTTTGCGGCATTTACGCTTTCTTCCAGAGAAGATTTAGCCTTGTCGCCGGCTTCTTTTGCTGCATCTTTTGATTTTTCTGTGGCATCTTTTACATCTTCATTAATTTTCTTTCCGGCCTTAGTAAAATCTTCTTCTGTTGCAGCCTTCAGACCTTTTCCGGCCAGTGCAAGATTGTCTATGGAACTGAGAATCTGGTCGCCGCTGTCAATTTTCTTAGTAGTAAGGCTGCTGTTTGAAATCCATCCGGTTTTTCCGTTTACCTGTACCTGTGTCTTGCTGGATTTGCTTTCCAGAACGGTGCATACATCACCATAGGCAACAGTTGTTACCGTGGAGGCAAAAAAGCTTGTTGAAGACTTTACTTTTGCACTCTTGTCAGCAACATAAACTCTGGCACCTTTTTCAAAAGAAGCGGCAAAAAGAGCTGTCATGGAGAAAAGTGTAAGAATCATAAAAATATGTTTTTTCATAGTAAACCACCTTTTTATAGAAAGATTTGACATATAGTATATCACATGCTTTCTCTTTTCTCAAATGGAAAAAAACGCTAGACTAAAAAAAAGAGGTAGAAAAAATAATGGAAAATCCTTTCGGACACTTACTTCCGGCTTTCATGCAGTTTGTAACGCTTACCGGTGCACGTTTTGTCCTGCTTGTGGGCGTGATGATGTTTTTTGGTTCAGCAGGCGGACGTTTATTTCAGAAACTTAAGATTCCCCAGGTTGTAGGCTACATTGTGACGGGTATTTTGCTGGGTGTTTCAGGTTTATTTGTACTGGGAAAAGAGACGATCGCAGCCCTTAATCCAATCAGTACCATAGCCCTTTCGCTGATAGGCTTTCTGGTCGGTGCGGAACTGAAGATTGATGTGATAAAAAAATACGGAAAGCAGTTTGTCGGCATTCTGCTGGGAGAATCAATTACACCCTTTTTTGTAGTTGGCATTCTGACCGGCGCCGTCTCCTTCTTGTTTACAGGAAACCTTCCCTATTCAATTTCCCTGGGCCTGCTTTTGGGTGCAATCTGTGCCGCAACTGCGCCCGCCGCCACCACGGATGTCTTAAAGGAGTACCGCACAAAAGGTCCCCTCACTACAACGATTCTGGGCATTGTGGCTATGGACGATGCGGTTGCCCTTATTCTCTATGCGGTCGCCGCTACCATTGCATCTCCCTTGCTGGGCGGACACAGCATTTCCCTGGCCTCACAGCTGGCGGCAATTGCCTATGACATTTTTGGTTCCATTGCGATGGGAATGGCCTTTGGCTTTATCCTCAGCCTGATTCTTAAATACACAATGGATGATGACGGCCGGGTTCTGGGATTTTCCCTGGGCATTCTGCTTTTGAGCACAGGCATCTGTGATTTGATTCACCTTGACCACATTCTTTCCGCCATGTTCATCGGCTTTTTTATGACCAATTTTGCCCATAAAAAGACACGACCCATGTTCAGGCTGGTGGAACGCTTTACCCCGCCAATCTATGTGCTTTTCTTTGTAACGGTGGGTGCAAAACTCAATGTCTGGATTTTAACTCCTTTCTTTCTGGTTATCGCCCTGCTCTATGTTGGCGGCCGTACTCTGGGAAAGACAATCGGTTCCCGCCTGGGTGCCCATCTGACCAAAGCTCCGGAAAGCGTACGTAAGTATCTTCCCTTCTGCCTTTTGAGCCAGGCGGGCGTTGCAATCGGCCTGAGTATTGCGGCGGGAAATGACTTTCCGGACAGCGTCGGCCCCCAGATTATGCTGATTATTACGGCAACCACTTTTGTCGTGCAGATTCTTGGTCCTATCTGCGTAAAATATGGTGTAACAAAGGCAGGTGAAGTAGGCCTGAACGTTACGGAAGAAGATATCCTCAAAAAGACCCTGGTCAAAGATGTTTCCGTCAATGGAAAAGCTGTTGCTTCTTCTACATCCTATGCGATTGTAAATGAAAACGACCCCATTGGAAAAATCATCGCTGATTTTGCAACCCATGAAAACATGAACTATGAAGTGCGGGGCAGGGACGGGCTCCTTGTGGGACAGGTTTCCCTTGCACGCATAAAGGATGCCATGCAGATTGGTGCCCTTGCCGACATGATGCCGGTCTTTGATGTCATGGAAAAGCCTGCCGCAACCTGCTTGCCGGAAACACCCCTGCCCGAAGCCTACCAACTTTTTGCCGACCATGACACCGAGGCGATAAACATTGTGGACTCACAGGGTAAGCCCATGGGCATTCTTGAAAAATACACCGTAGACCACTACATCCACACAAAAATCGTTGAGCTTGAGCACAGACTGGAAAACATGGGCTGATTTTTCTGGAAAGCCTTTGCTCCTTTACTTACAGATGATGACCAGATAGAGCTTTTCCATTGGGGAAGGCTCGCTTTTTGTGCGGGTGCATCGAAAAAGAAGAAAGCCTTTTGCTTTCCGATGCGGTGAGCGCCTTCGATTGGGCGAAAGTGAAGAAAGAAGACATATCGATTGACTCATCCTCAAAAATTAGTGGGTAAAACTCACTTTCTTTCCTCTCCGCATACGAATTACAATGCTTCTTATATAAAAAATAAGGAGTTTCTTATGAACAGATTTAAGTATTTATTTCTGGTGGCATATGTTCTGTGTGCAATCGGAATGCTGGCAGTAACTTTGACCTTTGTTGCGTGCAGTAGCGGAGATGACGGTGGAGCACCAACCGGCAATTCGGGAAACAACGGAAATGGCGGTTCGAACTCTGCTTTGGCTGTTTTTACCTGCAATACTGGTTATGATAATCGAACATTGACCTTTTATAATGATTCT
>ODAI012583691.1_pt1 | contig 17870 bp, 18 predicted proteins | sample 1539321 | NCBI WGS metagenome assembly ODAI01 (sample SAMN02144231, study PRJEB22623) | gut metagenome | biome: sheep rumen | host: Ovis aries | place: New Zealand | reverse complement strand
TATTTTCTTTTTTTAGTAATTTTTTGTATTTCATTCTATTTTATAGTAGTTTTATTATTTCGTATACATGTTATGTTAAATGGTTGTTAATAGTTTTCATTTGTATTTAAGACAATTTTAATTATTTTATTGAATTGACAAAATAATTATAAAAACAAAAAAAGTATTGCAAAAATAGAAAAAATAGGATTCAAGACTCAAATATTTTAAAAAAAGTGAATGTGGGAAAAGGAATCCCACAAAATTAACTTTCTACAGTCAAGGTTTTGGAATCTTCCAACCTGCCATACTCATTACTAATAAATATAGCAGTTAAAGTATAATCGTTAGCCTTCATATTGTTAGGTATGGTGTATTCTAGACTTGCCTGATTATTAACGACAGTTACAAAGATTACTTTACCATTAGCATCTTTAACAGTCTTACCATTAATCTTAAATACAAGCTTGCCTGAGTTGACAGGAGTTGCAGCAGTAATCTGGACGGTTAATGTAACGGTACTGCCGGTAGTTGCTATAACATCACTTGTAGTAATGTCTGGTTCTTGAATTGTAACTGTAATCTTTTCTTTATCACTGGATAATTTATCACAGACAGATGAACCTGAGTAAATAGCCTGAATTGTAGTGCTTTCACAGTTCCATGAGTCAGGTATGATATAATTTTCTATAGTGGCTGTACCGTTTACTATCTTAGCATAGATTGCTTTACCATTCTCATCTTTTAATGTTTTACCGTTAACTTTGAAGGTTACTTTTCCCTTGTTAATGTTACTTGCTACTTCATCACCATAGTAAATCTTGGCTGTTATCAAGCTGTTTGATCCTATGGTAAATTCTGTCGTATCTACTTTCAGTATATATTCTAGCTCTACTGGAATATTGTTTATTACTGTATTGTTTTTTGAAGCATTAACTGCCTTATCTCCTGTATGTTTTGTTGTAATCAGGGTATTGTTTTCAACAGTATTATTTTAATATGCAGTTATTTATTTGACTTTACTTTAACTATATATTGGTGATTCTACGCAATAGTCTTATTTCCTATCATTACGTATTACAATACATGTTTGGTGCAATCCATCAAGGGGGTTAGGATTAATAATTTCGGAATAGAACCTGTTTTATCTATAAAAAAGTAGTTATAGGGAGGGTAATAGGCTGTTTTTGGTAAAGAATTTTCTTGTTTTCTTAATGGCTTTCCTTTTTACAAGTACTGTCACGGTATCATCCTTTTCCAGTATGATTTCATTATTGGCTATCATTTCCTCGTTATTCTTTTCACACATTATAACTATAAAATCCTTGGTGGGACTGATTTGGCCGATTGATTTTCCTATAACCTTCTTGGATTTGACTGTTATATCTATTAGTTCACAGTCGCCCTTACCTGATATTGAAAGGTCGGCTATGTTCGGCTTTATTATCAGTTTTTCGATGTTGCTGCATGCCGTAAGTTCGGGGCTTATGACCTCGTTTAATCCAAGCTTTTTGAACATTTTAATGTGTGTAGGATTGGCGGTTCGTGCAATTATCTTACTTAGGTTATAGTTTTGTGCAACCATGCCTATTAGTAGGTTGACCTCATCTATACTGGTGGCCGCTACGATTATATCTGCCGTTTTTATGCCTGCCTTTTCAAGTACTTTCCTGTTTGTGGCATCTCCATTTATGATAGTTACATCATCAAATTCTTCCTTAACGACATCTATTACTTCCTGATGGTTGTCTATTAATGTGATGTCATAGTTTTCCTGTTTTTTCAACAGTTCAATCAGTCTAATGCCAACCTTTCCTCCACCAACTATTATTATATTTACCACATTTAGCACGACCCTTAAATATTATCGGTTATTATTCATCTATTTATATTATTAATCTTTTAAAGATATATTGTTTTTCTTTTTTTGTCATTGCCTTTTAAAGACCTTTTATGTAGGGATTTTTTTAGCTTCTTATTATTTGACTAAATTATTAGTATAAGTTAATATATAAATGTATATAATAATCATTTAATACAAAATCGTCGTGATTAATATGGATTTTAAAAAGATAATTGGATTATTATCGGTGGGTATTATAATATTGGTTGCTATGGTAATCTATATTGGGCCTTCTAAGATTATATCGGCAATACAAACGGCCAATATATATTATGTAATTCTTGCTGTTATAATACAATTTGTGATTTTGGCATTATGGAATAAACGTTGGAGTTTAATCTGTGATTCATTGGATATACCTCATGGTGAATTGTCATTATTTGCAATGACCATTGTAGGTTTGGCGATAAATGATTTGACGCCTAGTGGTCGTAGTGGTGGGGAGCCTGTAAGGGCTTATCTTTTAACCAAAAGTTCTTTGGTAGATTTCAAGAAGACCTTTGCAACAGTTATGGGAGATAAGTTATTTGACATGTTTCCTTTCATGGTACTTGCAATATTTGCAGTTGCATATCTGATGTTGTATCTTCATTTAAACACTACACTATTTTCAATATTACTGGTTGCACTGATATTGTTTATATTGGCATTGGTATTCATAGTGTACATTTCAATAAATGAGGAATTTGGATTAAAAACCATTAAATGGGTTTTCAGACAGGCAAGACGTTTTACATCTCGTGATTTGAAGAAATCGGAGAAAAAGGCCGTTTCTTCTTTGCTAGGTTTTCAAAATAGTTTACTGTATCTGATGAACGATTATAAACTGATAATAAATGCAACAATCATATCATTCGTGGTATGGTTTTTAGAGCTCATAAGGGTATATGTGGTATTCTTGGCCTTTGGTCAAACAGTATCCTTGGGTATGATTGCATCGGTGTTTTTAGTCTCATCATTAATCGGTGTCATTCCAGCTTTACCTGGTGGTCTTGGATCTATCGATGGAGTAATGATTCTCTTATATTCCATGGCGGGAGTAAGCGCATCGGTAAGTACCGCTGCAACACTTGTAGAACGTATGATATCATTATGGATGGTCATCATCATGGGAATGATTCTGTTACCATTCTATGGTAAAGATGCATTAGACCAGGTGGATATGGATTAAATCAAATCCATCACAAAATATTTTTTTTTATAAACTATTTCTTATTCAATAATTCAAAGTAAACAAGGACGTGATTTTATGAATTCAGTTATTATAGAAGATACATATGCAGAGGCATTTAAAACAAAAGCGGCATATCTGTTGATTACCGCTGCAACAAAGGAATTGGCATATACGGCAGCCATAGAAGCAACCGGATTTGCAACATCATTTATAGGTTGTCCTGCCGAGGCGGGCATAGATGAGTATGTGGAACCGGATAAAACACCCGATAACAGGCCCGGCTATTCAATCATAATCTGTCAAAACTCAACCAAGAAGATAGAGCAACAACTCCTTAACAGAATAGGACAATGTGTATTGACCGCTGCAACCACGGCGGTATTTAATCTGTTGCCTGATAGTGATACACAAACGAATCTTGGATTTAAGTTATCTTTCTTCGGTGACGGATATCAGGAAAAAGTTGAAAAATATAATAGGACTATGTATAAGATACCTGTCATGAGTGGAGATTTTTACATAGATGAAAACTTCGGCATCTGTGATGCAGTAGCGGGTGGAAACTTATATATAATAGCTAAATGTCAACAGTCAGCACTAACCGCGGCAATATCTGCAGTCAACGCCATCAAATCAGTACCTCATGTCATAACTCCATTTCCTGGTGGAATAGTGGCCTCCGGTTCAAAGGTAGGCTCAAATAAATACTCATTCATGCATGCAACAACAAATGAGGCATATTGTCCATCACTCAAGGATAAAATTGATGAATCCAAACTATCTGATGACAGTAATGGAGTATATGAGATAGTATTTGATGGACTTTCCGAAAAAGACATTAATATCGCTACACAAAAGGCAATAAATGCCATAAAAACAATTCCCGACGTACAGGTCATATCTGCAGGTAACTTTGGTGGAAAACTTGGTGAATATAAGATAAATTTAATAAATGAATAATGTCACATGAAACGGTGGTATTCTAATGAAGAATATGTTAACTCCTCTTGAAATGAGGGCTGTCGATAAAAATACTGAGTATAACGGATTGCCTACATTGGTGTTGATGGAAAATGCCGGAAGTCAGATTGCTTCACACATAATCGAAAATTATCCCGATAAAAAAAGGGTGTCATTGTACAGCGGTACTGGAGGAAACGGTGGAGATGCATTTGTAGCAGCCAGACACCTTTTGAATCATGGATATCATGTGCATCTATTTTTGTTGTCAAAGCCGGAAAATATCAAAAACAGGGATTCATTCACGAACTGGAAAGTAATCGAAAATATGAAAAAGTCGGATAAAAATCTTAAGATAAGTATCATAACCGATTCTACACAATTAAAGCCGGATAACAGTGATATCATAGTAGATGCAATACTAGGAACGGGCATAAGAGGAAAACTAAGACAACCGGTATCAAAGGCCATAGATATAATCAACTATTCTCCTGCAATCAGATTATCTGTAGATGTGCCATCCGGGCTTGATCCAATGACGGGAGAAGTCTATGATAAGTGTGTTGTTGCACATAAGACATTGACGTTGCATAAGAAAAAGACAGGATTGACAAATGCCCAACCTTCATATGTGGGTGAAGTGGTAGTTGTTGACATTGGAATACCAAGAGTCTCTGAGGACTATGTTGGCCGGGGGGATTTGCTTAAGATACCAGGGGTTGATGCAGCCAGCCACAAGGGACAGAATGGTTCGGTCTTGATTGTCGGATCTAATGAGGACTATGTGGGGGCGGTGATATTTGCCGCAGAGGGTGCACTCAAATGCGGCGTGGATCTGGTTTATATAGTGGCTCCGGAGTCAAGTGCCGATATCATCAAGGCATATAACCCCGAGTTTATAGTCAAAAAGGTAAGAGGCAATTCATTAACTATGGATAGCTATGATGATGTTCTCGAGTTATCTAAAAAGGTGGATTCAATACTGATAGGATCCGGTGCTGGACTTGATGAGAAAACAGGACAATTGTACAATAAGATACTGCAGGATATAGATAAGACCATAATTATTGACGCAGATGCATTGAAACTAGTGGATAAACAAAACTGTGTCAATGCAAAAAGCATATTAACACCACATGCTGCTGAATTTGAGAAGTTCTTTTCAATTAAATTGCCTGATAATTTTGATGAAAAAATAAATCTCCTGGATAAACTATCGGATGAGTATAATACGACAATAGTGCTGAAAGGACAAAGGGACTTCATCATGAAGGATAGCCAGTACAAGTTAAATGATACGGGAAATGCCGGAATGACCGTTGGTGGAACAGGTGACATACTGGCGGGTATGATAACGGCATATTCTACGAAAATGGATTCATTTGATGCTTCATGCATATCAACATTTATAATCGGAGAAGTATCTGATAAACTGCTTGACCTGAAAGGGTATAATTACACTGCCCGTGATATAATAGATAATTTATGATGATGCTTTAAACAGGAATCTCGGCCTTTTTAATTGTGGATACGGCTTAATCATAGTAAAAATTAAAAAAATAGTAAGATTTAATAGTATATGTGTTTCATATACTCTCTTTTTTTAGAATAAAATTGATATTAGTACCAGTAGGAATGTTCCCAGAACTCCTCCAAATCCGGATATCGCCATTGTTATGATATTTATAGGTACATTGATTCCGGGGAGAACATTGACTAATGCGAGTGTTATCCATCCAAATGCTAAATGCATGGCTATCTTTAGAATTGTTCCGCCATATTCAAGTATCAATTTGAATGCCAGAATTACAATAATCAGTAATACAAACAATACCACTAATTCTTCAATTAACATATAATTCCTCCTATAGTTGACTATAAATAATTTGTATTCCTTCTTTATAAATATTGTCTTTATCGAAAAACTTCTTTATTTTAGTTATTCCTAAAATTTAATACTTTTATATACTTAATAAATGGATATATAATAATAACTCTAAAGTATTCAATCATTAAAATGAGGGGGTGTCAAAGGTTAGTATTTTAAAATATGTGGTCATAAATACTCTGATTGGCGAAATAACCATTGTATGGGATGATACCAACAAGATTTTAAAAGAATTATTGCTTCCTGACAACAATACAAAAAAATCTAATCCGGGAAACATAAGTTATCATGGAGTAATATTCGAAAATCATCCCAGTAAGAATATTCATGCATTGATGTCCAAAATCAAGGATGCCATTATGGGACATGAAGTCAAATTTGACTTAAATAAACTTGACTTATCAGAATTAACAGATTTTCAAAGGCTTGTATTGAAAAAACAATTTGAAATTCCTCATGGTAAAGTCACATCATATAAAGAATTGGCAAAAATGATAGATAAACCTAGAAGTGCAAGGCCTACTGCCAACGTATTGGCATCAAATCCATTTCCTATAATTATTCCCTGCCATAGAACAGTTCTTGCCAATTGGGAAGTGGGCGGATATGTTGGAATTAAAGACAATTATTACAAGAAGTTTCTGCTTGTCAATGAAGGAGTAAAAATCTCTGATGAAATCGTTGACGAATCATGCAGGTATGTATATGAAGGATGAATCCTTACAAAACCTTTTTTTTTAAATTTTTATTATATTATGATTTGATATCTCAGTTCTACTCATAATAGCTAATTTTACTAAAAACAGTATATTATATTATATGGCGGTCAATCAAAAAAAAAATAAGTGTTGATGAAAATTATATCTTTTCATCTTCATCCAATGCTACTCTCATCGTATCAGAATCTTGAGGTAAGTATCTTAAGAAGTCATCAGCTGCTCTTCTTACATCACTTGATCCGATAATGTATCTACCGGCGATAATAATGTCTGCACCATTTTCTAATGCCTTATTAACTTTTTCCGGTGTTACTCCTCCAGCTACAGCTGCAAGTCCTTTATCTCCAAGTTTAGCCTTAATGGCTTTAATGTTACCCCACTCGGATGCTTGTTCATCATCATTCTGTTGCATGGTTTCGGTATCAATGTTTCTGTGTAACAATACTATGTTAGGCTTGAATTTGAGGCTATCAAGTTTTTCAATAATGTTGTCAACATTCATCATGTCTAATATTGAGTAGATACCTTGTTTGGTACATTCATGTATAGCTTTATCGATTGAATCGATAGTTCCAAGACCGGATATAGCAACAGCATCAGCTGTTTCATCGGCGGCCATTTTAACTTCTACTCTTCCAACATCTAATGTTTTAAGATCTGCTATGATGAATGCTCCAGGTCTTTCTTCTCTTATTTTACTAATTATCTCTACACCGAATTTCTTAACAAGAGGAGTACCTGCTTCTATGAGTATTCTTTCACGTTTAGGTAAATCTCTTATTATGCTACGCATTTTATCTTCATTATCTAAATCCAATGCGACTTGTAAGTAAGGTGGGTTCCATAATTTCATAGCTTTGAATCCCATTATTGGGTGGGTTCCTCTGTCTTTTTCTGCTAATACTTTTTCTACGTCAGGATATCCTTCAAATGCACGTTTGATTGCAAGTTTTGTTGCACCATAGTTGTATTGGTATATTTTACGATAATCCTTTGCAGACGGATCGATAAATACGTTAACCATAATCACGATGTCATTTACTTTATCTTCCGGTATAATCTTTTCTTCAACAGCATCTGCCACTGCTCTTCCCACAGCAGTCTGTGCCGGACCAAATATTTTACTTGCATCCTCTAAGTTTTGAACTGTAACTTTAGGGATGATAAGGGTTGCAGGTTTTGCAGGTAAGTTTGGTCTTATTACTGATAATAATGGTGTATGTCCTACAGACATATTAGCCATATTAGTAGCAAAAGCATGCCCAACTGGACCTTCCTTGTCTCCGATTATTAAATCAATATGTGCTAATTCTGGACCGTTTCCAATTAAAGCTTCGCCTATTTCATACATTAATTTGTTCTCCATATAAATTTTAATTTTAAATAAGTCTATATAAATACAGATTTAGAAAAAAGAAACTCATCATTATCATAAGTTTCATTATGATATTATATATGTACATAGTAGAATAAAATATTTTTGTTATCAAAGAATATTTGCATATTTTATATAATTCCACATGATATCAAATCAGCTATTATTGTAGTCTTTTCTTCTTTTAAGAGGTTATACGTGCGTATTTATCTCATCAGTTTTTTTATTGTTCATGTGGTCTCTTTTGCAAATGGCTGTTTGATGAGTTGATTGAATAAGTCCTGACTTATCATATAACTATCATTTAAGGTAGTGGTAAAAATATTGTTATAATTCATGGATATCCTTTGCAAAAACTTTATATTTTTTTAACTAGATAGATTATCTTATAAGCTTTTTGAGGATGTATTTTAATGATTATCGACACTCATATTCATAGTAAATATTCAAAGGATTCCATCACTCCATTGGAGGATATAATAAAGTATAGTCAGAATATAGGATTGAATGCAATAGCAATAACCGATCATGATGAAATAGAGGGAACATGGGCTGTAAGAAAACTTGAACATGAAGGGCTCATATTGATTCCCGGTGAAGAGGTAAGCAGTAGTCAAGGACATATCGTAGCATTAGGAATAACTGATTACATAAAACCACTACAGACGCCACAGGAAACCGTAGATCAGATACATGACAATGCTGGCATAGCCATAGCTGCACATCCATACTGCTACTATAGAAGTGGCTTGGGAAATATAGTCCAGTCACTAGATGTTGATGCGATGGAGACAATGAACTCAAGGTTCATTTTCGGCTTTTCAAATTATCTTGCAAAGAAGGTTTCCAAGAAAAACAACGTACCTGCAATCGGTGCCAGTGATGCACACTTCGTCAAGGGAATAGGAAGATGTCATACGAAAATACCTGACTGTGATAGTGTCGATGAAATTCTAAAAAATATCAGAAAGGGAAATACGGAAGCGCTGGGTGAACGTACGCCTATGAATCTTATCATAAAGGAAGTCATCAGAAAAAAGGGAAGAAAAACCAAGCCAAAACAAGTATGATGAGAAGCTAATATCAGATAATAAAAGATTCCATCCTGCCCTCCTCCCATATATCCCCATATTCTGTTTTTTTTCACGATAATGATTGTCATTGATATGATGTTAATGCAAACTCATGATTGTTAAGCATTTTGCGGAAGCAGCAGACCTCTTTGTGATTGTGTGGTGTATGGTCTATGAGTGTCTTGTTTGTTGTTTCGTCGGTTAATGAGTATTTGTATTTTGTGTTTGTGGATAATATGTAGTCTATTCTTTCCAGAGTTTTGTTTGTTTTTATGCTGTCGTTTCTATCGAGTGATGTTGATAGTTTTGTAAGCAGACCTTCATCTTCAAGCAGTTCCAAGAGGTATTCTCCTTCTATATGTGTATCTGTTTTTGTTTTACTGATGTCGTTTGTCTCGGTGAGATATGTTGCTGATACAATTACCAATAGCAGTATTATGAATGCCAGTAGCATGTCGTATAATAGAAATTGGCCATTATTGTCCATAAGCGTTTTTTGTTGAATCATAATTGTCTTTTATTTTTTTTAGGATTGTTTTTCTTTTATTCTTTTGACTACTTCATTTTTCTTGTCTATCGCACTTCTGGTGGCTTCATCTATAATTTTAGTGTTTTTTTCATAGTTTTCCTCATAGATGTCATCAACTACCTTTTTTATCGGCGTGTATGCTGCTTCCCTGAATTTCGGCGTTAAGTTTTCACATCTGTCGGGGTATTCAAGTATTGTTTTGCCGCTGTCTGTTATTTTTCCTATAATGTCACATCTTATGTTGTTTTCATTAAGCAGGTTCATTATACTGTCTTTTGCTTTTTGGTCTACGATAATCATCAGAGAATCTATCGATACGCCAAGGGCATCTATATCTAGTTTATCCAGCATTTCATATACTGCAGGGTCTATCAGATTCTTTATCCTGTCATAAATTAAATGAATACCAAGGCCGGTTGTCTTGTTTATCTCATTGCAGTCTCCGATTAAACCGCCATTTGTGATGTCGGTCATTGCATGTATGTCACCTATTTTTTCATAGTTGTTCAATAATTTGCTGGCCCTGATAAACTCTACATTCAACGTCCTGTCTATGACTTCGGGATAGTTGTTGTAGATGGCTGTTGTCGTAATCGTTCCACCACCGCAGCCTTCAGTCATCAGTATAACATCACCCATTTTGGCGTTGCTTCTTGCCTGGGGGATATTCGTCGATGAACCGACGGCTCCCACTCCACCTACAAGTCTGCTTCCCAGTACCATATCTCCACCTATACGAAGGGTACTTCCGGCTACAAGGGGAACGTCGGTAAGTTCACTCACTGCACATATTCCCGCCGTAAAGTCTAAAAGCTTGCTTATATCACCGTCATCTGCCAGGTGAATGTCGCTGATGATTGCAACCGGATCTGCTCCCATGACGCATACATCCCTTAGTGTGGCACGAGCCGTGTGAAAACCAGCAAGGAATGGATAATCGCTGAGTCTTGAGTGAATACCATCTATCGCAGTAGTAACGTAGTATGTGTCATCTACCTTCACCACTCCTCCATCATCCTGGGCGGTTGAATTTACAAGGGACTGGCAGTCGGTGTTCTTTATTATTTCGGCTATTTTTTTGTGAACGTAGAAATCACCCTTTCCACGTGATCCTACACCAAACTCGCCCATGTGAATATCTGTCCTATAGTAATCTGTCAGGTCATAGTCTATGTCCAATGTAGTTTTCACTTCCTCTATCACGGCTTCTGCCAGACGTCCGGCATCCTCCTTGTCAATGTTCTTGTAGTAAAGTATTATTTCAGAAAGCCTTTCTACTATTTCATCTTTAGGCTTTTTTTCCAACAGGCTTCTTTTAGCGTATTCTTCTATATCCATTGTCATCACGAGATTATCCTTTTTCCTGATTGATCGGTTATCCTGTAAAAATGTTATCCTGAACATCTTTTAAAGATGGCCACAATCAACTGTTAATAATTATATTGTTTATAGTTAATAATAATTTCCAATAAAAAATTTAAAAAAAATAATGTAAAAATAGTAAATGTTCAAATAATTTCAACAAAGTTTTTAAGTATTTCAAGTCCTGCCTTCCCACTCTTTTCGGGGTGAAACTGAAGTGCATGAATATTTTCCCTGCCTATGCTGACGGGCACCTGCATACCATAGTCACAGTATGATGTAATCAGATTCTTGTCTTCCGGTTCGATATAATATGAATGAACAAAATACATATACTCATTATCCACATTATCAAGAAGGCGGGTATCATTAGTATCAGTATCGTTAACTCTTATCTGATTCCATCCCATATGGGGTATCTTGTACTCCTCAGGCAAGTCAAACCTTTTGACGCTGCCATTGAATATGTTCAATCCCTCCACGTCAGGACTTTCCTCACTGTCCGTAAACAGTACCTGAAGACCCAGACATATGCCCAGAAGAGGCTTGTTATCATCCACGTGTTCATATATCAATTCCTTGTAGTTGACAAGGTTATCCATAACGGCTCCATATGCTCCAACCCCGGGCAGTATGATGGCATCGGATTCTTTGATAACATCCCTGTCACTGGATACTCCTACATCCACGCCTATCTTCTTAAATCCATTATATATGCTTAGAATATTGCCGCTGCCATAATCCAAAATTGTAATATCACTCAAAATATGCACTTCCCAAAAAAGTCAATCGTTGTATAATAATGAAAATTTTTATAAAAAAAAGAGATATTAGAATAGTTTAGACATCTAAACTATCTGTCACCCTCAGGTGTTTCGGTGTCATAGAAGTCCTTGATTCTGATTGTATCATCCAAGTCCGGCGTTGATACCTCATGTAGTATGGTGTTTTCGGTTGCTACAATGGTATGAGGAGTGTTCGGTTCGATTCTGATTGTGTCCTTCTTGTTGAAGTACTCCTTTTTATCCTCAAATTCAATGTATCCCTTACCGCTTACGATGTACATGGTTTCATCCTTATTTGGGTGGTAGTGGAAGCTTGTCTGATATCCTTCCTTCAGGAAGAGTTCCTTGGTCAAATATTTTTCAGTATAGATTAATATTTTCTCATATCCCCATGGCTTATCTATCCTGTTTTCATACTCCTGCTGTACCTGCTGTAATTCCTTGGATGTGTCAACTGCCATCCAGAAAAGACCGTTTTCCTTGTAGTATCCAAGTTTCTTGTCCTTAGCTAATTCAGGGAATATTGTTTTTTCAATATCTCCTGTTTGATAGTTGCCAAAGTCCAGTTTGCCCTTGGAGAAGTATATTCCACCGTTTATGTAGTAGTCAAGCAGTGGTTTTTCCTTAAATGATACGATTTTATCACCGCTTAAATCCACTATTCCATATGGTGATGTCATCTGCGTAACGAATATCGTGAAGTCAAATGGAGATTTTTCTCCGTCTTCAATCATCTTCTTAATGCTCAGGTCTGCTACTACGTCACCGTTTCTTATTACGCATTGGGTATCATCATCCATGTGTTCCATTCCAAGTCTTATGGCATTTAATGTTCCAAGTGGCTGTTCTTCTCTTACGTATTCTATTTCAACACCCATGTAGTTGTCGCCGTAGCGTTCTTCTATTTTTTCTCCCAAGAATCCTGTAAGTAGGATTACTTTCTTAACGCCTGCACTTTTAAAGTCAAATATTTGTTTATCGAGAATTGTATAGTCTTCCTTAAGTTCTACTAGTGGTTTTGGGACAGTTTCAGTAACCGGTCTTAACCTTTTACCAAAACCTCCACATAAAATCATTCCTACGGTGTCATTCATTTGCATCACTCTAGTTATTTGTTTTTATAATAATATATTTTATTACTTATTTAATTCTATTTTTTTAATAATTATTAAATTTTTACTTTTATGATAAAGTGAGTTATTCCATTGGGAATTACATATTATTTAGTAGGGCCACCATTAATTCTATGGTGTTTTCAATATCTTCACAGCTTGCAACACTTACTGGGGTGTGCAGATATCTTGTCGGTACGCTGACTACTCCCGTAACTATTCCTTCCCTATTAAGGTGTATTGCAGTCGCGTCAGTTGTTCCACCATCACTAACCTCCAACTGGATTTTTATGTCATTGTTTTTTGAGGCACTTACAATCATGTCCTTCATAACCTTAGGCGTGATTATACCGTCACCGGAACGGTCTGCAAGAATTACTGCCGGTCCATCACCCATCTTACATGGAGCCTCTTCAAGTGTTATTCCAGGATGATCTCCACATAATGTCGTGTCAAGTGCAAATGCATAATCAGGATTTAAGCGGTAGCTTGATACCTTAGCTCCCTTAAGTCCTACCTCTTCCTGTACTGTTCCAACACCATATACGGTTGCTCTGCTGTCAATTCTTTTCATGATTTCCATCATGACATAACAGCCGATTCTGTTATCAAGGGCTTTTCCCATTACCTTGTCGTTAGGATACTCTTCAAACCAGCTTCTAAGTGTTATCATGTCACCTACAGACACCATCTCTTCGGCTTCTTTCTTGTCGTTTGCCCCGATATCTATGAACATTTCATTGTATGGCACTACTTTATTCTTCTCTTCGGCCTTGGTTACATGTGGTGGCTTTGACCCGATTACGCCGGGAACTTCCATGCCATCATGGTGTATGATTACTGCCTGGTTACTTAACATCTGATCGTTTATTCCACCAATCTTGACAAACTTAACAAATCCGTTATCATCTATGAACTTTACCATCAGGCCGATTTCGTCCATGTGGGATGCAAGCATCACTGTCGGTGCATCGCTATCTCCCTTTTTTGTACAGATTAGATTTCCCATATCATCAGTTTCAATCTCATCGACGACATCTTCCAGTTCTCTCGTGATGATTCCACGTATCTTTTCTTCATTTCCGGATATTGCAGGTGTTAAGCTTAATTCTTCCAGTAGTTTTACATTTCTTATCGTTGTCATATTAATCCTCCTAATGTATATTTATTTTATCTATTCGTTTTCAGTGTCTTTAATTAATTACATGTCGTAGTCCTCAAGGGTATAGCTTACCCTTTCATAGTCATCAAGATTTTTGAATGATTTTGTCGCGTCAACTCCTACCTTGGTTGTAGTCCCGTCTATTTCAGCTACCGGATCCAATGATGAACCTCGTGCCTTAGGAATTATTATTATGTCATCATCACCCTTGACACGTGTTGCTATAGCATATTCAACATCCACAGGGTCAAATATGTTGATGTCCTCATCCACTATAACACAGTGCTTTAGTGATGGATGAGCTGATAATGCGGCCATCATGACATTCTTTGCATCTCCCTCTGTCTGTTTCTTGATTGATACAACAGCATGTAGCCAACAGCATCCTCCCTCGGTAAGCACCACATTCTGTACCGTTGGAATGGTATTTTTGACGCTGTTGTATATACGTGGCTCCTGTGGAAGGCCCTGAAGTAGCTTATGTTCATTTCCTGCAGGCAGTATTGCATGATAATATGGATTTTCTTTATAATGCATCTTGCTTAGCTTTATGACGGGTTCATCACGTATCTTGTCATATGTATCGGTCAAATCCACAAATGGTCCTTCACTTTCCCGTCTGTTTGCAAGAATCTTACCTTCAAGAAGTATTTCACATTCAACAGCTTCAATATCCACATCTTCACACTTGACGAGTGTCAGGTTGCCGTCGTTGAATGTATTGGCAACTTCCAGTTCATTATCATTTACTGATATGCTTGTTGTACTGGCAAGAAGTGTTGATGGATTAAGTCCTATTGCTATTGCAACTTCAAGGTCTCTGCCCATACTTTCGGCTTTCTTATAATAGGTATATAGCTGTCTAGGTACTATACGGATACCTAACGTGTCATCATCGTTAACAAGCATTCTATGAATGGATGCATTGGTAATTCCACTTTCAGGATCCTTTGCTATAACCACTCCGGCCGTGATGTATCGACCCTTGTCCTTAGGATAATGCTTAAGTATTGGAAGTTTGCTTAAATCAGCCTTTTCGGTGTAGTCATAGACTTCACTTGCTTCTTTAATATTTGTAATAGGGGTGGGATTGTTCGTTGCATGAATGATATTTTCTGTTATCTTATCGACACTTGTACCGATGGACTTTGCTATCTTTTCACGTGTATTGCATATACCGGATATGATGTTCATATCGCTATCCTTTATGTTCGTGAAGACTAAGGTATCCGTCGGGTGTTTCTTGAGAATAGATGTTATCTCATATTCTGTTGATATCTCATCGTTAATTTCTATAATATCATCATTAATTTGATCTATTAGTCGTGTCATGGTTAATCACATCCTTGATATTTATTCATAGTAATCTTTTTTTAAGGATTTCGTGTATTCTTCAAGATTATCTTTAATATTCTCATTATAGTTGGATAATATGCGTGCAATAAACAGTGCAGCATTTTCACCAGCATCAATACCCATAGTTGCCGTAGGAACACCTGGTGGCATCTGTACCATACTGAGCAGTGAATCGATTCCCTTAAGGTCTCCACTGCATGGTACTCCGATGACCGGCTTTGTAGTATGTGATACGACAGCACCTGCAAGAACGGAGGATAAGTCACTGACGGCAATGAATAATTCTATTTGTCTGTTTGCATCTTTCATGAACTTTTCAAGCTTATCCGGATTGCTTGTTGATGGAATAACTTTATAGTCACATGTAATGTCAAGCAAATCAAGGGTTTTAAGTATCTTTTCTACAATATCGATGTTTGAGTAGTTTTCGGATATTATCATTACCTTGCTGTCCTCATGTAACTTCAATTGCTCTTCTACCTTAGGTCTTTTGTGTTCGACACGTTTTGATGGGGTGTAATTGTCTCCACCAATCTCTTTAATCAGCTCTTCCTGTGAGGTAATCATTTTTTCCACATATGATGCCCTTTTGTTGATGAGTTTGGCCTTTAGCTGTTCATCATCATATGCCAGTATCTGGCATGCAATCAAAGCGGCATTGTCCGCCCGGTCAATACCTACAGTTGCCACTGGTGTACCGACCTGCATCTGTGTACAGGATAGTAATGAATCAAGACCGCCCAGTTTTGCCTTTACAGGCACTCCAATTACAGGTTTTGTAGTATATGCTGCGACAACACCAGGCAGGTGTGCAGCCAGTCCTGCAATTGCTATGAATACGTCAATATCATCACTATAGTTTGTCATGACATCCTTTACAAGTCCATGTGTTCTGTGTGCCGATGTTACCTTGATGTCATATGCTACGTTCATCTGTTCTAGTACATCAACTGCCTTTTTTGCAACATCAATGTCACTTGCACTTCCTAATATTAACATTACTTTCTTCTGAATAATAATCCCCTTCTATTAGATTTTTACATTATTATCTATTATAATAATATATATGTTTTATGAAGTATTTTATTTTTACAAATAATATATTGTCGTCTATCTCCCTTTTCTTGATATATGGATGATTGTCTTGTAGACTGTAATCTTTTTTTTGTATTGATTGCATTATTTATTGATGTTATCCGTCACATCTCATTTTTAGATTTTCACTTTCTTGTTATTTGAAGTTCTTTGATTATTTCTTGCATGTGAATCAGGTCTATTTATCATAGGATACTTTTGGACTTATTCAAGTTACTTCTATTGTTGGGATGATATTGTTTTTAAATGATAGGATAGTGTTGGAGTTATACATGTTATTGAAGATATCATAACTGGTAAAATTCAAATTGTTATTGTTATTGTATCTATTGTCCGTAAATGTAACTATTTTATTAGGTTGCATGCTCTTTCAACGATTTTTCCTTAAAAAAATATCTCATTAAAAATACAATATATTATTAATTAATTATTATATATATTTAATTATTAGATATTATTTTAAAATAATTATAAGGAAAAGTAGATAGCATGTTTCAATATTTGATTATGGTTATACTGGTGGTTGTTTCAATATTCATGACAACTTCTAACAGTAAAGATTCCATCAAAAGGGTTTCTGTCGTTATTCCAGCATATAATGAACAGAAAAGTATTGCACATGTTATCAGTGTAGTTAAAGAAGTTAAGGAAATTACACAAATCATAGTAGTCAATGACGGATCAACGGACAACACAGAAAAAATAGTTTCAAACATCGATGGAGTAACACTTATAAATCATAAAGTCAACAAGGGAAAGGGTTCTGCAATGAAAACAGGACTCAAAGAAGTGACAGGTCAAATAGTACTATTCTTGGATGCTGATTTATCGGAAATAACCAAAGAGCAGGTAAAGGCAATCCTAAAGCCAATTCTTGACAACGAGGCGGACATTACCAAAACCAAGTTTAAAAGAGAGGCAGGACGTGTAACCGAGCTAACTGCAAAGCCATTACTCCAGTTTTTCTTCCCGGAGTTATCCTTCGAACAGCCATTAAGCGGACAGTTTGCAGCAATAAAATCCTTCCTGGATAAGATAGACTTGGAAAAGGATTACGGTGTAGATATAGGTATAGTACTTGATGCAGAAGCATTAGGTATGAGAATCCAGGAAGTTGACATAGGGGACATAGTCCATGAGATGTCTACGCTTAAAGAGCTTAACCTCATGGCAAATGAAGTAGTAAGAACCATTGTAGACAGGGCAATAAGCTATGGAAGACTCACGATGATGGATGAGTTAGGCTATGGTATACGTATGGAAATCATGGCACTGTCCATCACGATGTTTGGAATATTTGCATTGTTCTTTATCAAGTTTATCACAACTCCATTTGCAGCATTAATACTGCTTATAGGATTGCTACTTTCAATATTCTACTTCGTCAAGATAATACGT
>ODAI012037807.1_pt1 | contig 17870 bp, 13 predicted proteins | sample 1539321 | NCBI WGS metagenome assembly ODAI01 (sample SAMN02144231, study PRJEB22623) | gut metagenome | biome: sheep rumen | host: Ovis aries | place: New Zealand | reverse complement strand
TCTATAGTAAGAAGGAACTCGAGGCATTGAAGGACGTACTGCTCCGTCACGAGCAAGTGATTGTCATTGCCGACGAGATTTACGAGCACATCAACTACGTGGGCGAACATGCCAGCATGGCTCAGTTCCCCGAAATAAAGGAGCGAGTGGTCGTCATCAACGGCGTCAGCAAGGCCTACGCCATGACAGGCTGGCGCATCGGTTTCATCGCAGCGCCCGAATGGATTGTGAAGGGCTGCAACAAGCTGCAGGGACAGTACACCAGCGGCCCATGCTCCGTCAGCCAGAAGGCAGCAGAAGCCGCCTTTGCCGGTCCACAGGAGTGCGTCGAGGAGATGCGTCAGGCCTTCGAGCGTCGCAAGAACCTGATCGTTCGTCTGGCAAAAGAGATACCCGGCCTCGAGGTCAACGACCCGCAAGGTGCCTTCTATCTCTTCCCCAAGTGCAGCAGCTTCTTTGGCAAGAAGGCAATGGTCAATGGTCAATGTGTAATGGTCAACAACAGCACCGACCTCGCCATGTACCTGCTCGAAGTGGGCCATGTAGCAACCGTAGGCGGCGACGCCTTTGGCAGTCCTGAATGCTTCCGCATGAGCTACGCCACCAGCGACGAGAACATCGTCGAAGCCATGCGCCGCATCAAAGAGACCCTCGCCAAGCTGCAGTGACCCTATAGTCCTTAAAGTCCTTAAAGTCCCTAAAGTCTTTAAAGTCTTTAAGGTCTTTAAGGGAAAATCCTCCAGAGGATTTGCCCAAATCCTGCTGTGGATTTGTTGAAATCCTCCTGTGGATTTTGCCAAATCCTCACGTGGATTTTAGGGACGCGTCCCTATCGTCAGAGGGACGTGTCCCTATCGCCAGAAGGACGCGTCCCTATCGCCATAGGGACGTGTCCTTATTTGAACACGGATGAAAAGGGTAACGGTTCTTGCACGCTTTAGCGGCAAGGCGCGCTTTTTATGCGCGGAAAAAGGTTAACGGTTAAAGGTTCTTTGATGCTTTAGCGGCCTCCGCCTGCGCCTGAGCACCTATGGAGCGCAAGAAAGGCGCGCTTTTTATGCGCGGAAAAAGGTTAAAGTTTAACGGTTAAAGACAAATCCGTTTAATCAGTTCAATCCGTTGTTTTAGATAACGTTTAAAGGTTAAGGTTTAAAGGTTAAAGACAAATCCGTGTTATCCGTGTCATCCGTGGTCGAGATAAAAATTTACGGTTAAGGACAAATCCGTTAAATTCGTTTAATCCGTTGTTCGGGATAAAGGTTAAATTGTATATGAGAGGTTTCGTGTTTTTCGATGTTCTTAAAGTCGAAATAGCTTTGCGGAATTTAGCGCATCATCAGACGTCCGTCACATTATTTTACCAAACCAGCCACAATTATATGTTTTTTTTGCAAAAATACGCTTATATAAATATAATAATGTGTAACTTTGCGCCCGAATTAACTAAACACACAAGCAAATATCATATCAACTTAATTTATACACAAATGAAAAAACTATTATTAATTTTTGCTCTCGCCGCAGCAGGACTGCAAGGCTGGGCAGATGACTTTTACATCGTAGGCGATGCTACATTAGATGGATGGCAAGGGACTCGAACGTGCAAGATGGCAGAAACCAGCAGTGGATCAAACATTTACACATGGACAGGCTATCTTAAAGCAACATCAGGTGATACAAATGGGTTCAAAATTTGCAACGGTAGTAGTTGGTCTGCCTGGTGTGCGTCGAGTAATCAAAAACCAATAGGTACTGGGACAACAGAGGATACACCTCAATACTACAACGACGATGTCAACCCCAAAACTGGATCAGACAACAAGTGGAAAGTTAACACGAATGGCTATTACGAGCTAAAGCTCGACTTAGCGGCTTCTACCAAGAAATTCACAGCAAAGCTTCTTGTTAAAGCAAACGCATCCGGAACTTGTTTGATAGAAAATGCTACAGATTTGACTGAATTCCGTAAACTTGTCAACGACAAAGGTATGACAAGCTTGAATGCTGAATTGACAGCAGACATTACACTTACTGGAAACCATACTCCTATAGGCACAAGCACCAATAAGTATGCAGGCACATTTGATGGTAAGGGTAATGTCATCAAAAACCTGTCTTTGTCTGCCACTAGTGGAAGTGGTGTAGGGTTCTTCGGGTATACAAATGGTGCAACCATTCAAGACGTGGAGTTCCTTAAAGCAAATGTCAATGTTACTGGAGGGAATAATACAGGCATTGTGGTCGGTATATGTGATGGTGGTACTACCATACAACGTTGTGCCGTTGTTAACTCATATTTGAAAGGTTCAGACCATACAGGTTCTATTGCCGGATGTGCAAAGGGGAATAGCATTATTAAAAATTGCTATTCTAATGCGAAGGTGGTATCTGGAAGTCAAGCAGCAGGAATGGTTGGCACATCTGAAGGAATGACTATTGAGCATTGTCTATTTATGGGACCAAGAATTGAATCTTCGGGAGGATACGGTGCACGTGGACTCATAAGCCTTCTTGAAGGTTCTAATGATAATCAAACCTACATGAAAAATAATCTTGTAGCAGCTCAATATGTATTATCTAATGGCAAGCGACATGGTGTTTTAACATATATTGATAACGGGACATTACATCCAGAAAACAATTATAGTTTAAGTACCACATTATATGGTCCTGCGTCGAATCCAGCAACAGAATCACATACAAACAAGGATGACATAAATGGAGCTCAGGTGGCTCCAAATAATGTGAATCAAGCCTTCTTTAGTACTACTCTTGGCTTTGATCTTACCAATACATGGAAGATGGTAGAAGATCTTACTTATGCAGGCGGTTCATATCCCATACTTAAATGGATGACTGCTCCTGAAACATCTGTAGGAATCTCCTCTGCTGAGGATCTCTTTGACTTCTGCACTTTTTTGTGGGATAATCAGGATGCAACACTCTCGAGTGATGTTACATATTCTGCAACCGTTTATCAGGGACAAGATGCGATGATTGGAACAGGCCCAAACCCTTATAAGGGTACATTTGATGGCCAAAACCATACTGTGACTATTGGATTCAATAATACGAATGCAGAATACACTGGTCTTTTCTGTCAAGTAAATGGTGGAACAATTAAGAACCTGAAAGTTGCAGGCGATATCACTACAGACAAAAAATTTGCAGGCGGTATCTGTGCAAAAGTCAACAGAAAGGCAACTATTACAAATTGCGAAAGTAATGTAACAATAACAGATAGCAGAACCACAGAAGTCGATGGTACTCATGGTGGTATTGTTGCACTTATTTCGAGTCACGGTGATGGCGTTGAAATATCAAATTGCCTATTCAGTGGAGCAATCAGTGCTTCGACAGTTGATGGCTGTGGTGGTGTTGTGGGATGGACAAGTGGCGGTTCTTCAAATGTAACTATCAAGAATTGCTTAATCACAGGCAAAATGACTGTTAGGACAACTGGAGCTAACGACATCATAGCCAGAAATGGCGCAAAAGAGAGCGGCAACTACTATGTTGGTAGTTTTACTGGCATATCTAATGCTGAAAGTGCAACATCTGCCACAGATACCCAAAAAACTTCTGGCGAACTTTGCTACCTTTTAAATGGAAGTACGCAAGGCGGAACGAACTGGACACAAACCATAGGAACAGATGATTATCCCGTTCCTTTCAATACACAAAGGCTTGTATACTTAAACAACTCAACCACATATGCCAATAACTATATTAAAGATGGGAAGTATCAGATATCTAATGCCTCTGAGTTAGTTGACTTCTCGGCTTTGGTAAATGATGGCAATGCTTCTTTGGATGCAGAACTGACAGCTGATATCGACATGTCAAGTGTTACAGAATGGACTCCTATAGGACAACACTTGAAAGATTATGCTGGCCATTTTAATGGTCAAGGTCATCGCATTAAGAATTTAAAGATAGACAACGGCTATGAAAACCAGGCTCTGTTAGGTCAAGCTATTCACCCCGCTATCATCGAAAACGTCATTATTGATTCTTCATGTTCGATTAAAGGAAAAAAATGGGCTGCTGGCATCTTAGGACATGTTTGGGGCGATGGTGTTATTATACGCAACTGTGGTAACGAAGCAGATATTACAGGAACAGAAAATACTTGTGCAGGTATTTTAGGATGCTCTGATGGTAAGATTGTTCAAATTTATAATTGTTACAACACTGGCGATATATCAAGTCCAACATGGAATGCAGGTATTTGTGGTTGGATGGGCAATACAAACTCAATAATAAAGAATTGTTATAGTACTGGTTCTGTTTCTGGTACAGAGAGTGCACCAATATGGCGTTATAATGATGGGTTGAATACGGGTAATGAAGAAAACATTTGGACCACATCCGACGGGCAAGGGTCTAAAATTACAGGCACAATGCTTACTGATGGCACACTCTGTGCAAAGCTCGGCTTCGCTTTCCGTCAGAACATCGGTGAAGGCGGCGACGCTCATCCTAACTTCGACAAGACACATGGCTTTGTTGCTCAGATTAGTGCGGCTGGTTACACTACCATGTACAACATATATTCTGATGTAACCATCCCCGATGGCATTGAAGCCTTTGCTGGCAAAGTCAACGATAAGACTGTGACATTGCTTCCTATTGAAGGTTCTATTGCAGCAAGCGAGCCCGTCATCTTGAGAGGCAATGCTGGTCTCTACAACTTCATGCCCACAAGCGATGTAAGCAAGGCTGCAAGCAATAGCCTCAAGGGTTCTGATGGCAATGTTACTGGTGGTGATGGCATCTATGCGCTTGCAAAGAAGGGTGCAACAGGAGAGGAAGTTGTTGGCTTCTATCCTGTAGGTGATGGCGTAAAGATTCCTGAAGGCAAGGCTTATCTTGAATACACTGGCAGCAACCCTGTTAAGGGCTTTACCTTCGTATTCGATGAAGATGATGCAACTGGCATAAGCCTGATGGAAGATGGAAGAAGTCAGATGGAAGATGGCGCTATCTACAACATTGCCGGTCAACGCATCAACAAGATGCAGCGCGGCATTAACATCGTGAACGGAAAGAAGATTTTGAAGTAAAGAGCCTCACCCCAGCCCTCTCCTCAAGAGAGGGGGTTGGGAAGGCATTTTCTTAACTCTTAATTGTATTAGAAAATGAAAAAGACATATATTTCCCCTGAGGCGCTGACAGTTCAGCTTGGTACTTGCAATATGATGGCTGAGTCATTGCCCTTTGGCGAAGGCACTATCGATAAATCCGAAGACATCCTCGTCAAGGAGGAGAACACTCTATCCGACGTTAACCTTTGGGACGAGGAATGGTAACTTTGTAACGGTTAAAGGTTAAAGGTTAAAGGTTAAAGGTTCTTTGATGCTTTTGCACAAAGGCGCGCTTTTTATGCGCGGAAAAAGGTTAAAGGTTAAAGAGTTCAAGCAGTTTAAGAAGTTCAAGCAGTTCTGTTCTTTAACCGTTAAACATTAACCGTTAACCGTTATACTATCATAACAAAAACAGAGGCAGACGATTATTCGCCTGCCTCTGTTTGTTTATTTATATATTCTTTCTCCGAAGATAAGGCTGCCGATGCGGACCATGTTCGAGCCGTGCTGGACGGCGATGGGGTAGTCGTCCGACATGCCCCAGGAACGAGTCTTCCATTGAACATTGAACATTGTTCCGTCTGCGCCTGACCGAAGGGAAGAACATTGAACAAAGAGTTTCTTCGCTTGTTCGAACTCGCGGGCTATCTCGGCTTTGTCGTCCGTGTTTGTTGCCATACACATCAGACCTTCTATGCTGACGTTCTCGTACTGCTGCCAGGCTCCGCTCTGCATGAAGGCGAGTAGCTCGTCGGGCAGGAAGCCGAACTTGGTCTCCTCCTTGGCAACATGCACTTGCATCAGGACCGGTATGATGCGCCCGCACTTCTTCGCTTGCTTGTCGATTTCCCTCAGCAAATGCTCCGAATCGACAGCATGAATAAGGCTGACGAACGGTGCGATATACTTCACCTTATTCGTTTGCAGGTGTCCGATGAAGTGCCATTGGATGTCTTTAGGCAGTATGTCATACTTCTGCACGAGTTCCTGCACATGACTCTCGCCGAAGATGCGTTGCCCGCCATCGTAAGCCTCCTGAATCATCTCGACAGGATGGTACTTGCTCACAGCCACCAGGCGCACCCCTTCGGGCAAAGTCTGCTTGATGCGATCTATCTTTTCACTTATCATTTTTAGTTTTTACTTACAACCAACCGATTACATGGATTTGGTTGAGTCTTTTGTCCAGTTATCTTCTATTTCTTCTTTGTTTTGGGCGCCTCTTGCTCAGTCGCAGCCTTGAACTTGAAGACATCTATGATTGGTGTTTCGGTGATGGAAACGATGACCCATTCGCCAAGTGTGCCCTTCATACATTCGTCAAGCCTTGCCAGTGCGCGATGGAAGTCGTTTGCCTTAATGACAGCGGTCTGTACGGTACGCTTTTCCACGGCTGTCTTCTCGTCGATGGAGATGAAGGCGATACGTGCCTTGTACCAGTGGTCGTCGTTCAAATCCTCGCTGTCGAAGAGGTCGGCAATCCGTGCACGTTTGATGTCCGTCACCATGAACTCGCCCGACATGTAGGGCTTAATCTCCTCGATGAAACGTTTCTCGGCTTCCGTGAAGCTGAGGGCATCTACTAAATATGTTTCTGTGGTCTTCTTGATGAGACCGCTCTCCAAGGTCTTGTCGTAACGGACCTTGCATTCAAACCATTCGCTTTGCATTATCTTTAAATTTTAATTCATAATTCATAATTCATAATTCTCAATTTCCCTTCTTGTACCAGAAGAAGAAGCTGTTCTGCCTGCGCTTTTCCTCTGGTGTCTTGGCGCTGAATATCTTCTCCATTGTGTAGGGGTGGTAGCCTGTTGCCCAGCATGTTGTGCTGACGGTCAGGGGCGTGGGTGTGAAGTCCTGAACCTGCTCGAGTTTGAAGTCCATCTCCCTTGTGAGCTTTGCCAGCTCTGCCATGTCTCGCTCGGTACAGCCTGGGTGCGAGCTGATGAAGTAGGGGATGAGTTGCTGCCTTAATCCTGCCTTGCGACAAGTGGCGTCGAAGATGCTTTTGAACTCTCTGAAGAGCCTAAACGAGGGCTTCCGCATGATGTTCAGGACAGTATCGCTCGTGTGCTCAGGAGCCACTTTGAGTCGTCCGCTCACGTGCTTGGTGATGAGTTCGCGTGTATATTCCCTTGCCGCACTGTTCAGGGCTTCTTGCTTCCAGTCGTGGAGCAGCATGTCGTACCTGACGCCACTGCCAATGAAGCTTTTCTTGATGCCCGGAAGCGCATCCACAGCCCGATAAATGTCGAGCAGAGGACGATGGTCTCCGTTCAGGTTGGGACAGATGGCAGGATGGATGCACGAAGGACGTTTGCACTTCTCGCACACTTCCACGCGCTTCCCTCGCATCTTGTACATGTTGGCACTCGGTCCGCCCAAGTCGCTCAAGTAGCCTTTGAAGTCTGGCATTTTTGTGATGGCTTTCACTTCGCGCAAGATGCTTTCCTTCGAACGGCTCACGATGAACTTACCCTGATGTGCGCTTATCGTACAGAAAGCACAGCCCCCGAAGCAGCCGCGATGGAGCGTCACGCTGAATTTAATCATCTCGTAGGCAGGGATGCGTTTCCCATTATATTTGGGATGCGGAAGGCGTGTGTATGGCAAGTCGAAGCTGCGGTCCAGCTCCTCGGATGTGAGTGGAGGGTAGGGCGGATTTACCACGACGTAACGCCCTGCCGTAGGTTGAATGAGACGCTGGGCGTGAATCTTGTTGCTCTCTTCCTCAATGTGTCGGAAGTTCTCGGCATGAAGCTTGGGTTGCTTCAGGCAATCCTCGTAGCTATGGAGTACGATGTCGTCCTCCTTGATGCCGCCGGGTATGTCTTCCTGTTTGCGGATAAAGGCAATCTGATGGGGCATCTTTGTCACAGCCTCACGCAGTACTTCCCTCGTGATGCAGGCATCGCCATTCTCGTCATAATGGAGTAGGGGGTGGAAATCTTCGATTGCTTCGTTGAGCAAGCGAACCAGTTCCAGTGTTGGCTTCTCGCCCATGCCATACGTAATGAGGTCGGCGTCACAATCCTGAAGAATGCTGGGGCGGAAACGTTCCTGCCAATAGTCGTAGTGCATCACGCGTCGAAGGCTTGCCTCGATGCCTCCAAGCACGATGGGAACGTCAGGGAAGAGCTTCCTGAGGATGTCTGTATAGACGATGGTGGGGTACTCCGGACGCATATCGTGCCGTCCGTCAGGACTGTATGCATCCTCGCTCCTGAGACGCCGTGCAGCCGTGTATTTGTTCACCATGCTGTCCATACATCCAGGCGAGATGCCGAAGAAGAGGCGAGGGCGCCCAAGCTTCTTGAAGTCGCGGAAGTCACCATGCCAGTCAGGTTGCGGCACGATGGCAACTCGCAAGCCTTCTGCTTCAAGCAAACGCCCTATGACGGCAGCTCCGAAGGCAGGATGGTCCACGTAGGCATCAGCGCTGAAGAGAATCACGTCAGCACGGTCCCAGTCACGCAGATCCATCTCCTTGCGTGTCGTCGGTAGCCAATCAGTCAGGTTTGCCATGAACTAAACAATCACTAATTAATCGACCTTCAGTGACGTTTTCAGGGCATCGAGTTGTTCCTTCTTCCAGTCGATGAAGAGCAGGATGAGCTGATGCAAACCAAAGGCTTTCATGTCGTTATGGAAGATGATGCGTTCGCAGAGGTTGAGCAACTCGGGATCTGGCTTGTCGTTGGAGAGCAAGCCACGCACGTTGAGCCGCAACTTCTCGAGGACACTCTCTTCTACAATACCGTTACTGTCGAGCAAGTCCGAGAAGAGGGAGTAGCGGTCGATTGTCTTCAGGTGGGCTTCTTCGACGGAAAGCTGTCGAGAACCCTTCATATTGCATAGTATTGTGTACATCTTCTAAATTAAGAATTAAGAATGAAGAATTAAGAATTGAGACTGGTTTTATTTCCCCAGCAGGAAGTCGATGGCGATGCCGATGATGTTCTGTCGGGAATCGGTCTCCTTGATGCATTCAAGTGGGAAGCCAAATGCCAGGACACGATAGCCAGGGCCAGGATAGGCAACAGCTGCTGAGTGATTGCCCGAGGTGTAAACCATCGTACTGAAGGCACCGTTCACACCCTCGATGACGTCTGTGCTCCTTACCCAATAGTTCACTTCGCTTGGGTTGCAGAAGATGTTGGCAGTGTTGTTCAGGCCTTGCACAGTGCAGATGCTATCTGTCGGAGTGCTCGAAGCGAAACGATACTTCAGTTTCTCTGCCACGAAAGCATCCTGCTTGGCGTTGTGCATATCGCTTCCGATGAAGGCTCCGCTCACCAAGATAGAAGTGTTCTGAAGCGTGAGTTGGGAGATGGCAGAAAGCATCTCGTCCGTAAAGGCTTTCCGACGCGTCAGGGAGTAGCCGTCGTCCTTCTGTGCACCAAGGATGAAGCTTGCCACTCGATAACGGCGGAGGTCAAGGTAGGGCAACTGATTGGGCGTAGTACTGCTGATGTTGCAATCGGGATGCTTGGCGAGTATGTCGGCAGCATAGCGCACGCTATAATCGTGAGTGTTGCCCATCAGGAAGAGTCCCTCGAAGTCGTCGCTGCTCACGCCAAAGCCGTTGTCTGTTTCCTTGCCGTAATTAGCTTTGTCGAAACTAATCTGAGGTCCGCAGAAGCCGGGTGACTTCACGTCAATCACGCCAGGGTCTGTGTTGAAGTCAAAGCCACCGGTCTTCTCATTGTCGAAAGGCAGGGGACTTGCCAATCTCTGGAAGGCATCGACAAGCAGGATAGTCGGAGCATTCTCTGATTCAGCAATCACGGCACAAACCTCGTCACTCGGCAGGCTTGCTCCACCTTCGTTGACGGCTTCCACGCGGAAGCTGTAGAGCACGCCTGGGATGGCTTCCGTCTTGAACGTACAGTCGTTACCGCTAACATAATGTCCGTTGTCGAAGTCCTTGCCAGCCTTCTTCACGTAAACCACGTAGCCATCAGGCTTTGCTGTGGGCTCTGCCGGGTCAAGGGTTGGTGTCCAGCGAACGGTAATTTCATTCGTTTCCTTATTGGACTCGGCACATATGCCAGCCACAGGCAAGGGCTGAATCACGACACTTTTGCCGCCGTGACTGGTGGCGACGAAGCGAACCATAGCCTTGTAAATGGCACGCGACATGAGGAACTTGAAGTAGGGGTCGTGTCCGAAACGCATGTCTGCCCAGTTCTGGTGGCTCAGCATCTCGAAGATGATGGCAGGCACTTGCGGGTCGCGCGTCTCGCCATAGTTCCTGTCGTAAAGGTCTCTTCTGTTCCAGAAGCCCAGTTCCCTCGACAAATCATTTGTGACCTGTGTCATCACCATATCAGCCAGGTCGCGACTGACGAGCCTTGAAAGTCCTGCTGCAGTCTTGCCTTCGTAGAAGTCTGTCGAGTAGATTCCGAGTGAACCGACAAGCGTGTTGTCCGTCCTGTAACCAGCATCGCTATGAACAGACACGTAGAGTTCGATGGGTACATTCAGTCCGCTGTCTCCCCTCAAGTAGTTGCTGCCACGCGTTACGTGGTTTACTGTGAAGGGGCGGGAGTTCACGTCGTCCTTGCCATCATCGTTTCCTCGACGGGAATATACGCTGTCCGGCATTCCATACCATTGTGCAGAGTATCGTGCAGCCTCGAGGCATCGTGGCAAGTCGCTGCTGATGGGCAAAGCCATCGTCGAGTCGCCACGAACCACATTACCCATTCCACCGCCAAGACGCACGGCATCTGCTGTGATTACGCCTTTGTAGTTGCTCAGGTTGGTCAGGGAGATGTAGTTGTCATTTGCTTTGCCCTTGGTGAAATGGAATGTCCCCAGATAAACCCAGGTGCCTCCACCCATTTGCTGATTGACGCGGAACTGGCTCTCCACGCCTCCGTGCTTGACGGTATAGACAGCGTCCGATACGCTGCCAGGTACGGTTTGGTAGGCGATATAGACGGCATAATCGTCCTCGACGAGCACTTCAGGAATCCAAAGCACTTCGCTTGTCATCCGCTTGTTCTGTGTCGCCTCTATCATGCGATAAGTTCCTTTCTTGAAGGGATTCTCGCCATTCTCGTAGCCTTCCTCGTTGTGTCCGAAGCCCACGCCACCGTATTGCCAATGGAAGTTCGTGACGCGTTCCTCGTATCGGCTGCCGTCCCAGATGTAATCGTTATCGACTATGATTTCCTGCTTCTGCCAGTCTCGCTCTCTTGGAGTGAAGACAACGGCTCCGGCATTCTGCAGCATCGGGATGAGGTAGGGCACCACGAAGGTCTGGGTGAACATATCTTCTGTCGTACAGAAAAGCCTGGGACGCTGCCATACCCATTCTTGCTTGTCGAAGTTGAAGTACTTGCCGTGACTTTGACAAACGCTGAGGTGTCGGCTCTGCAAGCCTTTCTTGATGTTATATGGGCGGCTGAGAGGCGTCACCCAAGGGTTGCCCCGATAGAGTTCCTTCTTATAGACACGAGCCGTATCAGCCCTGTCCATCATGCTTGTCGGGATGAGTTGCTCGATGGGCGTATCCTTTGCGAAGATGCTGACGTCGTAAGTGTTGTAGGGCATCGGCAGGAGTCGCTTGATTTCCATGTAGAGGTCGCCCACGACGAGCGGCGTGAGAGGCTGAGCAATAAAGTTGTCGCTCAGCACGATGGTAAGGTGCTTTTCGTTTGTGTTTACTATGATGTCCTCGACTTTAATTGTCTTGAGGTTGGGGAAACTTGGGTTGGTGTACGAGGCGAAGTATTCGCGCAGGTTCTGGAAGCCGTCATTCTGGGCCAACAAAAGGTGAAAAGGTGAAAAGGTAAAAAGGTAAAAAACGAGAAGTAATATGCGTTTCATTACTATGAATTATGAGTTATGAATTATGAATTATGTTCCGCGCATTAAAAGCGCGCCTTTGTGTAGTAAAACATCAAAGAATTATGAATTGATTAGGGTGCAGTCCTTTGAAGCCTGAGTAGTAGTCTTTTATTTCCTTCATTTGCGCTTCGATGTCTCCGTTGGGGATGATGGTCTTGGTGCAGACAATCTTCCTTTCGGCGAAGTCGAGCCCATAGAGCAGGATGGGAATCTCTGCCTTGAGAGCGATATAGTAGAAGCCCCTCTTCCAATCGGGTTGGGCTTTGCGCGTGCCTTCCGGAGTGATGCAGAGCCGGAAGGTCTTAGCCTGTTTAGCCTGCTCTGCTATGATGTCGGTCGAGTGCATCTGTTTGCTGCGATAGACGGGTATTCCGCCAAGCCTCCGCATCAGGATGCCCATGGGCCAGAAGAACCATTCCTTCTTCATCAGGAAGTCGCAATGAAAGCCTTTGGCCCGACTGTAGAGGTTGCCGACAATGAAGTCCCAGTTGCTCGTGTGCGGAGCAAGGGCTATGATGCATTTTTCGGGCAAAGGTTCCGTGATGGTTTCCGTGAAGTGGAACCAGCGGAACAGAATCTTGCCAGCAAGTTTGTTGAACATTACAGATTCTGAATTTGGTCGATAATCTCGTCTGTGCGCTTCTGCATGCTCTCGCGAAGCTTTTTGAAGAAGAGCGCTGTGCTGCCTGGCTCGACGTGCGAGAGGCGGCAAATCAGGTCGTTCTGCATCTTCATGATGCTGAGCATCACGTTCTCCACGTCCTGCTTGTTATCCTTCTTCGAGTAGTTAGTTGCGGCAATACATTCTGCCATCAGTTCGCCACACAGATAGTTGATGTGTTTTTTCAGGTCTTTGCGTTTCATTTGTTATAGGTTATAGGTTCCGCTTTTTTTCAGCAGGTCAAAGGTACATAATTTTCCCGACTCCACAAAGGAAACGCTCAAAACTTTCAGTTTTTTTTAGAAATTCCTCTAATGAAAAGTGAAATTCTTAGTCTCGACTGGCTTATAATTCGAGAATTTTGTGTAAGAAAGCCAAGAAGGAAATCGATATGGCTTTTGAACTGGAGCCAAACAGTCCCGATTGCTACCTGACGCGTGCCTCACTCTACTTGGCCATGAAGAAGAAACGCCTTGCCCAGCAAGACTGCAAGACAGCCATCCGCCTCGGAGCCACCCCAGAGCAAGTCGCCTCAATACTGGGGGCATTGAAATAAAGGCAAAAGCCTCTCCGCGCAAAGCAGAGGGGCTTTTTTGTTTGTCAGAATGAATTAAGGCTACCACATCCGAGGTGGTCAAAATTTTTGACTACCTCTGTCTATCTGTTTCCCTGTATTAGTTATAGTGTAGAAAACTAAAAACGATAATAAGAGAAGTTTTTTTTATATAATGTGTGTAAATATGATTAAAAAGTAATATATTTGCATTCGCATCATCAATGATGTAAACATATTTGCTCGATTGCCTAAGAAATCACCACTCTAAGAATAGAGAGCAAACAACATACCAGAAAGAGTCTACCTCAAAGGTGTAGGCTTTTCCATATTGGTATGTGGGTTTGTGGTGAACCTCTTAGGCGTATGGCGAAAGTCCTGCGCCTTTTCTTTTCGAATCGTGTGTAGGCTAAATGGGAAGTATTAGTTTTGTTTAACCAAAGAGCCGATGGGTAATGGCATATAAGCTCCCTATTACACTTATGAAAAAAACAAATCTATTATTTTTGTTTTTGTTGTTCTCGACCATGTCGTATGGCCAGTTCATAACAGTCGAAGAACTCAATAAGACTATAGAAAAAGACATCAACTCAAAATCATCGGACTTCAATTCGATGGCGAATGCAATAATGAAGGAATTACCATTAGATAATAATGGCGGCCTTACATATGTTAGCATTGTCGAAACTCCAGAGAAAACAAAAGACCAACTTTACATCATTCTTAATGCATGGTTTTTACAGAATTTTGATGGAAAAGGTATCCTAATAAATGATAAGGAAATGGGATGTTTAATGGCAAAGGAGAGATTTCGCAAAATATCTGCAAATGGAGCCTTTACATCCTCGAACACAAATTATGAGGTAGATATAGAACCTTCTATTCGAACGGATATTAAGGAAGGTAAAATCCGCATTACATGTAATGTTCCTTGTTATGAGTTGCGTGATATAACAAGTAAAGTATGGGGTAGGCAGGCTTTCAAAAAAGATAAATCTAGAAGCCTTGCTTTTTCTGAAAGTTATCCATATAACTCCAAAGGATTTGAAAAGAAGATGATGTCAAAAGCATTGGTTTTCACCCATTATTATACAGCATTAGTTGTGGCAGACATTGAAAGAGCTGTTAAAAACGGAGTAATAGGCAACGAAGCTGATGACGACTGGTAATGACCACTGGTATCCGTCTTCTCATTTCATTATCCCTTCAAACTCTTGTAGGATTGAGGGGATTTTTTTATATTTGCAGGCAAAAACTTATTCTTATTTATGAAAAAGACAAAGAAGAGGCAGAAATACGAAATGTCTTTGGGTTATGTATCAATAGAATTCGATAATTTAGAAGCGCTGAAAAAAGCTAACAGTGCCAAGATTATTCGTGATTTTGAAGATTGTATAAAAGACTTTTGCCCACGCGAATTATTTGGGAATATCGATGATAACGCTAAAAAGGAAATAGAAAGAGCCCGACATAACAATGCCTACTATTCCTCAAAGAACAAACAGAAAAAAAGAGGCAGACCGTGTGCAAAAAGATTTGAGGATTATCTTAAGCCCGATGCGCCCCCAAAAATAATGGATGTGTTGGATGAACTAATGAAAGGAAAGAAAGGAAAGGAAGCTGCGCGCATCATCATTGCCATCACTGATTACTACATAAACAAGCCTAGCGCAAGAAGTGTATGTCAAAGATTTCCCAGCGTAAGGTATTCTGCTTTCCACGAAGCATGCGACATCCATTCTGGAAGGAACTCTATAGGAAAAAAAGTTCATCCTTTTACTGATGAAGAATTGGAAAGTATTCGAACAACAATAAAAGAAAGACTTACATAATAAATTATGTAAACTCTCTGTCTTTAACTGAACCTTAATCGGAATAAAATCAACGCGGATTTTATTCCGTTTTTTTGTTTTGGACGATAAATAGAATAGTTCTTACCTTTGCAGCGTCAAAAAAACTCGCGAGGTAAGTTTTGACTGAATGATAACAAAATAAAGAATAAAAATTATGGCAAAAAACAATGTAAATGAGCGTTTCAGTATCTTCCCATGTGGATATTGGGACGAAGCGGAACAAAAGGCCAAGCCACAACAGCGGCCTCAACAGACACAGACCATCGAGTGGGTCTATGAGTATTTAATATCGGAACGCGCGCGTAAGCCGACGGAGGAGCTGCGGGCGATGATACCTACGGCTACGAAAGCGCAAAGGGACAACTTCAAGGTGCTCAACTTCGAGTACGCCACGTTCTCGGGTGTCTTCTCGTACCGCAACGCAAATTGTTTGGGTGTGCGTTCGCCTTACCTCTGCCTTGACATCGACGGCTTGGCTTCGGGGGGCGAGGCGCGTGCCGTACAACATGCGCTGTGTGCGGACAAGTATGTAGAGACGGAGTTGTGTTTCGTCTCGCCATCGGGGAATGGTGTGAAGTGGGTGGTGCGCTTGCCCGAGGCTGTGGAGAGTATGTCGTTCCGCGACCAATGGTACGAGATGCGCAATCACCTTGCCTTCAACTACGGCCTCGTAGCCGACCCCGCGTGTAAGGACGTCACGCGTGCGTGCTTCCTGCCGTGGGATAAAGAATGTTTTATTAACAGTAAATATAATGTTTAACTTAACAAAAATTTTTAATTATGATTTATTCAAATTCATTTACAGACCTTGAGCATTTACAGCTCGTGGCTGGTCGAATCGCTGAGAGCGGTATCGACATTACTAGTGACTACAATGATTGGTTGGATGTGACCTTTGCTTGCGCTTCGCTCGGTGAGGCGGCGCGGGAACCCTATCACATCATCTGCAGTCAGTACCCGAACTATCGTCGCGAGGAATGCGATATGAAGTTCGACAACTGTGTTCGTACAGGGCGCGGCAGTATTACCATTGCCACACTCATGAAGAAGGCACAGGACAATGGTATTGACGTTTCGCTGCCGCGAGGGCGACGCCCGTTGAGCGAAGAACAGCGCAAGGCGGAACACGCCAACGTAATGAACGAAGTGAAAGACTATTTGCGGAAGAACCGCAGTTGGCGACACAACACACTTACGGGAAAAGTCGAGTATCAAGAGAACGGAGGAGGTTGGAAGGAAGTCGATGACCGCTTCATCGACACCATCCTTACGAGGCTTCGTGAACAAGGGCTTCCCGTCAAGGACAACGTCCTGCGTTCCTTGGTCAACAGCGAAGATTTCGCGCCCGACTTTGCGCCACACCTTGAGTGGCTCAAGTCGCTCCCCGCGTGGAATCCCGAAAGTGACCCGGATTATATTCACGATTTTTTCTTCGGTCACATGGAGTTCGGACCGATGGCCGACCTCGAACTCTACGACATCGTCTTTCATCGCTGGCTCGTAGCCGTCGTGGCTTTGTGGCGTGGAGAAATCGATGCCAATCCCATCATGCCCACTTTCTGTGGTTCACAACAAATAGGTAAATCATTTCTGGCTTCACATTTGTTACCTCCTTGCTTACAAGCCTATCAGACGGCTATAAGTCCCAACGACCCCATCAACAAGGACACCCTATTGACACTCTCCGAAGTCCTACTCGTTATCTTCGACGAGATAGCCATCAACAGCGACTCGAAAAGCAACACAATGAAGTTTCTACTGACGTCGGGACAAATCAATCTTCGTGACGCTTATGGACATTATCGCAAGTCACGTCCACGTATAGCATCCGTCATCGCCACGACAAACTACCATCAGTTCATTCGCGAAACGGAAGGCAACCGCCGATACATCGGCATCGACCTCGTTGGGACAAGGAATATCTACACCCATCCGCTCAACTACGAAGGCGCTTATTCACAAGCCGTTTATCTACTCGAACACGGCTACGAACCAAAGCCGACCTACGATGAAAGTCTGATAATCAGCCAATACAACCGACAATTCCTCTCGCCCAACGATTGTGAGGAAGCCCTCCTTACCTTCGTTCGACGTCCAAAAGAAGACGAAAAGGCAGAAGCTTGTACAGCTGGCGACCTGTTGAGGGAACTCAACTATCGAGGATTCCAAGGTCGAGGATTCAACACCGTCAACATCGGCAAAGCCATGAAATCACTTGGTTTCGAGCCTCGTAGAATCAACGGCTACAACAAGTATCAGGTCGTCTTGGCCGACCCCGTCCGTCAACAATTGGAACGACAAAAAGATGCCATTGTAGAGTAGCACTAAAATCCCAGGTAGGGGGAAGGAGAGGAAGATGGTTCTTAGGAGACAAGAAAATAAATCCCTAATACATTATATATTTCTGCCAGGTGAATTAGGCATTTGTTTCATTACTTCTTTCAAATCATCTCCACCTTCCCTACTTACCCCCAAAAAAACTTTCATTTTCGTGTGAAAATAATTGCCAATTTACTTGCGTAATTCAAGAAAATGTCGTACCTTTACACACGAAAAGAGAGGTGAGCCCTTAGCTGCAGACAAGGGCAAACGAGGCACTGCTAAAATGCCGACGAAGCACGCCTAAGTGCGCAATTAGACACGCTTAGTTCGGTCACGAAGCACGCCAAAGACCACCTCTCGAAACGGGATAACAAACTAAATTAATTAACCTGGAGTAAAAGAAGTAAAAGAAGTAAAAGGAGTTAAAGACGATACCACAAGGGCCCCAAACTATTGTCCTTTTCCGCGCATTAAAAGCGCGACTTGGTGCTAAAGCATCCAAGAACTCCCCAGCGAACAAAGTGAGCGATAAC
>ODAI012111938.1_pt1 | contig 17872 bp, 9 predicted proteins | sample 1539321 | NCBI WGS metagenome assembly ODAI01 (sample SAMN02144231, study PRJEB22623) | gut metagenome | biome: sheep rumen | host: Ovis aries | place: New Zealand | reverse complement strand
GTCATCAGCGATTTGACTTCACCGCTTTTTATCGCGATTTCAAAGCCTTTGAGGTAAATTTCACGCAACGCCCTTTCACTTATCACGGAATTTCCTGAGCGGCGGCAAAGTTCCTGATTGTTGGCCGCAAAATGCTTTATCGTGCCGCTCGTTCCGCCTTTGTTAAGGCCTCTGAGAGCTGCCGTTGCGATTGTGCCTGTGAGAAGCGGATCCTCTGAATAATACTCGAAGTTTCTTCCATTTAATGGGTTTCTGTGGATGTTCACGCCTGGCCCCAAAAGCGTGTCGATTTCAAAATCAAAAAGTTCCTTTCCCTCAAAACTGTACAGTTCCTCAACAAGCTCAGGATTCCATGTGCAGGCAAGCAAAGTTCCGATTGGCATGAGGCTGGTTTCCTTTCCTGTGTCGATTCGGATTCCGCTCGGTCCATCGGAGCAGCCCGCCGCCGGGATTCCCAAGTCACGCAATTTCTGTGTGATTCCGCCGTATGCCGCCGCGATTCCGACAGTGACTTTCTGGCTCATCATTCCCTCTCCGCGAACCATTGCCGCAAGCTGAACATTGTCAATCTGTGCAATAAAATCTTTCATTTTCGCGCTTCCAGAAAGCACATCCTGGAATTTGATTCCTTTGTCGCCGGTAAAAGGCAAATCTTCTGGAAGTGAATTTTTTATTCTTTCCGCAAGATTGACTTCTGAAAGTGGAACGGCCTGTTTTCCGATTGAATATTTTCCATTTTCGTCTGAAATTGGAAAAATTCTATCAAATGCCACAGTTGGAGCCGCCACCTGAGAAAGTTTCTGCACGATTTTGAGCGAGTCGATTTCAATTCCTTCTTTTTGATTCACAAGAATTTTCTTTGCGTTCTCTACATCAGTTCCGACATAAATCTTGTACAATCCTTCTTCGAGCACGAACGAGAACTGATTTCCACTCGCCCCGGAATCATCATAGCTTGCAAAATCAGAAAGATTGAATTCCAAAATAAGATTTTCCGTCTGTTCTTTTTCAAGCAGGGATGTTTTTTTAAATGAAGCAAGAACTCGGCTCGGCTTGCCAAGTTTTCCTTGCGGAGCTTCAATATAAGCCTGAACGACTTCTTTTCCGGCAAAATTTCCAGTATTTTTTACATCAATTGAAATCCGCACTTTTTCACCATCAAAAACGGCATTTCTTGTCTCAACAGTGAAAGTCGTGTAGCTCAGTCCGAATCCGAACGGATAGCGAACATGGTCTTTTGCGAAAGTTGAGAAATAACGGTAGCCGACATAAATATCTTCCTCGTAAATTACATCACCTTCTTTTCCGAAAGTTTTTGTTGAAGGATAAAAATCAATGTGCTTCGCAATTGTGTCGCTGAGTTTTCCGCTTGGATTGGCTTTTCCACAAAGGAGCCTTGCTGCAGCCCTTCCCCCTTCCTGACCGCCGTGCCATGTGAAGAGAACGGCTTTTATGTGCCCGGCAAAGCATTTTTCTTCGAGCCATTCCATGTCGATGATGTTCGAGACATTTAGAATTACGCAGACATTTTCAAAATGCCGGCAGATTTTTTCGAGAGCAGAATGTTCTTCGTCGGTCAGATACCAGCTTCCTTTTTGCGGAGCATTATCTTTGTCCTCACCGGCCGTTCGTCCGATAACGAAAAGTGCTTTGTTACATTCTTTTGCTGACTGTGCAACAAGTTCGTCCGTGACAGGCATTTCTTTCTGGCACCATGGTTCCGCAGCCCAGCCGCCACCACCGTTATCAAAAGGATTTTCTTTTATCCAGTTTTTGTAGACTTCGGATAATTTTTCATCTATTTTGCAAGGAATTTTTTCTGATTCAGAGAGTTCTTCAAGGGAATCGGTCAAATTTGTCGTGTAGCTTACATGAACCGAGCCGCCTGAGCCCATTCCGCTTCTGTAATAATCAAACTGGCATCTTCCGAAAACCGCAACGGAATCTTCCTTATTTAATGGAAGAAAATTGCTTTCATTTTTGAGAAGGACCGCACCTTCCTCGTCAAGCTGGCGGATTTTTTCTGCGAATGTCATGGAATCTCCTTGTGCGAAAGCCGCACTTCTATCAGTCACTTAAAAAAGAGTCTAACATAGAATATCTTCAAAAACAGTCTGTTTCTAGGTGTCAAATTTTCGGTTACTGGGTGAAGATTTTTGTAGCCCATGTTTATTTTGTTTACACCAGAGTTTTGCTAGGGTAAAATAATTCACGAAAGATGAACATGAAAAAGGGTAATATGCATTTTTCTCGCAAGGTCGTGCTTGTCTTTTCCGTTATAGTGCTTGCACCGCTCCTTCTGCTTTACGGAGTTACAATCGCCCTTGTGTACAATCAGACTCTCAACAGCCTCGAATCTTTGTGCAGTCTTGAAGTACACATGAATGAAGAGAAAATCTACGAAAATATACAGTCTCTTGAACTTATCGACAAAATGATTCGTGCAAACCGGGATTTGATTCTTTTTATCACTTCCCCGGAAAACCGCAACGAGCCGGATGTAATCCGCACGATAATGGACGAAAGCCTCACTTTGGAGCGAATCCTTTCGGTGGAACCGTCGATGTACGCAATCCGGGTGTTCACAAACAGCAATTTCGTACCTGAACGATTCCCGGTAATTCTACATTCGGACCGTGAAAAACTCGCAGACCTGTCGGAATGGGAATTCAATTACAAGGCAAAATTTCTTGGATTCATGGATGCACAGATGCTGCCTTCAGTATGTCTGACAAGGGAGCTTCTTAATGGAAAGCGTCCGATTGGCTGGATTCAGCTTTCGATGCGCATGGAAAATTTCTTTCCGTTCCTGCACAGGGAGCCGACACCGTATCAGCATGATTTTGTTCTGAAAGTCGATGAGTCTGAATCAGGAAGAAAAATTTCCCAGATTTACTGCAACAGCGGAGTTTGTACAAGCCTGAAGTTGTCTGAAGCTGAACTGAATCAGTTCACAAAGAAAATTTTTGCAGAAGGTGCAGGAGAAAATTTCATCACGAAAATCGGCGGAAAAAGCACAGTTGTTTCCTGGAGATATATGCCGCGCCTTGGCATTGTGATTGCTCACAGCTGCGAAATGGCAATCGTCAGAAAATATGAAATTACCATGTTCTTCGTTTTTCTTGCGATGGTTTTCATGGGAATAGGATTTCTCACGATTGTCAGATACACGGCGAACAGACTTTTCAACGGCATTTATTCTCTGATGAAAGGAATGAAACGCGTGAACGAGGGCGAGCTCGGCGTTCAGATTCCGGTTGAGGCAGAAAATGAAGTCGGAGAAGCACAGCAGACTTTCAACGCGATGACAAAACAGCTTTCGGTTCAGATTGAGCAGATAAAGACCGAGCAGCATCTTATTGCCGACACGGAAATGAAGGCCATGCAGAATCAGATTAATGCACATTTCCTTTACAATGTACTGGAGACGATTCACATGCAGGCCGTCCTTGCCGATAACGATGACATTTCAAAAAGCATCCTCATGCTCGGAAAGATGATGCGGTACTGCCTGCGCTGGCGAATTCACACGGTCACGCTTGAAAATGAGATGGAATATATTCAGTCCTATGTCTACATCCTCAATTTACGGAACGATTATGAAATCACGCTGAATTTTGAAATTCCTGACAATTTGCGGGAAATCAAAATTCCGAAGATGATACTGCAGCCTTTCGTTGAGAATGCTTTTATCCACGGAATTGAACCTCTGGCAAAAAATACTGAAATCCGGATTTACACAGAACTTGAAGAATCGACAAAAAAACTCTGGCTGTGTGTCCAGGATTTCGGAGCGGGAATGAGCGAGTCCAAACTGGAAGAAATACGCTCTTATCTTGCTGATGAAAAATATGAGCGAGACAGCACGGGAAGCATCGGCATCAAGAATATTCAGCAAAGGCTCCTGTTGTTTTATGGCGCGGAGTTCCGTGTCGAAATTAAATCAGAGCTCGGTAAGGGAACGACTGTCCGTGTTCCGCTATCAATTGAAGAGCAATTCCCTGACAGAGCAAGACAAGTGTAAAAAAGGAGAGTGAAATGACAAAAATTTTAATAGCTGATGACGAAAAACTGATTCGTGCAGGAATAAAAAAGCTGCTTTCGGATTCACTTGACGGCGATGTAACATTTTTTGAGGCCAAAAACGGAATCGAAGCATTGGAAATCTGCAAAAGCGAACTGCCGGAAGTGATGCTTACCGACATCCGTATGCCTGGAATGGACGGCGTTGAGCTGATGAAAAATGTCTCGCAGCTGGAGCAAAAACCTGCGATTATCGTACTTTCTGGCTTCGATGATTTTTCTTACGCAAAGGCCGCAATCGAAAGCGGTGCGAGCAGCTATATTCTCAAGCCGGTTGAAAAAGAAGAACTTGTTAAATCCGTGGAAAAGGCACTTGCCGGGATTCGGAGGAATATCCAGCAAAAAAAAGAAGAAAATCTCCGGTCTCTGATTGATGAAGGTCACTTTTCCGAAGACATTGCATCAGATATAGCAAAGTTTGCAAAAAACGGCATGTACTGCGTGACAATATGCACCTCTTCATGCAACTGCACGGTCTCAAGTTTTTTGGACGGAATTACGCACTATGTAATTGAACAAAAGCGCGGCTACATGACATTCATCGTGGCAAAAGATTTGCTCGAAAAAGTGATTAATCATCCGACGCTGACAAATTGCGCTGTGGGTGTAAGCCAGATCTCAACAAGCGTGTCTGATTTAAGGCGAATCAAAAGGGAATCATTGACCGCCGTTTTCCAGAAATTTTTCTCACAGACAGGAAAAGGCGTGTTTATTTTCCCGGAAGGCCGCACCGAGCTTGATTTTACGGACTTTGATGCCGCTTACGACAAGATGATTGCGAATCTTGATTTATTGAACGAGGAAGAAGTTCGCAACAGCCTGAATAAATTCCTTGATTTCACGGATTTGTCTCAGGAAAATGCCGCAGAATGTCTTTATTATGCCTACAACAAAATAAAATCAGGGCTTTTTACGCGCTATCCGAAATTCACTTCCGCTGACACATACCTTTATTTGAAGAGCCTGATGATTGAGAACATAACACAGGCGGCAACTCTCAAAGAGTGGAAGGCATTCATTCTTGATTATGAACTTTATCTTTTGGAACTGCTCAAAAATCAGCAGGGAAAATATCCTTACATCACGGTGGCGGTCTCATATATCCGCGAGCATTTCAGCGATGACATAACAATGGCCACAGTCGCAAACCATGTAAGCATGAACTATACCTGGTTCAGCGAAAAATTCAAGGAGCAGATGGGGGTAAATTTCAACGATTATCTGAAAAGATTCCGAATGGAGCAGGCAAAACATCTTCTCGAAAAAGGCACATTCAAAGTCTACGAGGTCGCAGAAAGATGCGGCTTCAAGGATGTAAAGCATTTCATGAAATCTTTCCGGGAAATGAACGGCATGAGCGCAGGAGAATGGGCAAAATTACATAGCAACTAACATTAGCATGAACTTCGAGTTTCAAATTGTTGGCTAAAACAAACCATGCTCTCAGCAAGAACCGCCCCTTGAAATCCACGGTTGTGCGTAATATGAAATTGGACTCGCTTACGCTCGCCCGCACAAAGTGGATTCAGGGGCGAACCTTGCTTACGCATGGTTCGCATTATTCTGCAGATAAAACTCGAAGACCGAGTTTTGAACATTACAGATATGGCAGGCAAACACATACATAGATTGCGGAAATTTTTCCGTTGCGGGCGAAAAGCTGCTTGGTTTCGGCTTCGGTCAGCTCTGTTCCGGTGTGCTCGGCTGTGGTTCCGTCTGCAAAACTGATTTTCACTGAGGCTGATTTTGCCTTGCTGTATGTTACTGGAACACCGCACCATGTAAAGCTCAATTTGCCGGCACAATTTCCTTCTGCAAAGAATTCTTCGTTTTCGAGAATCTGCGGGTTAAATCTAGCTTTTCCTGCTGAAATTCCAATTCCAAGTTCTCCCCATCGAGTCAAAACTTCTTCTTTTACCTGACCTGTCATGCCAGGCTGCTTCGCACCTTTTCCGCTTGGTGTATGAGAGTAAGGATCTGAAGGGAACGCCCCGTAAATTTCCGGAGTTTTGTTGAAACTGAGTCCGCTTCGAACTTCATAATAAGCTTTTTTGAGAGCTTCGGCATTTTTGTCGCCTTTTGCGTATGCTTCCAGCGTATGTTCCTGAACGGCGAGCATGAGTTTTGAAACCATGTGCCAGTAAATGCTTCCAAGTCCTTCGTAAGCATAGAAAGTTCCGCTTCGGCCCGTGAAATTCTGATGTCTGAAAGATTCCTCGTAAATCTTGTGAAGTTCAGAAAGTTCTTTTTCTGTCGGGCATTTTGCTCCTTCAAAAGCACAGACTTCGGCTTCCATGATTCGGGCATTGTGAAAATCAGCATTGAAATGATAAATTCCGTTAATGTCCTTTTCAAGAATTGCATTTCCTGTCCGGGCAAGGAGATTCTCGAGAGAAGCAAGCTTTTCTTTCGCGATGTTGTTTTTTTCAGAGAATGAAGGGAGATTTTTGTTCGGGTAAAGGATGTATGAATTCTGTCTCTCTTCGTAAAGCGCACTTTTTCTAAGTGAGAAAAGATTCTCCAGCACTTCGTCAGAAGAAAGAAGCCCGGAAGAAAGCACTGCAACCTGCCCTTCAAGCATTTCCGGGAGCCGCAAGATTTTCATTCCGTCAGCAGAAACTTTCATCGTGTTGTAGCTGTGGTAAAGTCCGTCTTCTCGCTTGTTTGAGATGATGCTTTCCTTGACGATTTTGAGCATTGCCTTGAGCGAAGAAGCGATTTCCTTTGCAGAAAGTTCCGTTTCGCCAGCAGAATATGCATTTTTGTAAAGCTCGTTTCGTTCAGCCTCAAAGATTTTTCCGGCTTTGTCCGTGAATGTTTTTCGCTCAGTGTCATCGGCGATTACTTTTTTTGAATCAGCAGACTCATAAAGATTTGCCAGAGATTTGAAGCAATCAGCAACGGTTTTCGGAACGGCGAAAGATTTTGATTCATCTTTTGAGTAGATTTCAACCAGGAATCCCAGCATTCTGTGGAGATAGCAGAGAGTGACAACAGAAAGTCCCCAGCCTGCAAGCGCATTGTTCGCATCGTTCCATTCTGGTCGCTGAGTGTTCATCCAGATTCCGCCTCCCGGAACGAGGTTCGCAGCCTTTGCAATCACAATCTGGAGAATTTTTGCCGTGAACGAAATCAGGGCCGGCTGCTCTCCGCTCATCACGAGTTTTGCGTCGCTTCCGTAAGTCTTGCTTTTTTCAATCAGATTATCACTGAGTTCTTTATCAAAATAAATTGATGAGTGAGGAGCCTTTAAGATTTTCTCGTAGCTCTTGAGGTGATAAGGAATATTCGCGCTGGTGTAAAGTTCTTTCCCAAGGCTGTCAAAAAATCCCTGAGAATCTGTTTTGTTCCAAAGCTCAAGGAATTTTTGAAGATAAATCACCTGATGGTCTCCCCAATAGCCGTACTGTGCCCATGGATTGTTTGGTTCCGGGCATTCCCAGTCAATTCCGGCCCGTGAAATTCTGTATGGATTGAAACCGTCGGCAGTCATCGCATTGAGGAATTTTGCGGTCATGTTCGGGATGTAAGCGGGATAGCTCATTGCAAGTGCTTCCCAGTTCTGGAAGATGTCACGCCAGTTTCCTTCGTAATTGAGAATCGGGTTCTTGTCAGAATCAACAAGTCGGATGTTAAAGCGGTTCCATGGCCGGCTTGGGTCTCCGTGACGACGGCTGAAAATAATCGGCATGTATTCAAGCACGAGCCGGACAAGCTGCGGGTCTTTTGAAGCCGAAATTTTTTCCAGAACAGCTTCTTTTTGAAGGGAAAGTTTGTCCGAAAGGTCGCCCAACGCATTTTTTGCATCCTCGTATTTTGCTTTGTTCCTGCTTTTGATGAAAGAAAGCAAATCCGGGGCGTTGATTTTGCCGTTGTCCGCGAAGAAGCCGCCACGCATTATGTTGAACATTACATTTGCCTGATGATGAGCGACTGTCATTGTTGCGGCCGTGTTCTGCAAGCCGTCTGTCTCTTTGAGATATTGCATCATAAGCTGTTCACCGGCTTCAATATCGGAAATAAGAGCTTTTTTTGCCTCACTTCTGTTCTTAATAAGCGATTTCAGTTCTGTAACCCGGCTAGAGTTGAGGAAGGTGTCAAAAACTTGCTCCCAGGAATCAGTTTTTTTGGCTTCAAGGCAAAGATTTCGCACGATGAAACAAGAAGGACGCTCGCCTTTGATTACATTTTCTGATTTCATTTTCTCAGCATTTCCGTCCGCATCAAAGAATCTTGCCGGAGTTTCCGGGGAAAGGAAAATTTTGTCCTCGGTCGTGAACCAGCTTACATTCGCAAGAAGTGCTTCGCTCGGCTCGGCTTTGTCCGTAACAACCGATGAAAGTGAGAAAAGCGCGAGATTTGCAGATTCGTCAAGGTCAGTCTGTTTGTATGCGTCGAGAAGGACTGAATTTCCGTTCTGGAATCCGGCATCCGTACATGCAGGCATGATGTTTCGGCATCCGTCAAGAATTGTAAGGCGCAGTGTTTCAGAACCGAGATTTTCAATTCTTGCCATGCGTACAAGGCCAAATTTCGCTGAAGATGTCCAGCCGTAGCGGAAAGAAAGATTGAGTGCTTTGTTGATTTCCTCAAACCAGACCTTTGTTCCACTCGCATTTTTATAGATGTTCCGGGAAATATTCTCGTCCTTTTTGAATCGGAGGCCTGTTCCACAAAGAAGCGGCGCAAACGGCTCCCAAATTTCCGTGCTTCCGTCATTCTTTTTTACGGCGATTGCAGCGTAATGGCCAGTCGTCATTTTTCCGTCAGAAACTTTGTCCGCGGTGTAATATGGGAAAATTGCATGGTCGCAGTTGATTCTTCCAGCCGTGATTCCGCCCTGAGACCAGCAGAAATTCCAGATATCGGAAGAACTTGTTATGGTCATAAAGAAATCTTCCATGCAGTCATAATTTTCAATCTTGTAAAAAACTTCACCGTCAAGGTTTGTGAAAGTGCCGTTTACATTTTTTTTCATTAATTTCTCCTTCTTTAGCAATTTGCTACCTACATGCACAATAAAGTAAGGATTTTCAGGTGTCAATTTTAAAAATCAGCAAAACCGAAAAATAAAAACCTTTCTGAAAAGCTACTTCCTACCATTCGGGCATTGCTTGTCCTATACTCAATCGTGAGGAGATAAGCATGGAAAAAGAAAAAGTCCAGATTCAGGCTGCCAGTCTCAAGAACAAAACCCTCTGGCAGCGGCTCAAAGATGAGAAATGGCTTCAGCTCATGGCATGGCTCGGCTTGGCTTGGATGCTCGTGTTCAATTATGCCCCGATGTACGGTCTTCTGATTGCCTTCAAGAAAAATTACAAAATCACCACTCCGCTTTTCAGCTGGGAATTCTTAAAATCAGCATGGGCGGACAATTTTGGTCTTCAGCATTTCATCAACTTCTTCAAGGATGCTGAATTTGCAAACATCATGATAAACACTTTGGGAATCAGTCTGCTCAAACTGCTAATCTGCTTCCCGCTTCCGATTGTCTTTGCAATTCTTTTGAATGAGGTAAAAAATGACCGCTTCAAAAAGAACATCCAGACAATATCTTATCTTCCGCACTTCCTTTCATGGGTCGTTTTGGGCGGTATCCTTACCTCTTGGCTCGATGAAAACGGCCTTGTCAATCAGGTCTTCGTAAAAATCGGGCTTATGCAGAAACCGCTTTCATATCTCGCATATCCGAAATTCTTCTGGTTCATCGTAGTTTTTTCTGATTTGTGGAAGGAACTCGGTTGGTCTGCAATCATCTACCTCGCGGCAATCAGCGGTATTGACCAGCAGATGTATGAGGCGGCAGAAATTGACGGCGCAAGCAGGCTTCGTCAGATTTTTTCAATCACGCTTCCGTCAATCAAGGGAACGATTATCATCATGTTCATCCTTGCTGTGGGCGGCTTGCTTAATTCCAACTTCGACCAGATTTTCGTCCTTTGGAATCCGCTCAACTCAGAGCGTTCAAATGTAATTGATATTTACACTTATACGACGGCTATGAGAAGCATGAGATATTCTTACGCTTCGGCAATCGGTTTGTTCAAGTCGGTGGTCGCATTCATTCTTCTTTTCCTTGCAAACCAGTTTACCAAAAAAGTGAACAAAACTTCATTGTTCTAGTCGAGGAGGTAAAAAAATGAGGAAATTTAGCACGAAAGGCAAAGACAGCATGATTATCAACACGATAATGCTTCTTGTCTGCTTTGCCGCCCTTTACCCGGTCTGGTACACAATCATCGTGTCTTTCAACAATTCTGAGGACACTTTGCGTGGAGGCGTTTACTTTTTCCCGCGGATGTTCACCCTTGAAAGCTACAAAACGGTCTTCCAGGACAAATCGATTATCAAGGCGTTCGGAATCACAATCGCCCGAACTTTGATTGGCACAGTTTCAAGCGTAATCTTCACTTCGATGGTTGCTTATGCCATGTCAAAAAAGCACATCCTCGGAAACAAAGTTTACATGATTATCGGAACCATAACCATGTTCTTCGGCGGCGGATTGATTCCAACATTCATTCTGTACAAAAACATCGGTCTTTATGATAATTTCTTGGTTTACATTATTCCAAGTTTGTTCAACTTCTATAATATGATTATCTTCATGGCATTTTTCAGGGAACTTCCTGTTGGGCTTGAAGAATCAGCAAAGCTCGATGGCGCGAACGATATGATTATCTTCTTCAGGATTATTCTTCCGCTTTCGATGCCAGTTGTTGCAACAATCGCCCTTTTCAACGGTGTTTGGCAGTGGAACGACTATTTTACAGGAGTAATGTACATCAACAACGCGGATTTGCAGCCGATTCAGACTTTCCTGTACAGGATTGTAGCAAGTGCCAGCGCATCAAAGGCAGTTGTAAGTCTTCCGGCAGGTATTTCGGCACAACAGGTAAGTTCGCAGTCAGTACGTCTCGCGACTATGGTTGTCACGACTTTCCCGATTGTGTGCGTCTATCCGTTCTTACAAAAATATTTCGTAAAAGGTATGCTGATTGGCTCTATCAAGGGCTAAAAAGGAGGAAAAATATGAAAAAATTTAACAAAATCGTAAAAGGGGCTGCAATTGCTGCGATTGCGCTTGCTTCACTCGGAATGATTTCTTGCAATGAAAAGTCCGGCGGAAAAAACGGCGTTCTTCCGGGAACAGAAAATGAACCGGGCTGGAAACTCAATGCCGAAAAACCAATTACATTCGACTGGTACATAAATTTTTCTTGGTTTGCACGCCACTGGGGCGACTCAAAAGTCAGTAAATATATCACCGAAAAAACTGGCGTTAATGTCAACTTCATCGTTCCGGCTGGAAACGAAGCCGAAAAACTCAACACGATGATTGCGGGCGATGCTCTCCCGGATTTGATTACGCTCGGCTGGTACGAAGGACAGGTTCCTATGATGATTGACTCAGGCCTTGTTTATTCACTCGACGAGCTTGCAAAGGAATACGATCCTTACTTCTTCAAGGTTGCAAATTCTGACAAACTCGGCTGGTACCGCCAGGAAGACGGCCATGTTTATGGTTATCCAAATGCTAGCTACACACCGGCTGATTATGACAAATACAACGGAAAACTCACATCAAACGAGACTTTCCTTGTAAGAAAAGACATTTACGAGGCTCTTGGAAAGCCGGACATGTCTACTCCAGAAGGATTTTTGGACGCTCTCCGTGCCGCAAAAAAGAAGTTCCCGACTTCAAACGGTCTTCCTTTGATTCCTTTTGGAACAGCAGAATTCACTGATGTCGGAAACAGCCAGCTGCAGGCAGTTCTCTCACACTTCCTCGCAATCAGTCCTGAGCAGAACGGAAAATTCGAGGATGCGGCTCTCGGTCTTACAGAAAACCCGGAGTACATCCGATGGCTCAAAGCTTTGCGCAAGGCACATTCAGAAGGTCTTATTCCGACAGATATTTTCGTAGACAAACGCAGTCAAATAGAAGAAAAAGCAGCTCAGGGACGATATTTCTGTATGCTTTATCAGAACTGGGATATGCAGGCTCCGCAGAACGCGCTTTATGCCCGTGACCCGGAAAGCATTTACATCGCTGTTGACGGCCCAAAAAACACTCAAAAAGAAGATCCGAAACTCGCCGGCGGAAGCATTGCAGGCTGGACAGTAACACTCATCAGCAAAAAATGCCGTGACAAGGCTCGTGCAATTCAGTTCCTTACTTACCTTATCAGCGAAGAAGGCCAGATGGACACAAACTTTGGTATTCCAAACGAGACTTACACAATTGTTGACGGAATCCCGACTTTGACTCCGGAGATTAAAGCCCTTGATTCAGCAGACAAGAACAAGCAGGAAACAGAAATTGGCGTTCTTTACACATACTGGATGCTTATGGACACAGCTTGGCAGGCTCAGTGGGGCGTTGAATATGCACCGTCACTCGAACAGCCTCAGCTTTGGACTCGTCCTTATGTATGCTCTTACGCTGTTTATGACGGTCTTACGCTTACAGTTGGAAGCGACGAGGACTTGATGTATCAGGAAATTCAGAGACGCTGGGGAAAAGATTTGTCTGCCCTTATCCGAGCAGGAAGCGAATCTGATTTCGACAAAATTCTTTCGGAGTACAACAAGTTCAAATATGACAGAGGTTATACAAAAGTCCGTGAGATTCAGACTGAGCTTATGAACAAAAACAAAGCAAAACTGAAAAGATAAATGCCAGGCGTTGCCCAGTGCAGCGCCACCATCACGGAATTTTAAAAGGAGAAAAACATGAAAAAAGAAGTGAAACTTGCTGCGGGCCTTTCTTCATTGCTGATGCTCACATCATGTCTTACAGTAAACGCAAAAAAAATTGTTGTCGCACCTTACATCCCGGAAAAAGCGGAAGCTGTTGCGGTAGGAGAAAAAGAAACACTCTCAAAAATCTATTTTTCCACTTCAAATTTCCCGAAAATCGACGGAAATTTCTCAGAATGGAAAAATCTTGATGGCGTACACACTCATGAGCAGGTTTACGGCGAGCTTTTTGATCCAAAAAATGCTGACGGCTTCTTTGTCGCACGTTCAGACGGTGAAAATCTTTACATCTACGCTGATGTTTCGGACAACGATGCCGGCGTAAACACTTACGAGATTCCACAGGCCTGGCGCGGCGATTCTGTCGAGTTCTTCTTCGGAACTGACACTTCAAAACACACTTCTTTCAAGCAGAGTGATGTCAGGGTCAGAATTGTACCGAGAAGCAGCAGCGACAAATACGATGTCGCAATCGGAATCAACGACACGGAAGTTCAAAGCGATGACATTCAGGTCGCTGTGGTCTATGGAGACAAGGGCTATCAGGTTGAGGCAAAATTCCCCCTCGCCCTCCTTGGAAACAAACCTCTCAAACTCAACCAGAATCTAAGAATCGACTATCAGGTGAACGATGCTGACGGTGGCAAGGAAAGAACAGGCCTTCTGCACTGGAACAGCCCGAACGACAATACTTATGCAGACCCGTCATCCTGGGGAAACGCAAAAGTCGTAGCATTACCTGAGTAAAAATCAATTTACAGGAGAAAAGTTAAATGAAAAAAAGAATATTGGCGTTACTCGCCCTTACTGTTGTCTTTTTGACTGGTGTTTCGGCACAAATGATTACTGTACAAAAAGATTCTGGCGGCTGGAGATTGTTTGACGGCAAAAAACCAGTCGAAGTAAAAGGTGTTGTCTGGTCTTACACTCCGATTGGTGAGACCCACACTTATGACTTATTCAGCAAAGATGATGATTTCATCCGCAGAATGATTGACACTGATATGCCGATGCTCAAGGCTATGGGAGTCAACGTAATCCGCTGCTTCTCAACAATCCCTCCAAAATGGGTTGAGTACATTTACACAAAATACGGAATCTACACGATGATTAATGACTTGCTCGGTCGTTATGGAATCAATGTAAACGGCACATGGTACGGTCAGACTGATTACTCAGATGCTTACACTCGGGAAGTTCTTATCGCACAGGCAAAGAAAACGGCAGAGTCATACAAGGATGTCAAAGGCGTCCTTATGTACATGTTCGGAAACGAATCAAACTACGGTCTTGTCTGGGCTTCATCTGAAATCGAAAATCTTCCTGTCGGCGAGCAGAATGTCGTAAAAGCCGGTTATCTCTATGACCTTCTTGAAAAAGCAATGGCCGCATGTAAGGAAATTGACCCGAACCGCCCTGTCGGAATCGTAAACGGTGATACACAGTATCTTGAATTGATTAAAAAGCTCTGCCCTTCTCTGGACATTCTTGGCGTAAATGCATACCGCGGCTACAAATTCTACGACAGTTTCTACGAAAACATCGCTGATGTCGTGGACAAGCCTGTGATGCTCACGGAAAGTGGTGCTGATGCATACAACGATTTGATCGGTCAGGAAGACCAGCTTGCACAGATGAATTACCTCAAAACCCAGTGGGAAGAAATCTATCAGCAGGCTTATGGAAAAGGAAAAAGCCAGAATATTATCGGTGGATTCGTGTTCGAATGGATGGACGAATGGTGGAAGCGCTATCAGAACAAAAATCTTGATGTCCACGATGATGCTTCATGGTCAAACGCAGGCTACGATGTTGACTATGCTGACGGAAAAAACAACATGAGCGAGGAATGGTTCGGAATTTGTGCCCAGAGCAAAGTTACTCAGGACGGAATCAATGTCCGAATCCCGCGCGCCGCATATTACATGCTTTGCGATGCCTGGAAACTGAGCCTTTACAATTCAAGCCAGTCTCAGGTAACTCAGACATTCGCAAGTCTTCCGTACTCAATGTATGTCGCACGAGGAAACGAAAAATCTATCAAACAGATGATTAAAGAGCAGGATTTCGTAAAAATTTCACAGCTCGATGCCAGCATTCAGGCTACAAAGCCAATCTATGTCACTGGAGTTGTTGATGACATTAAAAACAATGAGAACTGGAAGCGAAACTTTAAGTATCCAGACGAACGAGGAAAGCAACCAAGTGAGACAGTTGAGCCAAAAGTAAGTGCAGAAGCAACTCTCGGCATCACGGTTAAACCATGGGAGAATTTCACCGGCGACATTACTTTCAAGGCATGGAACGCTGAGCCATACACAAATCTTGGCGACCACTGGAGTATGTACTATGAAAAAGATGCTGAAGCAAAGGACGAAAATCTCCGCCACGCATCACTTTATTCTGCAGATTTCAACTACACAGGCAGTGTTTTTGATGTAAACGGCTACTATCATGTTGGTCACGCAAGTTTTGAAGGTCACGGCGATCCATTCTGCATCAGCAAGGAAGCTTATGACATCATCGGTTACGACATGAACGGTTCTGCAGCTCCAATCGCAATTGAATTCAAAGGGAAAGGCAAATTCGACGGTCTTGAAGTAATCGGCGGCCCGGAAGTATGGGGATATTCTAAACCTCAGATTCTTGCTAACTACTTCAAATGGATTCCAAATGTTGCTTTCCTTGACGGAATCGTGTTAAACGCAACTTATGCAGAGGAATTCGGCTCATCTTCAAACGTAAACTACAACCCGCACAACGGCTTTGGTCCTGGACGAAAAGCTTCTGCATACACAGAAATGTTCATTTCACCATGGCTTACACTCAAACTCGGCGTGCTCCATGCCGGTTCAGAGAAAATCGGAGCAAGATACAACAAGAAAAACGGAACATCTGCAAAAATCGAATGGAAAGACACTCTCGGAGCGTTCGGTCAGATTGGAACAAGCATGTTCCAGCACACATATTTCTATGTAAACGGAATTTACCGCGGTCTTGTAGCTGATACAAACGCCGCAGTTGCACGAGGAAGCTTCTTCACAGCAGATTCTGGAAGCGGAAACCGCGTTGAAGTTCAGGGCGGTGTTGATGTCACTTACGGAAATATCGTTGCAAAGCCAGTCTTCCGAATGCGAATGCCGCTTGAGGATGCCGCAGGACGAAATCTGCTTTCCGGCGCACCGTTCACAGTCGGACTCGGAAACCGCCGTGCAATGGAAGTTGAGGCAGTCATCACTTATGACCCTGAAGGAGCTACATGGTTCCACGAATGGAACTCAAGCGACATCGAAGGTGCTAATTTTGCAGTTTCTTTGACAGGATTCTATCAGTTCTACGCAGACAAAACTGACAACATTCCTTTCAAGAGTGACACAAAAACAACCGGCCATAACAACGACGGAACTTCAATCACTGATTTCGTCTGGTATGACGGCGGTGCTCTTCCACGACAGTACGATTTGTACACATTCGGAACACGTGTTGTTACAAACCCGCTTCCAAACCTCCGCGTTGTCGGAAATCTGGCAGTAGGCCGAATGGGAGCTACAACAGGAGCCTATGCTTCTGCGGGAACAAAAGAATTTGTCAATTTTGTACGGGCTGGTCTTGCCGCACGCTACAAGCACTGGATTGCAGAAGGAAGCATAGCAACAAACGACTGGGGAACAGAAAACTGGTGGCGTGATTTCAACCAGACATTCCCTCTTCAGTACACAGTTGACATTGCTTACGGCTTCAAAAAACCAAGCTTCCTTGACAAAACAAACCGATTTGGTGTCCGTGCAAAAGGAAGAACTTACGGAAAATACAGTTCAGATGCTTATACAGCCCTTCCAAAAGGCGCTGTAATGGACGGCTCACACTACATGGAAGTTACGACATACTTCAACATCGGTCTGTAACCAAAAAATCTGGCTCCGCTTCGGCGGAGTCTTTATGGAGACTCAAATGAAAAAGAAAAAATTAGCAAGTATTGCAGCAGCCCTGCTCGTTTTTGGCGGATTGACCTTTACGGCAGGCTCATGCGGATTCATGCCGGAAGATGAGGAAGATAAAATTGTGGATAAATCAGGAATGAAACTCGTTTGGAGCGATGAATTTGATTCTGGAACGACACCTTCGACCAGCAAATGGACAAAAGAAATTTGGAATCCGGGCAAAGTCAATAATGAAAAGCAATATTACACGGATTCTGAAAAAACAGCCTACATTTCGGACGGAACTCTGAAAATCAAGGCTTACAAAGAGAACGGAAACTGGTACAGTGCCCGAATCAAGACAGAAAAGAAAGCATCCTGGAAATACGGCCTTTTTGAAGCAAGAATCAAAATGCCGGCAGGAAATGGTGTTTGGCCGGCTTTCTGGATGATGCCTGAAGACAGTGCTTACGGAACTTGGCCAAGAAGCGGCGAGCTTGACATCATGGAATATTCGCCATCAACTACAAAAACCAGGGCTTATTCAACTGTTCATCACAGTGCGAGCGAAAGTCAGGCTAGCACGGACAGCTATAAGTCTTTGGGCGGAAAAGAACTTCCTGATGCGGCTAGTGCATGGCACACTTATTCTCTCCGCTGGACAGAAGATTATGTAGAAGCATTCATCGACGGAGCTTCAATTGGCTCAAAATACTACAACGACGGCAAAGGCTGGGTAAACTGGCCTTACGACAAGCCTTATTACATCATCTTGAATCTTGCTATGGGCGGAACTTTGGGCGGTGCAATCGACAGTTCACTTACAGAAGCTGTATTTGAAATCGATTATGTCCGCGTTTATCAGTAATTCTCAGGGAGGATTGAATGAAAAAAACAGTAAAATGTGCGATTCTTCTGTCTTCCCTGTTCTGGATTTCTGCATTTGCTTCCTGCAGCGTCAGTGACGACAATCCTGCTGCAGGAACAGGACAAAGTTCCTTTGCAAACTCCGGGACAAACTCCGCCTCTTCCGACTCAGGAACTGGCGACGGCTCCGGAACGAATGGCGAATCTACCAGCGGGAACAATCAGAACGGCAATAACGG
>ODAI013161736.1_pt1 | contig 17873 bp, 18 predicted proteins | sample 1539321 | NCBI WGS metagenome assembly ODAI01 (sample SAMN02144231, study PRJEB22623) | gut metagenome | biome: sheep rumen | host: Ovis aries | place: New Zealand | reverse complement strand
CGGCCATAGCGATAGTATCTACAGCCATTTTTTCGCGCGCATCTTCTATGCCGTAAAACTTCTTTAAGGCGAGCGGCTTAAGATCATATTCATAAGGATTTTCGATCTTGGAATCGAAGGATTTTTTAAAGGAGATCAATATACTTCTGAAAGGGGCTCTGTCTGCGAAATAGTCATTGATAGCTTGCCCGTTTAGAGCAAGATCCGATATGCTCTCCAGCTGTGTTTTTTCTCTCTTTTCACCAAGATCAAAATCAAGAGATTCATATAGATTTCTGTCCGCAACAAATAAACCTGTCCAAACAACAGGGGGGATAAAAAGCAATATTAAGAATAAGGCGATATAAAGCTTTTTCATTGTATTCATTATAAAGCAGAGTCCTTGATCTTAATTCTAGAACTGAAAGTACAAAAACGGATTATACGAACCCGCGATTATTTCAAATGTTGATAGTATCAAAATAAGTATTGCAAGTATTCCGTTAATGTTTAGCCTAAACACTTCTTTTACTTTAGAATTCATAAGTATCTTTTTATAGACGGGAAAGGCCAATATCCAGCCGACTATAAAAGCTACTATCACACGCATTGAAAGATAGGAAAATAACGTGTATACACCGGTACCTTTAGAAAACATCTCTCTTAAAAATGCGATAGCCTGAGATATATCTGCAGATCTGAATATAGCAAACCCTATGATCACCATGAAAAGAGTGTATAACCTGTTAAGTATCTTAACGGGATTCTTCTTAAGTATGTTACCGGTAAACAGTCTTTCCAATATGATCAAAAGCCCGTTAAAGAGCCCCCATATGATAAAAGTGAGTTTTGCTCCGTGCCATATACCGGTGAGTGCGAATACTACAAGAAGATTGAAAACGAGTCGCATAGATGAGCATCTGCTTCCTCCGAGAGGTATATACACATATTCCTTAAACCATCCCGAAAGAGAAATATGCCACCTTCTCCAGAATTCCTGAATGGATTTTGAGGCATAAGGATGATCAAAGTTTTCCTTCAGATCAAATCCAAAGATCTTTGCAAGGCCGATCGCCATATCCGAATATCCGGAAAAATCAAAGTAAAGCTGAAGAATATAGCTTGCTGCGCCAAACCAGGTAACAGCAGCACCGTATCCCTCAATCTTGCCGTTCCATATGGCATCAACAGGACCGGCGAGCGCATTTGCTATCAGGACTTTTTTCCCAAGGCCGAAGCAGAAACGGATCATGCCGTCAAAGAATCGATCTGTTGACGAGTTTCTTGATGTAAGCTGTTTCTCTATGTCGCTGTATTTGACTATGGGTCCTGCAACGAGCTGGGGAAACAGAGAAACATAGAGGGAAAATTTAATAAAATCCTTTTGCACGCAGGCATTTTTTCTATAGACGTCCACAACATAGGATACTGACTGGAATATATAAAATGATATGCCAAGAGGCAGGATGATATCTGTGAACGTATCGGCAAACTTGAAAAATGACAGAAGTGCGATATCAAGTAAAATCGTGACAAAAAGAGCCGGTTTTATGCCTTTATCTATTAAAAGACCGCCAACAAAGTTAATTATAAGGACGGCAAAGAGAAGCAAAAGATAACGGTATCCACCGAGACCGTAAAATAAAAACGATGCTATGAGTAGCAAAGTATTGTTTGCTTTTATTCTGTTTTGGGGATCATTCCTGAATAACAGACTGCCTGAAAAATATAGCAGCAGAACTGTAGGAAGGAAAATCCATAAAAAGAATACTGAGCTGAAGATCATAAGTTCCTATTCCCTGACTTTAAACAATTCTTTTTTGTCCGAGGTGTAATATATGAAGGTAACAGATGATGGTCTTATCGAAGAGGTCTGTTCAATCTCATCTTTTATACTGTTTATGGTATCAGACCAGTTTTTCTCATCCTCAAGCGCTTTCTTGATCTTTTGAATGTCTTCATCAGAAAAGTCAGCCCTATAGAAGTATTTATAGACCACATCATTTGAGGATACTTCCATTGAATAGTCGCCATAGATCTCACTGTTTTGCGAAAGGATGCTGTTTTTGACTTCTTGTGCCTTATCTTTGGCTGACTCGGTGGACATGAGTGATTCAAGTGTCTTATGAGTACCGCAGGCTGAGATCAGTATACAGAAAAAAAGGACTGCCGCCGACCTTATGAGATTTGATCTGTTGACTGAAAACTTCATAATACTTTCTCCTGCGTATAATTATACCGAATTTGCGGATATAAAAAAACACAGATTTTCAGATTGACACGTAACGAGCGTTAACCTATAATTTCTAACGAGCGTTAGATTTGGGACAAATAAAAGGAAATAAGATTATGCCAAAAACAAATGCAAAAGAAAAACTGATGGAAGCAGCTATCAGGCTCTTTTCTGTTAAAGGATACGATGGTACAAGCGTGGATGAGATCGCAGAATCCATAGGTATAAAAGGTCCTACCATCTATAAGTATTTTAAAGGTAAGGAAGCTCTTTTACAGGCGGTCATTGACAATGCCGATGAGGAATACTACAAAGGAATGGGATTTGGTTTAAGAGAAGAGGAAAATATACATACCGCAAGACAGCTTAAGGAATTTGCTATGAAAAGTCTGATGTTTACCATAGACAATGAAACAGCAAGAAGAATGCGAAGACTGCTGACAATAGAACAATACAGAAACGAGATGTTTGCTGAACGTGCTACCAGGTATCAGATAAGCAACATCATTTCTTTGTATGTTGATATTTTTTCAAGACTTATAAATGAGGGAGTTATGGTCAAAGGCGATCCGAATGTGATCGCTCTTGAATTTATTGCACCTGTTTCGCTCATGCTTCAGATGTGTGACAGAGAGCCGCATAAAAAGGATGAGGCGATGAAAACCATAGAAGGTCATATGGATACATTTATTAACAGATATTTCATAGCATAAAAAGGGGAAAAAATGAAAAAAAGAGTATTTATGATATCACAGATATTACTTTTGGCATGGTTTTTTCTGGATATGACGGGAGTGTATTTTAAGGAATGTTATCTTGTAACAAGATCTTATAAGGAAGACGGGATTTTCTTTCTGATATATCTTGTGTGTGTTTTGCTTTACATTTTTAAGGAAAAAGCTGGTAAATGGGCAGTACTTTTATGGAGCATCATGTGGTTTGTCACCCAGTTTATGAACCATGAGCTAGTGACTATCACAGGAAGAGGCTATGAAGGAAAAATGAGATATTTTGCAGGATCTTTATACTGGCTAAAGATTGACGGGATGTACATTCCCGATGTCTACCATACGGTTTTGCATATTCTCATCCTGGCAGTGATCACTACAGGTATCATATATGTTACAGATAAAAAAGAGACTAAAAGGGAGGCTATTTAATGATTAGGATATCAATAATTCTGGCAATTTTAGGACATATCATGTGCGGTGTCTGTGACTGTTTGTTAAGTTATTCAAATACAGGCAGAAGACTTGATTTTAAGGTGATAAAGGACCCTCAAAAGATGCATGAAGAGTTTAGGGATATGCCGTTGTCTTTTCCCCTGCTATCCATGGTACTGGGAACATTTTCCATAACACTGTTCGGGTTCGGGTATTTTGCACTCAGTTATTGGATGAAGGATTTTAGCATCATTGCATCAAATATCATGTTTATAGCTACTGTGTTTTTCCTTGTTCCAATCGTAGTTCATCATGTGATCTGCGGAGTAGTTGAATGGATGTATATAAGACTTGATCGTAAAGATGAAGTAAGAACAGCCGTCTTTGAACTGCAGAAAAAGACGATCGTTACCATGATAGCAGGTTATGCAGGATGGCTTGTTTATCTTGTAGCATTATTTGTAATGGTAGTAACCGGCAAGACTACACTGGCATCATGGGGATGCATATTCAATACTGCAGTATTTATGCTGTTGCTTACACCTACAAAGCTTCCTGCAAAGGGTAATATCGCCGGAGCTTTGATGTGGATAGGACTTTTATTCATTATTTAAAGAAACTGCGATCAAAATTATCGGGATTTATTGAAAAAATAAGTTTTTAAAAATTTTTTTATTTTTTTTGTAACGAAATGAAAACTCTCACGTCTAATCGATGAGATCACTTGAAAGGAAGCTCAAAGTTCCATGGACAAAAACACCGCTGAAAAACTTTATGAAGCTTTTTACATGAAGGTGTTTTCCTACGTAATGACGCTAACGAGTGATCGGGAAGATGCAAAGGAGATAACCCAGGAAACATTTTTCAGGGCAATCTCCACAGAACACTCATTCAGAGGAGAGAGCGACAGCTACACATGGCTGTGCGCAATAGCAAAAAACCTCTTCATAGATGAGAAAAGACGCCATTCCCGATTTGAACAGGTAGAACTCGAAGAGCAGCAGGATACGGGGAAAAGCTTTGAAAAGAGCCTGATGGATTCAGATACATCCATTAGGGTTCACAGAGTGCTTCATGAAATGGAGGAACCCTATAAGGAAGTTTTTCAGCTTCGCATATTCGGGGAATTGTCCTTCAAGGAGATAGGTTCCATCTTCGGTAAAACGGAAACCTGGGCCCGGGTAACCTATCATCGAGCAAGAATAATGATCAAAGAAAGGATGGAGAAGTCATGAAATATGAATGCGATATAATAGAAGATCTATTACCGTTATATAAAGACAAAGCATGCAGCGCGGCAAGTTCTAAAGCCGTTGAAGAGCATCTGGCAGAATGTCCAAAGTGTACACAGATGCTTAATGCATTAAAAGATACAGTTATAGATGAAATGATAGTAAGGGAGAGAGATGAAATAATCGATTCCCAGTCTAAGTTTTTTAAGAGAAGAAGTGCTGTTATAGGGAGTGTTTTAGCAGCTATCTTTGCTCTGCCGATACTTATATGCTTGATCGTTGATCTTGCAAGCGGCAATGGTCTGGGATGGTTCTTCATCGTGCTTGCCGCGATGCTTATCCCGACATCAATTTTCGTAGTACCGTTAATGGCACCTAAAAACAAGATGTTTCTTACAATGTGTTCATTTACAGCAAGCGTGATCGTGCTTTTAGCAGTCTGCTGTATATATACCAGAGGAAGCTGGTTCTTTATTGCGGCATCATCGGTATTGTTCGGTTTAAGTGTCTGCTTTGTACCGTTTATTGTATGCAGAAGACCTGTAAATGCGTATCTTAAGAATTTCAAGGGTCTTGCTGCGATGACGATGATCACTGCTACATTTTTCCTTATGATGATTTGCATAGGAATACATGTTGCATCAAGAAATTACTTCATACTGGCATTTGGCATATCTGTTCCTTTAGTGCTTTTAACCTGGATAATCTTTTTGATCATCAGATATATGCCCGCTAACGGATTTGTTAAGGCCGGTACTTGTATAGGCGTGATCAGTATCGCTTCATTCATCGCAGATGCGGTAACTACTCAGATATTGATAAGTAACGGGGTAACTGTTTATTCAGATTATTCATATGTTGGCGCGATAATCGGAGTTGCAGTAGGTGTGATTCTGATCGCGATCGGTCTTGTAGTTAAAAAGGGGAATAAAGAAAATGATTAAGAGAATTATATATACAGTTGTTTTTGTAGCGGCTTTTATATGCCTTAGCGGATGCTCTTTTATTGTCGGATCCAATTATTTATATCAGAACGGAGATAAGTATACGGCAGGTGATAGACAGATAAAGGATAAGATTGAAAATATAAGCATTGATTACATGTCAGGCAATGTGAAATTGATCGGTGCTGACACCGACATGATTTCTGTAAAGGAAACATCTTCAGTTAGGCTGGATGATAAGAGAAAGGTACATACCTGGGTTGACGGAACAACACTTTACGTAAAATACTGCGCTTCAGCAAAGAATATTGATCTTAATAATCTAAATAAAGAGCTTATTGTCACGATCCCAGAGGATATGATACTTTCAGATCTTTATGTCGATGTTTCCTCTGCAGATGTAAGCTGTGAAAACTTTAAATCTGACAGCGTGAATGTAAATTCAAGCTCCGGCAGTATCAATGCCGAATGTGAAGCAAGGATGATAAAGCTTAGTGCTTCTTCAGGAGATGTTTACCTGACTCAGAAGGGAAGCAGCGAAGAAATATCGATCGAAACATCTTCAGGCAGTATAGATGTTGATATGCAGGATGCAACAAATCTTTCGACAAGGGCAAGTTCCGGTGATATAAGGATAAAAGCAGGCGAAGTAAAAGAGTTTAAGTCTGAGACTTCAAGCGGATACAATGAACTTAAGTTTGATTCGGTTCCTGCCGTGTCATATATAGAAGCATCATCAGGAAATGTAACTGTTTATCTTCCAAAAGACAGTGATCTTACACTGGATATGGATCCCGATGAGGATGATCTTTCTTATGATCTGGCATTTAGCAAAAAGGGCAATGAATATATAACCGGAGACGGCTCAAATAAGATGAAGATTGAAATATCTTCAGGTGAGGTTAACTTAAAGACTCTTGACTAACGGATATGAAAAAGAAGATAAAAAAGTTTCCAAAGACATTGTTCGTAATGATCGCAGTTATAGCAGTATGTCTTACGGGACTGTTCGTATATAACAGGATAATGCTAAAAAAAGATGCTGTACTGTTAAAGAAACATGTCGGCCAGATGGTTGAAGTTGACGGTCATGATATGTGTGTATATTCTGAAGGACAAGGCGATCATACGATCATATTTATGTCCGGCTGGGGTGAGCCATCGCCAATATATGATTTCAAGGCTCTATACAGGCAGCTTAGTGATGATTATAAGATTGTGGTCATAGAAAAATTCGGATACGGCTTTTCCGATGAAGTGGAAGGAAGAAGATCGTTTTATACAATACTTCGCCAGGACAGAGAGGCACTTCAAAAGGCAGGTATAACAGGTCCGTTTGTGTTGTGTCCCCACTCTCTTTCGGGAGTGGAAGCAATCCTCTGGGCTCAGAAGTATCCGGATGAAGTGGAAGCGATCATAGGACTGGATATGATGGTCGCCAAGGCAGATATCCAGTCAAAATACAAAGTATTAAATGATCTGGCGATGGATGCAAACAGTATAGCAAAGAAATTTGGTCTGCTTCGTTTTATTGCTCCCGACAAGACGGGGATTCTGACAGAAGAGGAAGAGAGGACTGTAACAGCTATTAGCTGTAAGGTTACAGCAAATTCAACAGTCAGAAACGAGAGAGAAATAGACAATATAAAGGAAGTGAGTGTTGCCATATACAGCACATCACTTCCCACTGTTCCGACTATACAGTATATTACTGAAGAAGATAATGAAAACACGTGGATCGTATCTGCACAGAAGCTGGCGGATGCATCAAAAAACGGACAGGTCGTAAAACTAGACTGCGACCACTGCGTTCATCGCTATGAATACGAACGGATAGCCAAAGATATAAAAGATCTGATAAGTGGGCTTGAGTAGCTCGATCATTGTTCGTAGTTGATTCTTATATTGGTAAGAGCACACTGATCGCCCGAAAGAGCCACATAGATCTCTTCTGCATCAACCAGTACATGAGTAGTATCTTTTATTGATATACCATCATTTTCTGTTCGTGAAACAATGGTATTTGAGTCTCGTTTAAACGATACTAAACAGTCAAATCCATTTTTGTTATAGTTTTTCCAGGAATCCCAGCCGTTGAAATCCTGTCTGTTTACTAATAGCTCATTTTCAGCCACATTTTCAGCTTCCCAGTTTTCGCCATCCAGCCTTACAAGAGAAAACTCCTTGTAGTTATCGCCATTAACTGTTCCGTCATCGGATGTGAAGATTACATATGAAGGACAATGCCAAACAAGTCTTGCGGTTGGCAGGCTTATTGAATGGAATGATATATTCATTCCGTCCTTTATCGGGATTCCCTTTGTTGATTCGCTTCTGTAGCCATCAACCTGAATATTGGGAATATCTCCGGCAGGAACATTGATGAAGCTGATCTCTTCAGCGATCCTTGGGATGAAGTCGGCGCTTGTTCTCTCTTCGGATTTTTCTATCTTAACATCACTGATACGGCATTGTTCTCCGCTAAGACCGATATATACATATCTTGAACTGTCCGGAAGAGCAATGATGAATTCTTTAACTCCTTCTCTGTCATAGATCCTGATAAGAGCATGATCTTTGACTTTAACGGCTTCTATACGGTATTCTCCGCGAGCAAGAAAGGTCTTTTCTTCTCTTGTCTTAGTCTCTATCTTTCTTGTTTCCTTATTTACTACATGACCATCAAACCAGATCTCGCAGTATTCAAAGTATATTAATTCCTTTATTTCTTTTTCATCGTCATGGTAGCGACCGTCAAGAGAATCGAAGATAATAAGCGAAGGCTTGGGACTATGACTTGCTATTGTTCTGTTAGAGCTTACTTTCATCTCTATAGTGGTCATGTAAGGGTTGACCCAGATACCTTCGGAAATATCATCTCTATGTTCACCGATGACAAGCTCGTTCTTTCCGGCAAGTTCCTTTATCTCTTCTCTTTCCTTCATCTCATATTCGGTATCCAGATCTATAAGATGAAGCATGATGTTGGCAAATTCGGGATCAAACTGTGTTCCGGCACCTTCTATGAGCTGTTCACGAACCTTATCCTGCGGGATAGTGTCACGATAGCTTCTTTTTGAGGTCATAGCATCATATGCATCCGCAACAGAGATTATTCTTGCAATCTCGGGAATATCAGAACCTTTGAGTTTCTGAGGATATCCCTTGCCGTCATAACGTTCATGATGGAAATTTGCACCTATGCTCAGATACGGATATTCAGTAATGCTCTTTAGGATCTGAGCACCCATAACGGGATGCTGTTTTATGAGATCAAATTCCTCTTCTGTCAGCTTTCCTTCCTTGCTGATTATCGCTTCGGGAACTCCGATCTTTCCAACATCGTGCAAAAGGGCAACATAGTATATCTCTTCGCATTCAGCGGGACTCTTTCCTGCCCTTTCGGCAATCTTTTTAGAGTATTCAGCTACTCTTGAAGAGTGACCGTGTGTATATTTGTCTTTAGCATCTATCGCATTTGCCAGAGCTGTAGCAGTCTGAGAGAAAAGTCTCTGTACGTTCTTTTGTTCCTCTTCTTTTTGATAGAGCTTGCTCCGGAAATTGATCAGTGTATATATGATCCCGCTAACTATGAAAAGCGCAGCAATGCTGTCAAAATAGTTGCCGCCTCTTGAGTATCCTATTATCAGATCCGGGAAGAAGTATCCTATTAACCAGCATACAGTCATGACAATGGCATTGCAGAAGATCATAATGATCTTGAGTTTTCCCTCTAAGATCAATGCGATATAGATCGTGCCGAGCAGCAGCCATATGGGAGTGCCGCCCTCTACTCCGCCGTTAGAGAAAAACATTGCGGGAAGAAATACAAATACCAGGATTACGGACAGAAAGATTTTAGCCTTTTCAATCTTATTTTTTTTGAATGCATATATAACATATATAGTAAAGAAAATGGCACCGATAATGGTGGAGATCGTTGCTGAGAAAGGTTCATGCATTATAAGACCGCATGGAATTGCAGCAAACAGTGCTACAAGAACTGAGATCGAGAGCATTATAAATGTTCTCTCTTCAATATTTATGGAAGAATCATATACATAACCGTTGAACAGGTTATATATTTTTTTAATTCCCTTCATTATTTATTCATCCTCCATTATATATAATATCACTATGTGACACTTTTGTGATACTTCTTTTGATATCTTAGTATTACAAAACAAACTCATCTGGCCAGAGAGGAGAATAAGCATATGCTGAATGTTTTGACGGAAAGCATCAATTCCGAAAATATAACTAGATATATGGAGTTATTAAGCAATGCAGAGATATTCGGAATAAGTGAGGAGAGATTATGCGCCTTTGGCGCCTTTGATGAAAAAACAGACAACATTTTAGGAGTACTGGTTACAGAGATCTTTCCTGAGTATATACGTATTGAAAAGCTTTACACTGTACCTGAATACAGAAACAAGGGTGTGGCAAAAAAGCTATTATGTATAATCATTGAGCCGATCGTAACTAAAAAGATACCGATCTTCATATATACAACAGACAGTATCGATGTAAGTTACATTCAATCAAAAGGATTTAAAAAGACTGATGATGATTACTGTTATATAGAAGGAAGGCTGGGAGATCTTAAGGATTTTTCGCTTTCCTCAAAAGAAAAATCAATAGTCTTTGATACCATTGACAGAGTATCTGTTAAAGATCTGGACAGATTTGTATTTAAAAATCCTCATGATGACCTAATACAATTTCCTGAAGGACTGGTAGATAGCAACAGATTTTCCGACGGGAGTCTGGTATGTATAAAAGACGGCAAGATAGAAGCCGTTATGCTTACAGAAGAGCAGGATGAACGGATAGATGTTACATATATACATAGTACAGACGGCAGATATATATTGGATCTGTTCTCTGTATTAAAAAGAATGTATATGGAAGAATATACACCGCAAACAACAATAAGGTTTCTTATTTGCAACAACAAGGGACGGGAAGGAATAGAGAAAATACTCGCTGGAAGCAAAATGAGACCGTTAAGTGTTTACAGACTGGCCTGAAAGGAGGCATATGCATGGATTCATTGACATACATAAAAGAAAAACAGCGTCTTGATGAATATGGACTGATCAAGGTTGAACAAGGAAAAGAAGAAGAAAATAAGCTTGCCTACGGAGAATTGAATACCAGATTTCTTGATATGGAAAAACAATATCGCAATAAAGATGAATTCCGAAAGAAGATGGATTCATATCAGGAAACAAAAAAGAATATCGAGGAAATGTGGCACAAAAATACATCTGTTAAGGTGGAGGAACTTAAAAAGAGTGTTAAGGGCGGTGATAAGAAGACCAAAGATTACTATAAAGAATTCTCACTAGAACAGATAGAGCTGTTCATAAAAAACAGTGATCGCGGAGGCAATTCAAAAGAATACAATGACGTTGCTACTGATCTGGAGCTATATAATCGCGTGAACAGACTCGGAGATGCTAATGAAAGTCTTACACTTTTAGGTAGACTCAAAGAAAGCTGTGATACATATCTGAACAACCGAAGAAAGAAACCTCGTACCACAAACGGCAAGATACGCAGGGCGATCATAGAACAGATATCTGATAGAGTAAATAAAATGCTGAATGATAATCTCGACATGATACGTACTTCTGCCAAGAACGGAATGGAAGCATTTTCACAGGAACAGACGGAAGAGACAGTAAATACTGCGTGCAAGACGCATTATGATATGATATATCACAATCTTCAGGGCAATTTAGAGCTTAGCGAAGAAGAAGTAGCCAAGCTTGATAGTGATATGGAGACAATACTTAAATCAGTTTATACTCAGAGGGTAGATGATAATCAGAGTAATACAATGTCGAGCAAATTCTTTAATGCTATCGGATGGTCTGAACATAAACCTACGACTGTTAATTATATTGGTAATGAAGAAGTGAAAAAATCTCTTCTGAAAAAGAAGGTATATCATACGATCAATACCTTGCCGGGAAAAGAGGATGCTGTTGAACAGGCAAAACAGCTTTCAGGTCTGCTAAAAGAGAAGAATCGCCAGTTTTACAGTGATGGTATGTCAGGTAGAGGAACATATCTGGCGGTAAGTTCGAATTCAAAGACTGCATCAGATGAAAAAACAATCAATCATTGCTGGACGTATGGTGAAAATATAGGATCTGTTCAACTTACCATGATTTTAAATGAGAATGCAAGAATGATAGCTTACGATGACTTAGATACTATGATCGATAATATACTGGCAAAGAAATATCCTAAGGTATATCAGTTTATCAAAAATAGCAGATCAATGATTAGAACAAGACAGGGGCAAGAGTATTATACTATGTTAGCAGCGTTATTTGGATATAATACGGTTAAGTGCAAGCTCGGAGGATGTAATGGAGAGATTGATTACTATGTAACATGTGATAGAAAGGCTCTCACCATATCAGTAGAGGCTATGACAAGAACCGGAAAAGGGAATTATGATAAAGACCCGGTTGACTTAACAGATTAGGATAAGGAGGAAGCAACATGATAGAATTGACCAGCGGAGAACTAAGAGATATAAATGAATCAACAAATGGTTGGAGGATGATGATAAATGATGCGATAGGCAATATGTCTGATGTGTCAGATGAAACAAAGGAACGAATCTATGCATTGGAAAAACAGTTCAAGGAAGAATTGTATGAGTTCTATGTGGCTGCCAAAGGAGGATCCAAGCAAATTGATGCAGATGAAATCTTTTTTGAATTTGACGAAAAATGGAACAAGGAGCATCCAGAGTTTTATGATATGAAAAAACTTTTAGGATAGATTATATGAACAAACCGGTATCTTTTAGATACCGGTTATTTTATGCTCATCTTTAATCTTGACAGTGATAAGATTGAATGCTACAATCTAATCACTGATAAGATAGGAGGTGTTCACATGGAAGAAAAATCGTATCATCATGGCAATCTAAAGAACGAACTGATAGAGAAAGGACTGGAATACATAGACAGATACGGTGTGGAAAGTCTTTCTATGCGAAAGCTTGCTAAGGCGGTAGGTGTGAGTTCGGCCGCGCCGTATGCTCATTTTCAGAATAAGGAAGCGTTTCTTATTGCTGTTTGGGAGTATATAACAGATCAGTTTTATAACAGACTGGAAGAAACAAATCATACCTGCAGCGATAAGGATCGCATACTGATCGATCTAGGTAAATGCTATGTGTTGTTTTTTTATGAGAATCCTCTGTATTATCATTTTTTATTTACCAGAACAGATATTGAGTTAAGCAAATACAAGCCTTTTATACTGTTTGAGGATATTGCGACAAACTATCTTAATGAACACATTAATATAGGAAGAGATACAATACGATCGAGAATACTCGCTCTCTGGTCTATGGTCCATGGCTTGGCGCAGCTTGTTACAGTAAAAGGTGTGGTTGATAAAGAGAATCTGGGTGATGAGGTAGAAAAGATACTTTCATCTGTAAGTTTTTAGGAGGAGTTTATATGATAGGAGTATATTTAAGCGGTACGGGAAATACAAAACACTGTATAGAAAAGTTTGTTTCATTAATAGATCCAACAGCGTCTATCATTTCGATAGAAGATAAAGATGTTGTATCAAAGATAAGGGAAAACGATGAAATAGTCATAGCGTACCCGACACAGTTTTCAAACATGCCATATATGGTCAGAGATTTTATAAACAAAAATGGCAATATATGGGATGGAAAGAAAGTGCTTTGCATGACTACAATGGCGTTGTTTTCCGGGGACGGAACCGGATGTTGCGCGAGAGTACTAAAAAAGCATGGAGCAAAGATAACAGGTGGTATGCAGATCATCATGCCTGATTCAATAGGTGATAACAAGCTTTTAAAGAAGCCTATAGAAACAAGCAAACAGATGGTGAAAAATGCCGACATAAGAATAGAAGAGATTGCAAAGCAGATCAAAGAAACCAAGATTTATCCGCAGGAAGGACTGAGCTTTTGGGCGCATCTTGCGGGTCTGTTCGGCCAGAGGCTGTGGTTTTACAATAAGACAACAGGTTACTGTGATAAAGTCAAGATCAGTGACGCATGCATTGGATGCGGATTATGTGTAAGGAGCTGTCCAATGAATAATCTGGCTATAAATGATGGCAAAGCAACAGCTTCAGATAAATGTGCGATGTGCTACAGATGTCTGAATATCTGTCCCAAACAGGCAATCACTATACTCGGAAAACAGGTTTATGAACAGTGCAGGTATGAAAAGTATAAAGATTGATATATGAAATTTAATAACTTAGATGTTTCATCATTTGTGATCGTGGTTTTGCGCTCCTTTATTTATATATTATTTATTCTTATGCATATAACGACCATTAACCGATTGACATGGTAGGTAAACAGTGATATCATCTGACAATCAGATTAATGAGCCAAGCATATCGGTAAAGGATTTGTGTATAACAATGAATGAAATTACTATTGATGAACTTCGCAATTTAGCTAATGATACCTATGAATTAATAGATATAAGGGATGAAGAACTGGTATTATACGGTATGATACCAAATGCCATTCATATAAGCCTCAAGCAGCTAAAAGAAAATTCAAATGACAAAATAGATGCCATTCCTCGAAACAAGAAACTTGTATTCTACTGTGAGATAGGCCGCACTTCAAAAGAAATAGAGGATCTTGAGTGTCTTAAGGGCAGAGATTGCCTCAGTCTTGAAGGCGGATATATCGGATACATAAGGACCTGTCTTAAGGAGGAAGATAGGGAAGGAGAAAAACAACATAAAGCAGAGGAAAGCATACGCAAAAAATTCCATAAACAACTGTTTTCTCCTTTTGCAAAAGCATGTAAAACATATAAGTTGATAAGTGAAGGTGATCACATCGCTGTATGTATATCCGGTGGAAAAGATTCCATGCTCATGGCCAAACTATTCCAGGAAATACAAAAACATAAGGTTGTAAGTTTTAGTCTCACTTTTCTTGTTATGGATCCGGGATATAATAAGGAAAACCGAGAATTGATTGAAAGTAATGCAAAAGCACTCGGTATACCAGTTACTATATTTGAGAGTGATATCTTTGATGCTGTGGATACTATAGAAAAAAGTCCCTGCTATATTTGTGCCAGAATGAGACGAGGATATCTGTATAGTAAGGCAAAGGAACTGGGCTGTAATAAGATTGCGTTAGGTCATCATTATGATGATGTTATAGAGACTATACTGATGGGTATGTTATACGGAGCACAGATACAGACTATGATGCCCAAACTTCACAGTACAAACTTTGATGGTATGGAACTTATCAGACCTATGTATCTTATACGAGAAAGTGATATCTGCGCATGGCGTGACTACAATGATCTGCATTTTCTGCAGTGTGCCTGCCATTTTACTGATACCTGTTCAACCTGTCACGAGGATGGAACTACATCTTCCAAAAGACTTGAAACAAAAAAGCTTATAGCAAACTTAAAGAAGGATAATCCTTTTGTTGAATCCAACATTTTTAACAGTATACAGAATGTAAACTTGGATACTGTTATCGCTTATAAAAAGAATGGTATCCGTTACAGTTTTCTTGATGAATATTGAACCCGTGAACTCAACCAGTTCAATCTGTATAAATATTCACTAAAATCAATGCCGGTTTTGCTAGATAAATCAAGGGATAAACGGAAAATATTGGAACAAATATTGGAACTGGACAAAAAATTAAGGGTCCCAAATCTCTGGAACCCTTGATTTTACTGCATCGGGGTGACGTGATTCGAACACGCGACCTCTACGTCCCGAACGTAGCGCTCTACCAAGCTGAGCCACACCCCGTTTTTGACACATGAGTCATTGTATATTATTTTTTGGAAAAAAGCAACAATAAAGAAATAATATGTAAGGTAAATCGTTTTTTCATTCTTATGATTTGTTAAGAAATTATAAAATTAAAAATTTTTTGAAAAAAAGTGTTGCCTAAGTGAAAAAGATATGATAGTATTGCTACAGTAAATCACAGAGCGATAGGAAAGGCAAAGCAGTCGAAAGGCTGTGACGCAAAACTATAGGGCCTCAAGTGTGGCAGCCAGTTGCAGTAGTGAAGACTTCGGCAACGCGGCGCCGGGGTTTTTTTAGTATCAAGTGATTTATCACACTAATATAGTTAGTTCCACCTTCATTCCTTCAATAGTGCCCGCGACTCATTTATTGAGTTACGGGCACCTTCATTGTTTGGAAGAGTTATTATATATTCCGGAGAAAATAAGATGAATTCAAATAAAAAGATGTTTATAGGTTCTGCCGTTTGTTTTGCGATATTTGTTCTTTTTACGATCCTTGTAAAGAATGTAGATGTTATGCCCGTTGGTCCGCAATTAAGCGCTGTTGGTTTTGCATCCTTAAATAAGGCAGTTGCAGACAGTCTTCCTTATAATGAATTCATGTATGATGTAAGTGAGGTACTGGGTTATCTTGCCATTCTGACAGTCGGGATATTCGGACTTTTCGGTATCATGCAGCTTTTTATAAAGAAGGGATTTAAAAATGTGGACAAGGACCTGTACATCCTTTGCGGGTTGTATGTATGTGTTCTTGCAAGCTATGTGATCTTTGAAAAAGTCATCATAAATTACAGACCTGTCATGATCGAGGGAGAGCTTGAAGCCTCATATCCTTCTTCTCACACAATGATGTCGGTTACGTTCATGCTTGCTGCTATTCAGCAGTTTTCCATGAGACTCAAAAAGGCAAATACAAGAAGACTCATTATAGCTGCATGCGCAGTTATCGGTATCGGCATCATCGTTACCAGGTTTTTATCCGGAGTTCACTGGGTTACCGATATAATCGGAGCGGTTCTTTTATCCATAGCCTGGTTTCTTATGTATTTTGGAGCTATCAGAACGATATATCCCCAAAAATCAAGCGATCAGATCTGATCAAAATCTCAAAGAAACACAAAAAAAACACCGACCCCACGGCTCGCAGTCCGCAAAATCAGTGCCTCAGATGCGCGATCAGGGGCTCGAACCCTGGACACCCTGATTAAGAGTCAGGTGCTCTACCAACTGAGCTAATCGCGCTCACATATGAAGATATACCGCTCATTTGCGGCACAAGTGGTATTATAGTATAATATAAAAATCTTTGCAAGACTTTTTTAATAAATTTTTAATTTTCCCCTAAAAGGACGATATTACAATGATTTTCGAGAGTCACGCTCATTTTGATGATGAAGCTTTTGATGAGGACAGAGATGAACTTCTGTCAGATATTAAGTCACACGGCATAGAGACGATAGTCAACGTTGCGGCAAGTCTTTCTTCTGTTGAATCGACACTTATGCTTTCTCATCTTTATCCGCAGGTATATGCGGCAATAGGTGTTCATCCTAGCGAGACACTAGAACTTAACGATGAAAATCTTGATCTTCTAAGGCAGAGAATGAAAGATGAAAGATGCGTAGCTGTTGGAGAGATCGGACTTGATTATCACTTCCTTGATGAATATCCCGATCCTGATAAGAAAACTCAGAAGATCTGGTTTGAAAAGCAGCTTCAACTTGCAAGAGAGTTAGACAAACCAGTTATCATTCATTCAAGAGATGCTGCGGCAGATACACTGGAAATAATGAAGAAATCTGAGTATAGCTCTCTTAAGTATGATATGCACTGCTATTCGTATTCGAAAGAAATGGTAAAAGAGTTAAATAAGCTTGACTGCTACTACGGGATAGGCGGAGTGATCACTTTTAAAAATGCCAAAAAGCTTGTGGAGGCTTTACAGGAGATGCCCTTAAACAGGATCATGCTTGAAACTGACTGTCCTTATCTTGCACCGACACCGCACAGAGGAGAGAGAAACAGTTCTTATTATCTTCCTTTAGTGGCGCAGAGAATAGCTGAGCTTAAGGGATTAAGCTATGACGATGTTGTAAGCATTACATGTGAGAATGCAAAACGTTTCTTTAATATGTAGAAAACAGAGGTTTATATGGCATATCTCGGAATACCTGCCAATACAATGGCGGTACTAAAGAAATATAATTTTTCATTTCAGAAGAAATACGGACAGAATTTTTTGATAGATACCAATATCCTGGAAAGGATCATATCGGAGTCAGAGATCACCAAAGATGACTGTGTACTTGAGATAGGTCCTGGCATCGGTACTATGACTCAGTATTTGGCAGAGTCGGCTAAAAGAGTAGTTGCTGTCGAGATCGACAGATCGCTCATACCGAACCTTGAAGATACTCTGTCAGGATATGATAATATCACAGTTATCAATGATGATATCCTGAAGGTTGATATTAAGAAACTCTGTGATG
>ODAI014037977.1_pt1 | contig 17876 bp, 14 predicted proteins | sample 1539321 | NCBI WGS metagenome assembly ODAI01 (sample SAMN02144231, study PRJEB22623) | gut metagenome | biome: sheep rumen | host: Ovis aries | place: New Zealand | reverse complement strand
GCTTTGAAGGTGCTTTTGACATGGAAAAAGTGCGGTTGGAAACACAGATCTTATTCTAAAGAAATCTGAATAAGCATATAAATAACGTTTTTTCAGAAGGGGAAATTGATAAAGATAGCAACACGCAAAAAATGCGTGTTGATGGTGTTAAACAAAGAGTACCTTTTTATACCTTGGATGTTATTATTTCTGTAGGATATCGTGTAAAATCCCAAAGAGGAGTTGAGTTTAGGCAGTGGGCTAATTCAGTATTGAAACAGTACATTGTAAAGGGATATGCAATAAATGAAAAGAGACTTAAAGCCCTTGAAAAAACGGTTAGTATACAAACAAGGATGTTGGCAGATGCTCTTGATTTAGAAGAGAAGGATGTGCTGAAAGCAGTTAATATGTATACTGAAGCACTTTCTTTGCTGGATGACTATGATCATCAATCACTTAAACGCCCCAAAGGTAGTAAACCAACATATGTAATAACTTATAAAAGATGTTGTGAAATTGTAGATGCCATGAAAACTCAATTTCAGACTGATGTTTTTGGAGTAGAGAAAGAACATGGAAAAGTTGAAGGTATACTTGCTTCAATATACCAGAGCGCTTTTGGTGAAGATGCGTATCCATCATTGGAGGAAAAAGCTGCAAATCTTTTGTATTTCTTTGTGAAAGATCATCCATATAATGATGGATGCAAGCGCATTGCAGCATCATTGTTTTTGGATTTCCTTAGTGGAAATGACATTTTTCTGTACTACACCGATACTCTTGGAAAGAGAGTCTACATGAGAAAGTATAGAAGAGCAGATTCTGCCCGGAATGTGCATGTTTCATCGGAGACCCTGAAGAATATTCCGGGTCTCTTCCTTTTTACCGGGAGCAGCTTTCGCGTAGATATTCGTTGTATTTATGCTCTTGTGATGGAGCTTTTCTTTTAAAAGAAGAAGATCATTATCACTGGCACTGTAGAAGCTCATTGCAAAGCTTGAACGAAGTTTATGTGGCGTAATGAGCTTTCCTTTTGCTCCAAGGCCCGCTTTTGCGTATTTTTTTACAAGATTTTCTACTGCCCGGACTCCAAGGCGCTCACCCTTAAGGGTAGTAAAGGCCGGAATCTGGGCGTCTGATATAAGAAATCTTGCTCGTTGCGCATCGAAATATTCCTGAAGATATGAAGCACATTCGTCAGAAAAATAGACAGTGTCTGTTCCTCCGCCTTTTCTCACGGTTATCACACTGCATTTATCAAAATCATAGTCGATAATATTGGTTGTGAGCATCTCTGACACACGAAGGCCTGTGTCCAGGAGCAGCAGTATCATTGCTGAATCCCTGACTTCAAATCGTTCATGAAGCGCAGCTGCCTTGCCTTCGAGGTTTTCCCCGGTCCTTACAGCATTTAAGAGCTCTTTTTGCTCCTCATTTGTGAGATATATCAGGTTTTTATCTGGAAGTGCCTTGTTTCTGACGGCTGCTGCAGGATTGGTTCCAAGCTTGCCTGAAATCATGAAAAAACCATACATTGACGATAATGTTGCCCGAAGGCGCTTTATCGTAGATGCATTATGGCTCTGAGGAACCTGGTTTTGCGCGTTTATTTTGTCTCTGAGCTTCGTATAACGGCGATCTTTGGAGCTTCCGATCGTAGTTAAGTATCTGTTTACATCCAGTGGTTCGATCTTAGCCATGTCACTCAGGGTTATTTCCTTGATTTCTTTATCTGAAAAATTCGCCAGATAATTCACCATAAAGTTTAAAAAGTCATAGATGTCCCTTGAATATTGAAGCATTGTCGAGGGATTCTCGGAATTTTTGAAGTTATAAATAAAATCTGTGACAAAATCCGGCATTTTATCGAGAAGTTCATTGATTTTTTTTGAATAATTCTGACTGTCATTGGCCATTATATAACCTCATAGGTGCTGAAAACGGAAAAATTAATGGTTTCTATGCGTAAAACTGAAATATTACGCATAGCATTATTAATTAATATAATACATCCTTCCCTTTTCGTTGTCTACACAATACCATACTAAATATTCCCACTACGAAATCGAAAGAATGTATCTATAAGTGGCAGTCTCATTGTTCCGAATCCAAGCTTCTTAGTACTCATAGGATGAATTCTCCTTTCATCTTGGCATCTGCATGACCTGAGCTTCCACGGATTCTTCCGTATCTTCTGTATCTTTGGAAGACTCTTCCTCTGCCTTCATTTTCTCAACATATTTAATGTCGTACTTTAGCTCTTTTGCCAGATAAAGAAGTCCTCCGAACTTCTCTACATCTCCGCTCTCGTGAGAAGCCTTGGCGTACTCTTCCATCTTCTCCTCACGCATGCGCCTGGGGTAGGTCTTAAGCAGACCAACGGCCATGTAGAAATACGGCTCATCGATGTTGCCGAGGCAATCAAAGAGAAAATCGCATCCCTCGAGGTTTTTGGGCTGTCCGATCTTTTTTAACAGCTCAATTGTGTTGCAGACGGCGTACTCATTCTTGTAATCGTCAAAACACAGATATGATCTGATGTCTACCTGATCTTTTTTGACTGCGTTAACTGTTTTTTCCAGCTCATTATCTGAGAGCACCCTCTCAAAAATATCGCTGCTGATGCTGCCATCATTGGAAATTACGGAAAAGTTCGATTTTGCAATCTTGTCAGGATACTTTCTGCTGTCACGAAGCAGCTCTTTTTCCCACCGATAGCGTATGGTTCCCCAGTCATCTGTGGCAAATTCAGAACTCTTCTTTCTATAGCTGTCTCTGAACTCGTCACGGGCGCCCTGAGGCATCTCCTTAAAGTAGTCTCCTCTTTCCTTGAAAAACTTATCGAGCTCCCTTCTGATAATGTAAAGCTCAGCTACAGTTGGGAGTTTAATGATAACGCCATCTACCGTGTAAAGCTCCGCTTTGCGTTTGTTGTAGCCACATATAAGGTCAACCGGGAGATGTCCGCCCAAGATTGAAAACCATTTACCTGATTCGCTGACCCTGAGAAAATGCGCCTTTTTGCCATTTTCAAAGATATGCAGGTGAAATGTTTCTTCGCTCAGAAGCTCTTTTGTTTTGATGTAACCAAACAATTCGCCAAAATGAGGGGTTTCTCCATATTTTACTACTTCATTCCAGCTTAATATGCTGCGATATTGTATTCCTTCTGTTTTCTTTTTACGCTTTCCGGGTAGTCCGGCAAGCATGAGCCACGGCAGTCCAATGGTGCAGGTAGGCATAAAGAGCAGGATCGATAAATCTGTGAATGCGTCCGTTCCCATAAGTGACTCAATTCCCATGCAAATGAAGATGGAAATGAAAAATCCAACCACGCCTCCTACGCCAATAGTTGCCAATATCGCCAGGATTGCCAATGCGCGTCTTATAAATCCACCTTTATTTGCAAAATCATATAACTTTTGAAGCATGTATTTCTTGTATTTCCTATTCTAAAAATTTTCAGCTTCTGCTATTCTTCTACAAGCCTTTTTATGGTCGCCCAGTCATTACAGCGTCTGAAGTTCTCTCCGGGGAACTCACAGTCCTGATTCCACGGACGATCGATGACAAAGACCTTTAGATCCGGCAGATGCCCGAAAAACTGAAATGCGGCCGGTGAATCCTCAATGGCCACATCAAATTTCATCTTATAGTAGTCCTCAAGCTCGAGATTAAAATCACTGTTTTTGATAAAGCTGTCCCTTCCGTATTTATTGAGGCAGTACAGCTTGACATCGGCGATGTTATGCTCATCCAGCCACTGTCTTGATGCTTCATAGGAACTGCTGGGGCGGCCTGTGATCACAGAAATCTCATGGCCACGGCTGATCCAGTCCCTGATGGTATCCACCGCTCCGGGTGTCTCGTCATAAGATAAGAGAACTTCCGGCGTGTGTGCCATGATCATCATTTTCTCATAGTCCTCATCCGTTAGCGAAAAAGATTTCTGAAGATTAAAGGATCTGATGTCCTCATAGGGAACATCAAGATCAAAAAGCTCCTTTACAAGCAGTGAAAAATGCTGTCCTGTCTCGCACAGGCAGTCATCGTAATCAATGTAAATATTCATAACTGAACTCTGTTGTTTTCTCCCTTTGCTGTATTGTATTTATATACATAATCTATATTAACATCTTTGCCAAGCTCTGTTTCCTTAAAAAGATCCGAGATCCTGAAAATAACCTTCTCAATATCATCTTTGCAGCACTCTGTCAGCATGACAATAAAGCTGAGCCCCCCGTTCTGCACCATGATATCGCTCATCCTAAGGGTCTTTTCCGCGATACTGCTGAACTGATCGGCAATCTCCATGATCCGCTGGGTATCGACCTCTTCAGTCTCAAGTTCAAACAGAAGGATTGCTGCATCTCCGCCATATCTTCTGTAAAATCGCATTACATATTTATACACAGCAGAGAAATAGTCTTTACCAAGAAGCAGCGCTCCGTTTTTATCGTTCCTCTCCTCTAAGATCTGCACAAGGCGGTCAAGCCGGTCCTCTGAGCTCTCACCGGATTTATCGTCACCGGCTTCCTCCGACCCGTAGATCCCGTAGCCGTGTTTTCCGTTTTGCTTAACCTTATACAGCGCACTGTCAGCCAGAGCGAAAAGATCATTATACTCTCTGCCGTATTCGGGCACCATAACAACACCAATAGATATTCCAAGCGGAATACCATGGTCATCACCCAAAAGGCTTACTGCCTCGGTCTGAAGCTGCGTATTAAGGCGACAGGCCAAAGAGCTAACGTCTTTTTCCTGCAGCATATCCTCATAAAAAGCCATAAACTCATCGCCGCCAATTCTACAAAGTGTATCTGTTTCGCGGGAATTCTTTCTGATGATATTTGAAAAGGATTTGAGGATATGATCGCCCTTCTCGTGACCATACAGGTCATTTACCAGTTTAAAACTGTCCAGATCCAGTATCATGAGAGCACCGTTTTTTCTCTTGCAGAGCTTGCTTACCCTGTCAGTGCCCTTTGCTTTGTTCAAAAGACCTGTGAGCCTGTCCACGGTGGCTTCTTCCTCAAGATCTTCCATCTTGCGATTGTTCCTGATGGAATTCTCTATTCGCCTCACTAAAACGTCTTTATTAAGAGGCTTTCTGATGTAATCGGAGGCGCCCATAACAAGGCCCATCTCCTCTGCCTCACTGTCATCCTCGCCGGATATGAAAATGACCGGTATCCGTGGCCGTCCCGAATGCTCCTCGAATCGTCTGACCATGATATAGGCCTCGAATCCATCAACCTCAGGCATTACAATATCCAAAAGAATGAGATCCGGTGTATGGCTTTCTATGTACTTCATAAGCTGCTTAGCCGAAGTGACGCAGGTCACGCGCATGTTCTCTTCGGTCAATAGCATCTTGGCATGGCTTAAGCTGACCGGATCATCATCCACCACCACTATATTGTATTCCTGCATCGTACCTCCCTCCGGGTAAAGAAAAAGCCGCATGGATACCCACTGTATTCATGCGGCATTGACACTTAAGTATTGTCTGATTTATCTTCCTTCATTGTTTCCTGTCCGCTGGCTCTCATGATCTTTATACCTTCAAGAGCGACCTGATATATCATTGCCATCTCTCGTGAAGCCGGGTCATTATAACTGCATTTGGACTTAAGGGCCTTGAAATGCTGCTCTGCCTTCTCAATAACAGGCTTAGTGATCATGATCCCATCACAATAAAGAGTTCCTGTTTCAGGATCGTATTTAGAATCCTCATATTTGGTTTTTGCAAAGTCTCCGGCTCCCATTGAAGCTGCCAACTGGTTTATCAGATCCATTTTGTCCGCCATAAGTCCACCTCGCTTAAATATATTGTATTACATATAAGAATATCTAAAAAAGTAGATATATATATTATAATTCCTCTTGCATTCAGGGCGCAACCCTTCTAAAATATTCATATAAGCGGTTATAAATTAACGCCATTTTGCACAAGAAGGGAGAAGTTTTATGAACAAAGCAGAACTTATCGAAGCTATTGCAAAGCAGACAGGCCTTTCCAAGAAGGATGCAGGCGCAGCAGTTGGAGCATTCACAAATGCTGTTTCAAAAGAGCTTAAGAAAAAAGGCAAAGTTCAGTTAGTTGGATTCGGAACATTCGAGACATCCAAGAGAGCAGCCAGAGCAGGCAAGAACCCTCAGACAGGCAAGGCTATCAAGATTCCCGCAGCTACAGTTCCTAAATTCAAAGCAGGCAAGGCTCTTAAGGAAGCTGTAAACGGAAAGAAGAAATAAATACAATAATTCAGGACCTGAAACCATCCGGTTTCAGGTCCTTATATTTAACAGGATTTGATCATATCATCTACGAACTTTAAAAGCGCGTCCTCAATTCTTTGAATGTCTACATCAACACAACTTGAAATCTCATTATTATCCTCAATATACTTCATTTCGTATTTACTGTCCATGGCTTATTCCCTCCATTTCTCTTGCTCTTTATTATGTATTTATCTTAGCAAAAGAAATGTCACAGATTTATCACACAAACAAAGGGTCAAAAACCGCTATCTGATCCTGATATCCGTCAGCGCTACCCTGTCTCCTGTGAGAGCAACGTATATTTTACCCGGATTATCTTTTATCACGGTAGTGTTTATTATGTAAATACCGAGATTCTCAGTGGTTGTGATGATAGTGTTGCCTTTGCGCTCAAAGGTTACTTCACATTCAACACCTTCTTTATTCTTCTCCTTCCACTCTTCCCATCCGGGGAAGGTATCTTTTTTCTTCATGTTGAATTCATTTTCGGAATAATGATCCTTGATCTCGTTCTCACCGTTGAACTTGATCAGGGCATATTCGTGATAATTATCACCAAACACCTTACCATCATCGGAAGAATAAATGGCAACATACGGACAATGCCAGATAAAGCTTGCAACCGGCAGACTCATACTATGGAAATTGAGCCTTAATCTGGTCTTGAGTTCAATGCCATCAGTAGCAGCTGATCTGGTCTGACTTATCTGGATGTTCTTGATGTCAGACTCCATGTGATCGATATAGCTGATCTCCTCAGAAATTCTGGGTATGTACTTCTCATCAATGACTTCATCCGTCTGATCGATGGTAATATCACTGATCTCGCACTTTTCTCCCGTAATTCCGATATATACGGAAGTTGAGCCGTCGGTAAGGGCGATTATATCCTCTTTTTCAAACCGAGGACCTCTCATGATGATCTTAACGTGATCATCGAATTTAGCTGCAATGATCTCGTATTCATCTTCCCCGAGCTTCTCGTATCCGGCAGCTGAATCAAGCTCTATCTGCCTGATCCTTCTGGCCTGGGTTGTTATGCAGTTCTCATCAAACCATATCTCGCCATATTCCACGTAATGATAGGCTGCGATAGCCTTTTTATTGTCATGAACACGTCTGTCGTATGAGTCGAACATGATTATTGACGGTCCGCCAAAGCCACCTGTAGCCTCTTCGTTGTCCCGGCTCTTGAATCTGATCTTTGTAATATTGCCGCTTACAGGGATACCCATTGATATTTTTTCCCTGTATTCATGGCACGACAGCTCTTTTTCTACCAGGGAAATATCATCATGGCTCTTTCCACTGGACTCTTCGTCAATGATCTTAACCATTAGGTTTGCAAACTCAGGGTCAAACTCGACGCCTGCACCTTTTACAAAGGCTTCTCTGGCTATGAAATCGGGCTTTGCATCACGATATCTCTTCTTGGAGGTCATGGTAACGTAGGCATCTGCCACTGCGATTATCCTTGCGATCTCAGGTATCTCATCCCCTTTAAGGCCTTCGGGATAACCTGTTCCGTTATATCTTTCATGACTGTAATACGCACCGACACTGAGGTATGGGAACTCTGTGATATTCGAGAGGATCTCCTTTCCGATAGCAGGCTTTTGTCTGAAAGTCTCTATGTCCCAGTTATTGGGATCCTCTTCATTTTTGATGACTACATCGGGAATACCGATAAGACCTACATCATGCAAAAGAGCTGCATAATAAGCCTTTTCACACTCCTGCTCGTCCAGTCCGCAGCGCGCAGTGATCTTTCTTGCATATTCCGCAACTTTCACCGCATTGCCCTTGGTGAAGTCATCTTTTTTCTCAACAGCAGATACGAAGGCCTTGGCCGTCTGATCGAAAAGTCTCTGCATTCGCTTGTGCTCACCTTGCATATTCTGCAGCTCCACAGCATGGGCTCGCTCGACGGTATCGTTGATATCCAGATACGTAAATATGTACAGGCTTACGGAAACTGCCACCATTGCCATGTTAACGATTGAAATTCCATAGGCAAATATCTGAATTATCCCGCATGTAATAGGTACAAAAATATAGAGAACCAGGGATATGTATATCAGTTTGCTGAAATGCTTTTTATACTGCCTTATGACTGTGTACTGAATGATCGGGCAGATTACCGGGATGATATAGGCCACAAGGAATCCCCGTCCCCTGTGGTACCTGTTTCCGGCGTCAAAAAAGTAGTAAAAATCATTAAACGCCGATATTACCGCCATCACCATTCCCACTAAGGATACCACACCAACAAAATCAAGTCTCTTGGATATGATCTTCAGCTCTTTTTCAACGGTAAGCAGATTTCTCAGATAGATGTTAAAAGAGAATACAACTGCGGAAGTGAGAAGAAACACGGCACAGTTACTGACTCTTACCATGATATAGCCTTTATTGCTGAGATCACCGGCATAGATATATGCCAGCCTGTCAAACCAAAGCAGGAAAAAAGCAACTATTTCCATGGCAAACAATGACCACTTCCTCTTCACATCCAGAAATCTTGTGATAAGAAGAAGGATGGCCATCATTCCGCATGCTCCGCACAATAGGAGCATGATATTAAGTTGGTATTCTCTCATAAGATTAAAAAACATAGAACACCCTTTTATTTTTGTAGGATAAAGAACTCGTTAAGCTTTTCCAGAAGCTCATCCTTTTGGATATTTTTAAGGAAATACCCCTCAGGCTTAAGTGAAACCACCTTCATGACACTTTCCTTGTCACTTTTTCCCGTAAGGAACATTACAGGAATTGACCTGGTCTCATCATCACTTCTTAGCATTTCCAGCACCTGAGGTCCACTTGTTACAGGCATTTCATGATCTAACAGGATCAGATCCACCGTGTTTTTTCCAAGCCATTTAATAGCCTGAAGCCCGGAATTTACCATAAACACTTTATATGTGTCCTTGAGCCATTCCCTGACAAGACCAAGATAATTCGGGTCGTCATCAACCACAAGAATGCTCTTCTTGAAGTCTCCCTTTCTCTCTTTTTCAAAATAGTCCGTGACTGCTTTAAGATAATCGGCGTTATCTACAGGACGCGGAAACACCTTGTAGATCAGGTGTGGAGGAAGATGATCCGTTACCTGCTGGATATCACGCTGCTCACCTATAAGGATCATTTGCATTTCCTTCTCATTCATGGTATCCGTCAGATAATGAAGGACATCCTCATGAAGGATAAGTGAATCATCCATGTACAGGGTGATCAGAGTCACTCCTTCAATGTGGTTGTTGATGTCATCTACAGTAAAGGGTACAAACTCGCAGTTTACCCCCGCATCCTGCGCTTTCCCGATAAGCACCCTCACTATAAACGATTCTTTTTCTCCTACAACGATCATGTGGTCTTTAAACATAATCTCTCCTTTTTATGTAAGTCTTACTGATCGATAAGCGCTTCCATCCCTTCCCAATCAAATACTTTTAGCTTTTTAGCCATTTCAGACATCTTATCCTTATCTTCCTTAGGAAGCCTGTACTCTTTAAGCTGATCCAGGATCATCTCCACTGCGTCATAATCCATCTGAGGTATCATTTCCCTCAGAGCCCCGTACGCATCTTCAAGCTCATCCTTAGAGATTTCCTGCTTATCGGAATCATCTTCCCGGTCTTCACTATCAAGCCTTGAAAGCTTATCCTTAAACTCCATATAATCCTTTAAAAGATCATCGGTATATTTATCGATATACTCCTTATCGTCCTTGTTGCCCGCATTTTCAAGGCTCTCTGCAAGCTTGGACATCTCCAGAGCTCCTATGATCCTGAATGAACTCTTAAGTGCATGTACCTTGATAGTGTAAAGCCTTATATCACCCGCTTCATAGGCATCATTTATAACTTTTGCATTGCCATCGATAGTATCCAGGAACATCTTTAGCGAGAAGATAAACTGCGATATTCCGCCGGAGTTCTTTATTCCTTCATCTACATTTATCTCCTTTACATCATAGATCCAGTTAAGCTCCTCGGGCATACTCTCAAGATCCGCCACAGCATCCGTCTGCTCGGGCTTGAACATGATCTCCTCAGGAAGATGCTTCATTATGGCCTTCTCCAGAGCCGCACTGTCAATAGGCTTAGACAGATATCCCGTAAATCCTTTTGATTTATAGAACTCCTCACCGGCTGTAGCATTGGCAGTAAGCGCATAGACAGGAATATCCGGATCTTTCTCTCTTATATGACCGACAGTCTCAATACCATCCATTCCCGGCATCATATGATCCAGGAGCACAACATTGAACTTCGTGGTCTTCATCTTCTCAAGACAGTCAGGACCGCTGGAAGCAGTGGTAACAAACATCTTAGTAGCCTTCAAAAGCCCCTTTATGACATTGAGGTTCATCGGGTTATCATCAACTACCAGAATATCAGCATCCGGAGCCACAAACTTAGGTATGTAAGGTCCCTTAGCCGTAGAATCATCGTGCTCCATAAAGATTCCGGTCGGTGTCGGATCAACGATCTTCTGATCCAGGCGCAGTATGAACTCAGAGCCCTCTCCGTAAACGCTTTCACATACAAGGGTTCCACCCATCAGCTCGGTAAATCTTCTGGAAATATCAAGACCAAGACCTGTTCCCTGAATTCCGCTGTTCTTCTGCTCATCCAGTCTCTCATAGGCGGTGAAGAGCTTGTCCATATCCTCTTCTTTTACGCCGATACCGGTATCTTTTACTGAGAACCGTAGCTTGGCAATGTCATCGTGACGCTCATCCATGGAAACCGATAAAATAACGCCACCCTTCTGAGTATATTTTACCGCATTAGTAAGAAGATTAAGAACTATCTGCTTGATCTTTCCATCATCGCCATAGAGACGTTTTGGAATTAGTTCATCAACCACAACATCAAACATCAGCTCTTTTTCCGTACTCTTAACACGTATCATTGATACGATGGACCTTAGCTGTTCCTGAATATCGTATTCCTGCTCCACCAGATGCATCTTACCGGACTCGATCTTGGAAATATCCAGAAGGTCATTGATAAGGCCAAGAAGCGTCTCGGTGGCATTCCTGATATCAAGGGCATAATTGATCATGGCCATGAAATAGCCCTTTGGTACATCCTGCGCATTCTCACGAAGGATCATCTCATCCATACCCATGATGGTATTGATAGGTGTTCGGATTTCATGGGAGATGTTGGCAAGGAACCTGGTCTTTGCCGAATTAGCACGCTCAGCATCGTCTCTGGCCTGCCTGATCTCTTCATACTGCCTCCTGATGACAGTACTTTTCATGAATCTCCACACAATAAGACCTGTTAAAAGAGCCATCAGCGCCACCGCCAGGAATCTGACAAACCAAAGATCAGTAAATCTGGCCTTTTTGGTGATGTTTACGCACTCTTCCAGGACAACATCCTTCTTGGTATGATCAAGTACCTGTATGTGCAGAATGTGATTGCCACTGCGCATTCCGGTATACTCAAGTTCCTGAAGCTGGCTTCTCAGAGTAATGATCTGATCGTCTTCGTCACCTTCCATAAAGATCCTGATAGGAGGATCCGTCAAAGTATAATCGAGAACGGAAACAGCTATCTTGACACGTCCTCCGCCGGAAGGCAGGTTAAATCTGCCCTGGCTGTCCGGAAGTATCTTTTTATCTGCTATGTATACAGACTTAACCTTGGCTTTTACTGCCATTTTCTCTTCGAAAAATTGCTTGATATTTACCTTGCACACTCCAAGTCTTCCGGAAATATACAGATTGCCGTCTTTGTCCAGTTCGCTGAATGAATTGGAAGTCGGTGTACCTGTGAGTCCGTTTGACAGGGTATATAGCTTGTAATCGGTTACGCTGTCACTGACCATCTCATTGGCATCTACCTTGTAAATGCCTGCCGAGGAGATCACCCAGATATCGTCGCTCTCATCAAAAATAATGTCATAGTTGTTTTTATACGGGAAAGAGACCACTTCTGTTATGATGTCATCCTTCATATACTGAATGGAGTTTGATGTGACCAGCCAGTACACGCCTCTGGTCTCATCTTTTTTGATCTTCATGATGACATCGCTGGTAAGTCCGTCTTCTCTTCCGATTCTTCTGATACCTGCATCACTTATAACATAGATTCCATCGCCGTCTGTTCCGGCATAGATCTGTCCGTCCCTGCCCTCTTCAATATCCAGAAATACAGTGTTTTTGATGGTTGGATCATCATTTATAACGCTTACAACCTCGCCGTCTTTGATCCTGGCAAGTCCGATATTTGTTCCGGCCAGAACAGAACCGTCTTTTGCCTGTATCGTGCATCTTATCTCATCGCTGGGCATTCCGTTTTCTGTAGTGAACTTTGTGATCTCGCCGTCCTTTGAATAGCAAACAAGACCAAGACCTTTTTCAAAGGTCGAGATCCACAGATTGTCATTATCATCCACCTTCAGACAGCGCACTCTTGCACCGCCTATATAGCCGGTCAGTTCATTGTCGATCAGATGATTGTCTTTTCCCAGAATATAAAGTCCCTGGTTTGAGCCCACATAGAGATCTCCGTTATAAAGGCAGGTCGTATTGACAACATCACTGGGCAGATTTGTCTTCTGCGACATATCAATAAAGTTACTGGTGACGATCTTCATCACTCCCTGAGTAGAAGAAGCCACCCAGATATTTCCCTGATAGTCTGAAGTTGCCATCTCGATCCCGCTATCAACCGGAAGGTCTTTTACCAGATGGAAGCTGTCATTAAGGTCGAGATATCCCAACTGGTTCGGAGATGAAACCCAGATCCTTTCGCAGTCATAGTTGAGCCAGTGCACATTGTTAAGTGGAGCAACAGATATATGCGCCATTTTCCCGGCACTCTCACCAAACTGTCCGTAATAAACTTCGCTTCCCTCAGTGCCTATATAAACGTATCCGTCCCTGGCAGGATCCGTCAGGATAGTTGATATCCTGTTTTCCATACCCAGCTGCTGCGAGCTGTAGCACTTATTTACAAGCTTGTCCTTAATACAGAAAACAAGGCCGTTCTTGGTCTGTCCATATATGACGCCCTCTGAATCCGTGGAAAGGCACAGCACCCTCTCCTCATTGATCCTGCTGTCGTTGATCTCATGGATGGTCAGCCTGGAATCTGCATAGCAAACGCCTGCAGTAGTTCCGATATAGACATTTCCTTCGTTATCCTCAGCAAACACCCTGATCGACGATGACGGAAGACCTTCTTTATAGGTGATCCATGTCACTTTCTCGCCATCAAGCACGATCACGCCGTTATCGTTGGTTCCGACCCAGATCCTGCCCTTGCTGTCCTCAAACAGGCCTCTTCCGCTGGTAAGACCTTCGGAAGAAGTTATCTTCTCAAACCCCGTTCCGTCATAGCGTATGATCCCGCCGTAGCTGCCTATCCAGACATAGCCGTCGCTGGCTCCCAGGATGTAATTGGCGTCAGAGGTAGGAAGGCCGTTTGTTGCATCATAAACCTTCGTGGCATATCCGACTGAACCGATCTGCCCTGATACCGCATAGCCTCCGCCGAGTTTCGGCATGCTTTCATTTTCTGTGCTCTCCTGCGAAGCGCTTTGCTCTGTGGCAAAAGACATAACAGAACCAGCGCACACAGTAAGTGCACAAACAATCACTCCTATAGAAGCCGCTATGAAGTTGTGGATTTGTCTCTTCTTCAACACGCCGCTCCTTTATAATTCTCTGTTATACTTCTTCAAAATAACCTTAACTTCAGGCAGGTTATCCATAAAAGCCTCTACACACTTGGGGTCAAACTGGGTTCCTGAACCCTCTTTGATTATGGTAAGTGCCTTTTCCAAAGAAAATGCAGGTTTATATACTCTTGCTGATGTAAGAGCATCAAAAACATCCGCTACAGCCATGATACGCGCCGAAAGCGGAATGACCTCTCCGTGAAGGCCATCCGGATAACCGTTACCATCCCATCTCTCGTGGTGGTACGCCGCCATATTTCTTGCTTCCTTTAGGTAGTTCTCGCCCTTTACAGTACTGATGGCGTCTTCCATGATCTTCTTTCCGGCAACTGTATGTGTCTTGATGATCTCATATTCCTCGTCTGTAAGTTTTCCCGGTTTATTAAGGACAGCATCCGGAATATTGATCTTGCCTATGTCATGAAGAGGCGCAGAACGAATAACGTCCGAGATGAACTTGGCATTTATCTTGGACGCGTAATAACCCTTTTTCTGCAGACCTTCAACAATGATCTTTACGTAAGCTGACGTCTTCTGAATGTGTTCACCGGTGTCGGAATCCCTGTTCTCAACCATATCCGCCATGGTTATGATAAGTCCGTCCTGCATCTTGGCTGTGGTATCGGACAGCCTTCTGAGGTCTCTCATCTGTTCAGAGAGGTTCAAAGTCATGGTACAGATGGAATCGTAGAGCTGCTCGACTTCATCGTGTGTCTCAATCTCAAGCGCCCTTATATTTCGTACGTTCTGATCCAGTTGCTCCTGCTCGTAACCCAGATTTGAGAAATCATCTACACATTTTGCCATACTCCTAATGGGATAGACCATTGTTACATTGGTTACCCAGAGATTATGTGCAATAACCAGGATAAAAAACCCTAACAGGATAAAAATCGCTTTTACCGAGAAGCTCTTCATGTAATCCTGCATATTTGTTATGGAAACATCAGCTACTCCGTAACACACTACACGCCCGTTATTATCCTTTATTGGATAAAAAATGGAGCGCGTCCAGTGGTTGATACTGCCGTGTTCAAGAGGTTCAATATTCTCACCCGCCAGAAAAGCCGGAAGATGTTCTTTAAACTCCTCATCATATTCAATCTTGACCGGTATAGTCTCGGCACCGTCTCCATCAAGATTAAAGATCCTTCGGCCTGCATTATTTCCAAATTTAACAAAGAACATTGTCTCAACAGCCTGTGAAGAGTTCTTTATCTTACGTAAAAGCTCCTGAGTCTCCAGATATCCTTCCGCTCCTTCTCCGGCTGCGATATAGTCATTGATCTTTTCAGGGTCGATGACTTCAGCTGAGAGCCTCAGAACATTGAACGCATCAACAGTTTTTTCTTCCTTGGCATTGTTAAAATAAAGGCCAAATCCAATCCAACCGGTGACAGCTACCAAAAGAAGCGATGTAGCGATAACAATGGCCGTCGTCCTGTTGCCCATGCTTTTTCTGCCGTCTTTTCCCCAGTGCTTAAGCTCATTTATCTCCTCAGAGGAAAGAGATTTCTGCTTCCAGTTGCCACTCTCGATCCTGTCGTGAACGCTGTCTGGCAAAAGCAACAGAATCAGCGCTGTCACAAAGGCAGATATCCCCTTATCAAGTACGTTCACGAGAATTGTATAGCTATAATAAGCAATGAAAAGATTCCCCCCGATAGATGCAGCAAAAAGCTCAGTGGCTTCTGAATTTCTGGCCACCGTCGCACCATCAAGAAGGTTCCAGTTTAACAGTGTTATCACTGTGCCTGAAACAAATGCAACAGATACAATATAGATTAGGATCCTTGAGATTTTTTTGAAAGAATACTTCCTGATATACCACACTGTAAAAATGGCGATCAGTGCATTGAGAAAGCCGAAATAAATAGCATTTTTGTCAAAAATGCCACATATAGCACTGGTCATAACCCCGGATAATATACCGGGGAAAAGACCTACTACAGCCGATACTGCGATAGTACCGAGCGTATCGAAAAACATGGGCATGCCCAGTTTTCCCATCAAAAAAGTAAGCAAAACATTGACCGCTATAGCGATCAACGAAAGCATGATTCTGGTTCGGGCTCCGCCTTTTGTTGAACTGGGATACTTATAATCAGCCATAGGTCACCATTCGCGAAATCAGCAATACGATAAAGCGCACGTCTATTATCATTTTACCACAACCACCGCTTCTATACCGCTCCAATCAAAATTTCTTAATAGTTTTTCTAAATTTTTAACCTTTTTTTCATCTTCAGGCGGCAATTTGTACTCCTTTATCTCAGAAAGCACCATTTCAACCGCATCGTAATCCATTTGCGGAGCAAATTCCGCTATAGCACCATATGCATTTTTCAGATCTGAAGAGGATATTACAGGCTTATCGCTGACATCACTCTGTTCAGCATCCTTTACCGATTCTATAGGCGAGAGCTTTTCCTTGAACGAGCTGCAAATCTCAAGAAGCTTTGGGGTCTTGCTTCGGATCATATCCTCATCATGTGCATCCCCGGCGTGTTCGAGTTCCTCCGCCAGCTTCGAAAGCTCTTTTGCCCCCATTATCCTTGCTGTGCTCTTGAGTGAGTGCACCTTAATGGTGTAATTCTCTATATCTCCATTATCATAAGAATCCCTGATCTCCCGGATCCTGTTCTCAATTGTGTCGAAAAAAGTCCTGATAAACTTGATATACTGTTGAGGTTTCCCGCAGTTTTTTATGCCCTCATCAGGATCAATATCCTTCACTTCATTGATCCACTTCAAATACTCAGGTAATTCCATTGCTCTATCCTCTCGGTTTAAATCTTTAGATACAGCTACTATGATAGAACATTTTAATGATAAATGCTAATACTGAATGGTAACTTGTGCACGACATTTCCTAAAAAAATATAAAAAAGAGCCTCCGCTTGATGCGGAGGCTCAAACACTTACATGTCGGTTATCCTTCGATTGCTATCAGATTCTTTTCCGGAATCTTCTTTTCAATGGCCTTTTTAGGTATTGTCAGGTTAAGGACACCGTGTCTGTAGTTGGCTTCAATATCGCCCTTCTCTACATTTTCACCTACATAGAAGCTCCTGGTCATGGATCCGGCATATCTCTCCTGACGGATCAGTTTGCCCTTCTTCCCTTCATCCCTGTCAAGGTTCTTGGATGCGTTGATCGTGATGTAGCCGTCATTGAGTTCAACTGTGATGTCCTCTTTCTTGAATCCCGGAAGATCAATTGAGACCTCGTAGTTGTCGTCCTTTTCACGGATATCGGTCTTCATCATCCTTGATGCCTTTCTTCCGTAGAGCTTACGCTCCATGCCTCGATTCATGTCGTCGAATTCCTTCATGTAAGGGAATCCAAACAGATCGTCTATGAAATTCTCTTCAAAAATACTAGGTGTTAACATAATGCTTACCTCCTTTGCACAAAAACAATTGGTTAACTGTTATTGAGCAATGGGACGGAGGGTTTTGATCTTAGGAAAGTTAAGTCCTAACGGTCTTCTCTGTTCCTTTGTTCTATAATTACTATAACACCGGTATTAGCACTCGTCAACCGAGAGTGCTAATTTGGATAAAAAGGTATTGTAAACTCCAATACAGAATTAATCTTTTTATTTCTTTAGTATCAGCACCCCGTTTGGCTCCAGCTTCCCATCGCCCCACTTGCGTGAGTAAACAACGCCCTCGAATCCGCTGATATCGATCTCAACAACGTTCTCTTCGCAGTTAAGGTAAACCTGAATGCTCTCATTTTCCCCTATCTTGGTAAAAGAGATAACCCTCTTCTCCTCAATATCATTGGGGAAATGGAAGTTTCTGCTCTTGCAGGACTGTAGCGACTTTCTCATGTCGATGAGGCGCTTCATCTCTGAAATCTCGCCATCCTTAAGGCCGGCGTCGATCTCATCCCAGGGCATG
>ODAI012325056.1_pt1 | contig 17876 bp, 20 predicted proteins | sample 1539321 | NCBI WGS metagenome assembly ODAI01 (sample SAMN02144231, study PRJEB22623) | gut metagenome | biome: sheep rumen | host: Ovis aries | place: New Zealand | reverse complement strand
TGATGCTGTTGACGGGCTGATGCGCGAACTGGTACTTGACCAGGCCAATGGCTTTATGGGTAAGACCTGCATCCATCCCTCGCACTTGAATTTCATCAATGGTATGCTGGCGGTGACGAAGGACGAGTACGACGATGCCTATCAGATCATGCATACCAAAGGTGGGGTTATCAAGGGCACTAAGGGCATGAACGAGATTGGCCCGCACAAGAACTGGGCTGAAAAAATCCTAATGCGTGCTGCTGCCTACGGAGTGATAGAAAATGATGCTAGTTATATAGACCTTTTCGGAGTTTAATTATGCCAAAGATTCTTCATACTGCCCGCTATACGGGCTTGCCATGGGAAATCCTGACAAGTGTTGCCCCCGAAGGATTTACCGTTGAGACTCTGGAAGAAGCAAGTTACGAATGCCTTCTGCGTCAATGTACTGACGCAGACTACTTGTTGGTAAGCGGACGTTTGCCAATTGATGAAAGGGTGCTTTCCGCTGCTAAACAGTTGAAGATGATTCAACGAACCGGCGTTGGCATAGAGATGCTGGACATAGAGGCAATCAAACGTCATAATATTCCAGTTTACGTCAATTCAGGTGTTAATGCCAGAAGTGTAGCTGAACATACGTTGACTCTGATACTATGTTGCCTGAAGAATATTCCTCGTATCGACAGGCAAGTCAAAAAAGGAGTATGGAAGAAACAACAGACTGGATTGACCTGCAACGAACTATATGGAAAAATCGTTGGCTTGGTTGGGATGGGAGCCATCGGTCGTCAGGTTGCTGGCTACCTGAAGGCTTTTGGGGCGAAAGTCTTATATACGGATATATATCGTCTTAACGTACAACAGGAGGAAGAACTTTCCCTGACTTTTGTCCCAACTTTTGAGGCGATGCTTCCTCAGGTTGATGTCCTGAGCTTTCATTGTCCTCTCACCAAGGATAATCAAGACATGTTGAATTCTGAGGCAATTAAATTGATGAATGATGGCGCGATGGTTGTCAATACTGCCAGAGGTAAACTGATAGAACCCAATGCTCTTTATAAAGCACTGAAATCTGGAAAGTTGCGTGCTGCGGCCCTCGATGTACATTATGAAGAGCCCATTAAAGAGGCATATAATCTTGCAGAATTGGACAATGTTGTTTTGACACCTCATATAGGCGGTCTAACGTACGAGGCTTTCTATTGTATGATGGCCGGGGCTGTTGAGAATATACAGTTATACGAGCAAGGACAGTTCGAAACAATAGCCAGTAAATTATTGAAGTTGTTATGAATTTCAGAAGAATTAGACAGGTTCTCCAGTACGGCTGGAATGATGCCGGTAATATTAGCAAACAGGCTGTTGTAGGTAAAAGCAGGTGTAGCATTTTCTTTGATATCCTACATTGCTATTTTAAATACAATGTATGGAGCAATCAATACAAGAAAGAAAAAATATACTCTTTATCCAAAGAGGAACGAGTTAAGATATGTCTTAAATATCAAGACAGTAACACAAAGCGAGACAAGTGGGTAAAAGAGTTCTTTGACAACTATAAGTTCTTGAACAAATGGAGTAGCTTTAAATATGAACAGAGTGCAGAACTACAAGCAAAACGGCGTGCTGCATATAAAAAAAGATATGGCTTGGGTGAGAACTGTTTCATAGGATATCAAGTTATCTTTCACAAGCATCATTATATTGATGCTGAAATCAGAACAGGAAAAAACTGTCTGATAGCTGAAGAAACCAATATAGATTATACTGGCGGATTAATCATTGGTAATAAAGTAAGTATATCGGAGGGAACCAAGATACTGACTCACAACCATGACATTGAGTTTTCTTCAAATGATTTGACTAAAGGTTGTATACTAACTCCCTTAACAATCGAAGATAAGGTGTGGATTGGAGCTCGTTCCACAATTCTTCCGGGTGTGAACAAAATAGGGAGATATGCTTCAATAGGATCTGGTTCTGTTGTAAGACATCCAGTTCCTCCCTATGCAATTGTGGTTGGTAATCCAGCAAAGATTACAGGATTTCTCTATACGCCTGAAGAAGTGGAAGAGTTTGAAAAAGATAAATATCCTGAAAGTGAACGTACAGATATAGAAAAGTACCGTAAACAATATGATAAGTATTTCATAAACAGAATATCCGAAATAAAGAAAATGTTAAACAACTAAATTTGATTTGAATTATGGAATTGAACGAATTTGTAGCAAACTTTGCAGACCAGTTTGACGACACTGATCCTTCTGAGATTACTGCTGAGACCAAGTTTCACGACCTTGATGAGTGGAGTTCTTTAACAGGAATGAGCGTTATCGCCTTGGCTAAGACAGAGTATGGTAAAACCATCACTGGTACAGAGTTGAAGGCTTGTTTGACAGTAGAAGATGTTTACAATCTGATAAACAAAAAATAATAGATGGAAGATTTCAATCCTTTTTCATTGAAAGACAAGACCATTCTGGTGACAGGCGCTTCATCAGGGATAGGGCAGGCAATAGCTGTTTCTGTTTCAAAAATGGGAGCCAATGTCATCATCAATGGGCGAAACATGGCAAAATTAGAGAAAACTCTTTCTCTGATGGCGGGTGAAAATAATATAATCATTGCAGGTGATTTAACCAAGAATGAGGATATAACTCGACTGGCGAATGATGTGCCTCAAGTTGATGGCATCGTTCATTGTGCCGGTATTGGTCATCGCATGCCAGCCAAGATGCTGTCAGAAAACGATATAGAGACTGTAATGAAAGCCAATTTCAATAGTGCAGTCTTATTGCAGGCAGCGTTGCTCACTAAGAAGAAAGTGAAAAAGGATTCTTCCATTGTCTTCATTGCATCCAAGGCAGCCGATTACCCAAGTCCAGGGAATGCGGTTTACAGTGCGTCAAAGGGAGCATTGATTTCATATGCGAGATGTCTTGCTGTTGAACTGGCTCTTCGTGGCATCCGTGTAAATTGCATTTGCCCTGCGATGGTATGGACAGACCTTATAATGCAAAATGAAGTAACATTAGAGCAGCTTCAAGAATCTGAGAAGAGTTATCCATTAAAGCGTTATGGTAAGCCGGAGGATGTAGCATATCTGGCAATATACCTGCTTTCAGATGCTTCTTCTTGGATGACAAATAGTTGTATTGATTTAACTGGGGGGGGCAATAGTTTATGAAACAGGCGTTTATAAAGGCAATCTCCTATTACCTGCCCGAGCGTGTAGTAACTAACGAGGAACTTGTGAAAGAGTTCCCCGAATGGAGTGTGGACAAGGTAGCCCAAAAAGTGGGTGTGGATTCACGTCATATAGCTGCACCTGATGAAACTGCTGGTGATATGGCTGAGAAGGCAGCTCGTTTATTATTCGAGGAGTACGTTATTGGTCCAAAATCAATTGACTTCTTGCTGCTATGTACCCAAAGCCCGGATTATTTCCTCCCTTCAACAGCATGTGTATTACAGGATAGGCTTGGTCTTCCGACCTCCGCAGGAGCGTTTGACTACAATCTTGGTTGCTCCGGTTGTATTTATGGAATGGCTGTGGCAAAAGGATTGATTGCCGCTGGTATTGCAAAGAACATTCTGCTTCTGACTGCTGAAACCTATAATAAATATCTACACCCTTCGGATAAAAGTAATCGTAGTATTTTCGGCGATGGTGCAGCAGCCTGTCTGATTTCTACAGATGGCTTCGCAGAAATTGGTGAGTTTTCTCTTGGTACAGATGGCAGTGGGGCGAATCACCTTATAGTTAAGACAGGAGCGTCAAGACAGAAGGCTGCCACAGGGCAATATGTCGAGGACGATGAAGGTCACGTATGGTACGACGATTATTTGTATATGAATGGTGGGGCAATATTCAATTTCACCTTGGATGCTGTGCCAGCAATGATGAAAGAGGTGCTCTCAAAGAATATGATGGAAAAAAATGATGTGGACTATTATATCTTCCATCAGGCAAACAAGTTTATGCTAAACACCATTAGAAAGGTTTGTGTGCTACCCAAGGATAAATTCTATGTGAATCTTGCTGAAACAGGGAATACTGTATCTTCTACCGTTCTGATTGGACTTAAGGAGTGTTTAAGTAATAGAACGATTAAGATTGGAGATAGAGTGATGATTGCTGGCTTTGGAGTGGGTCTGAGTTGGGGAGGTGTAGTATTAAGAATTACAGAATAGACTTATAATGCATAATATGACGGATGTGTTTCTGACAGCAATTAGGGAAGTTGCAGAAAAAGGGCAATCGAATGAAATAAACACGACTGCTAGAATTTGTTTGTTCGACTATCTTGGCGTCACTGTTGCTGGTGCGAATTTGTTGAAAGGAAAAGAACAGACACTTATAAGGTCTCAGTCCATAAGCGATGGCTGTCACATAATCGGCGGGCAGGAACTGGTGCCTGCTAATATAGCAGCATTAATTAACGGTATTAACGCTCACGTTATCGAACTTGATGACGGCCATCGTATAGGAATGCTCCATCTCGGTGCGCCTGTAATCTCTGCGATGTTAGCTGCAGCAGAGAAAGAGCAACTTTCTACTAACGATTTCTTGTCGGGAATTGTTATTGGATATGAAGTGGCTATTCGCCTCGCTTGTGCTGTGCAGCCTGGTAGTAAACTTCGGGGCTATCATGCTACCGGGACATGCGGAACGGTGGGCGCTGCGATGGGAATTGCAACGGCATTGCATTTCGATTTCGAGCAAATGAAGTCCGCCTTCTCTGCCGCTACAACCAGTGCGGCTGGAATACTTGAAATGATAGAAGGTGACACCGAGCTGAAACCATACAATGCTGGACGTGCAGCAATGGATGGTGTAACAGCTGCTTATATTGGCAAGGCCCGTTTCAAATCACCTGAAGATGCACTTGGAGGTAAACGTGGATTTCTGAAGGTGATGACAAAAGATCCAAAAATGGAATACCTGACTGATTTCAGTAGCGACAAACTGATGATTGAAGGTATCTATATGAAGCCCTATGCAGCCTGCCGTCATTGCCATCCTTCGATTGAGTCTGCTTTGTATATCAGAAAGCAAGAAGGGTTCAGTATTGATGAAATCGAAAGCATTCACGTGGATACCTATAAGTTAGCTGTGGCCGGCCATGACCATACGGTAATCAAAGGTGTGAACTCGGCAAAGATGAGCATACCATATAGCCTTGCAGTAGCATTATGTACTGGCAAGGCTGGCTTGGATGAGTTTACGGAACAACGTATCACCGACAAGACAATACAGACGGTTACAGAAAAAGTAACGGTTTCTGATGTTGATAGTCTGTCTGCTTTATGTCCACAAAAACGTGTTGCAGAGGTAACTGTTACTACGAAGAAAGGTGTATTCTCGAAACGAGTGGACTACCCTAAAGGAGAACCGGAGAATCCTCTTTCACAGCAAGAATTAGAAGAAAAGTTCAGAGGACTCGCGATGTATGGAGGGCTTACAAAAGAAGAATGCGACGAAGTGATAGAAGAAATCTGGAAGGATGACTTTGACCTAAAAAAAATAATCAATATCGTTTGTAAATGATAGAACTGACAACACCTTTCAGTGAGGAAGCCATCAGCCAGCTGAATGTGGGCGATGTGGTGAGCATCAGCGGGTATATCTATACCGGCCGTGATGCTGTGCTTCCGAAGATAATCAAGGCTGGAGAGGAGGGCAAGCTGGCAGAGATGGGCATCGACCTGCAAGGGGCGGTGATATTTCATACTGCCGTGAGTCCTGCCGGGGTTGGCCCCACTTCCAGCAACAAAGTGGAGATAGAGAGCTCCTTCGAGCCGCTGTCCAAACTGGGTGTGAAGATGCACCTGGGTAAGGGGGCAATTTCGAAAGAGACGGTGAAGAAACTGGCTGAGAACAAAGCCGTGTTTGCGGTGATTCCGCCAGTGACGGCTTTGCTGGAAAGCCAGACGGTGGAACGTGAGGTCGTGGCCTATCCCGAGCTTGGGATGGAAGCGATGAACCGGCTGAAAGTTGTGAAATATCAGGCCATTATTGGCGCAGCTAAAGGTAGGAGCATATACGATAAGTGAAAAGTTAAAAATGAAAAGTGAAGAATTGACAATACAACAGAAAGTCGCACAGTGTCTGGTGACTGCTGGCTCCACATTCCGCGAGGATCAGAAAGAGGCGTATCGCAAGGCTATCGCCAATGAGGAGATAGAAAGCTCCTGCTGGGTGATGCGGCAGGTGCTGGACAATGCGTTGGTGGCAGAAGAGAGGCGTAGCCCGCTGTGCGATGACACAGGTATTCCGCATCTGTTTTTGGAAGTGGGTCCTGGCCGCAATGTGAGTGGCGAACTGCTGCAACAGATACTGGAAGGTGTGACGATGGGTTTGCGTCAGTTGCCAGGTCGTCCGATGGCTATCAAAGGGGATGATTATGCCCGCATTGATCAGAGTGGAGGGCTGAATGAAGATAGTGGAGCACTAGCTCCTTCCCCCATTCTGATTAAACCAGTGGATGAGAATGTTCTTCGGTTGACAGTCCTTATGCTTGGTGGTGGTCCAGCAATTCGCGGGATTACCCAGCGCGTATTCCATAAGCATAGTGTGGATGTGGTAATTGATGAGATTGTGAATCGGGCCATTCCTGCTGTTTCGCAGTTGGGGTGTTCGCCTTGTACCTTGGCTATTGGCATTGGTCGCTCTCAGTTCGAGGCCACGAGCCTGATGATGGAAGCGATGGCGAAGGGTGACTTTGGCGAGCAGAGCGACTTCGAGAAACGGATTACCGAGAAGGTAAACGAGAGCAAGACCGGTCCTCTCGGACTTGGAGGCAAGCATAGCGTGCTGGCGACTTTCGCAAAGATTGGGCCTCAGCGGGCCAGTGGTGTTCGCATTGTAGCCTTGCGGCCTTGCTGCTGCTTTGAGCCAAGAAGGGCAAGTGTGGAATTGTAGGTTATATATAATAGGGATTAATATGGCTAAAGCGGAAAGACAATATCAATTTGAAGCATTAAGAGTGCTATGTATGCTATTCATTGTGGCGGGACATTGCGTTTATCATTGTATAGGTGATAATGGTGGGACTCTTTTCCCCCTAAATAGTGTTATGGGGGGGGTAGATTATGTCTTGCTTTTCGGAGGTAATTTGATTTTTTGTGTAGCGGTGAACTGTTTTGTGATGATTTCGGGATATTTTCTTATTTACAAGACATCTTATCGTTGGAATTCTCTGATTAGGCTGTGGCTGCAGGTTCTTTTTTATTCTGTAATGATCACTTTTGTGTGCTGGGCTATGTTTGGCAGTAAAATTGATTATACTGCTTTTTTCCCCGTTTCTACAAAAAAATACTGGTTCGTTACATCATATATTGGGTTAATGCTCATTGCCCCTTTTTTGTCAAAATTGGCAGTGTCACTTTCTAAACGGCAATATGCTTTTATGTTGGTGCTACTTTTCATTATTGATTTTAAGTACCCTTTTGGCAGGTTATACAGTAATTATGATTCTATCATTCATTTTGCGTCCCTCTTTTTGGGGGCTGGATATCTAAGGATGTTTGGTAATCCTATCAAAATAATAAAGCCATGGACAATGTTTCTAATAATATGGCTGTTTGTACTTGGTGTCTTCATGCTTTATAATTTTCATCGTGGAGTTGGTGATTTAAAAAATACTGGGTACAACGGTCTTATCCTATTTATTTCAATAGCATTCTTTTTGGTTGTGATGGAAGGTAAATGGTTCGATTCCAATTTTATGAAGGGAATTAGTAAGCTGGCACCATATTGTTTTGGCGTTTATCTGATTCATGACAATGTACAAGTGCGGCATTTATTGTGGGATTATGTTAGCTCCTTTCACTTTGATTCTTGGTACTTGTTGATAACAATAGCTGTAAGTCTGATAGTTTTTCTGATATGTATATTCTTTGACTTTATCAGGACAAAGATTTTCTCGTTATTACGAATAGACAATCTGGCAATTACAATTTCAGAGGAGTTTCCTAATATATAGATTTAACTCATTTTGTATGAATAAAATAGATAATTTTGCTCCAGTGTATATCCCGACTTTGAACAGATATGAGCATTTTAAAAGATGCTTAGAATCGCTTGAACGCTGTACTGGCGCAGACAAAACAGAAGTCTATGTGGGATTGGATTTTCCTCCATCGGAAAGATACGTAGAAGGTTGGAGAAAGATAGATGCCTATCTTGCAGAAAAAGAGAGAAGCAATGGTTTTAAGAGTCTTTACGTGAGACGGAGAGACCATAACTGTGGAATAGGCAATCCGTCGAGTAATGCTGCTCTCCTGTTAAAAGAGATTCGAGAGCGCTATGACAGATATATATCTTCTGAGGATGATAATGAGTTTAGTCCCAATTTTTTGGAATATGTCAATCAAGGTCTTGAAAAATACAAAAATGACAAGAATTGCACGGCAATATGTGGCTATAACTATATCGGGATGAATCTGACGTGCAGGAAAGAAAATGTATATCTGTCAAGAGAATATGCTGCTTGGGGCGTGGGGCACTGGACGGATAGGCGTGAGGAGGCAATTCGATATACAACGATAACTTATGCGAAAGAAATAATGTCGTCATGGAAGAAAGTTATGATTATATTTAGGCATGAGCCAAGATTGCTGAACACCGTCCTTTTGAACATAGCCATCAATAGGCCTTTTGGGGACACCATGCGGGTCTGTTATCAGTACTTAGAGAATAAGTATTCTGTTTTTCCCAGAATATCCAAAGTACGTAATCATGGGTTTGATGGCACAGGCACGTCTATATTTGGCAGGAATTCAGAATTCGCCACACAGACTATAGATAATGACAAAGTGTTTCAGATGGATAATATAGAGGCATATGTATGTGAAGATGTCCAAAACGAACTTGAAAAGTTGAAATGGTTTAGGAGGCCGTGGTATGAAAATGTGGTCATTTTTGTACGGGTCTTTATTTATTGGCTTACAAAATTGGATATATTATATTTTGAACAAAAAAGGAGGAATAAGAGTTTATTTAAATAATGATATTTACTATAGATTACAAGAATGCAGAAGGAAAAGTCTGTCAATATATTTGTATTCCTGATATTTATTGCAATATTGGGGAGTATGGCGGCTGTGTATTATAATAACACAGTTTTTCGGATTGTATCATATATCTCAGAGATTCTCATTATTGTTAATACTTTGTTGTATTCATTTGGTAAGAGAGATGTCAACTTGAGTTATTTACCAATAGTTTTGGTGTCAGTTATTGTTATTGCAAACTACATACTATCTCCATATGATCACTATAGTTCTGATTTACTAAAATTCTTTGGGTATTTTTGCTGTTATAAATATGGAAGTTCGTTAGCTTGTAAATACAACAAAATAGTAGTCGATAAGAAAATACTTTATTTATTAATATTCGTTCCTTTAATAGCAGTTGCGTTTTTTGATAACACATTGGTTAATAATGCATTCTTTGTTACTCCAAACACTTTTGTGTATATAGGTGTATCAATAGGTTTGTTGTATTTATTGACTCATTACGAAAAGAAGAATGCATTCTGGATAGCATGGGGGATAGTCGCGATGTATGTATTGCTGTGCACATCGTTAGGTGTAATCGTAGCAATCTTTATAGCTTATATAATTCTTAATTTGAAAAAAACTCATCTTCCATATTTGATATTAGGTAGTGTTGTTGCAATTCTTGCGATTCTATATATAGACATACCTGTTTTTGTCCGGTTTCGAGATGTTTTTCATATCTGGTCATCAATGTCCTCGAGTGAGTTAAAAAATATTCAGGATGTTAATTTCTATGAGATTAGCGGACGAGTAGAATTGGAAGGAGAGCGTACGGATGTCAGTTCTTCTATCTGGAGGGTCGTTCAATGGACGGGTATCTTCTTAGCCTTCATCGGTGACTACCTTAAGATACCATTTGGAGAAGGGGTTGGATGGTGTGTTGATTCAACGGGCATGATGCCACATAATGATTTTTTACTTATACTTGTAGAATATGGTGCAATTGTTTTTTCTTTTATTGTATACTTCATTAGGTGTATATATAAAAGAATGAAAACAGAAGGTATGTTGATATATTTCATTTTGCCCATGTTTTTGTATCATCTGACAGAGAATTTAATCCAGTCGTTCCCTCCGAATGTAGTATTGTATTTTGTGGTGGGGTGGAGCATGTGTAAATTTAAGAATAGAATAACTCGAACAGAATTATCAAAAATAGAAACAAGAAATGAAAGTATTACTAATCAATAATTTTTTCTTCCGCAATGGAGGCTCTGAGGCGGTTTATTTCAATACCGCAGACTTACTCCGCAAGGCTGGCCATGAGGTAGTGTTCTTTAGTTTTGAAGACGAACGTAATATTCAAACCCCAGACCCTGTGTATTTGATTCCTCATGGTGGTACGGTGGCAAGACTAAGGAGTTTTTTCAGCAACTCCGAAGCAGCAAAAGCTCTGGACGTTATTTTGGAAAAAGAAAAGCCGGACATCGCTCATGCGCATCTTTTCTGGGGTGGAATCTCCCCCTCGATTATTGCCGTATTACATAAACATAGAATTCCTTTTGTTCATACTGCTCACGACTACCGTATGGTATGCCCTGCCTATCTGCTGAAAGACGGAAAAGGACAGTTCTGTGAGCGTTGTAAAGGAGGCAACTATCTCAATTGTGCCCTGCACCGTTGTTCGAAAGGTAGTGTCGTAGAAAGCATCCTAATGACTATGGAAATGTACTACCGAAACAAGAAATGGCACCCGGCTAAGGCTATCGATGGCATTATTTTCGTGAGTAACTTTTCAAAGAACAAGCATCTGGAGTTTGACAAGCGCTTTGAGAAATCAAATACGATGGTATTGTATAACTGTCCAGGTGAGAATGTAAAAGAATCTTTGGATGTTTCGAAAGATACGTTTGATAGCTACTATCTGTTCTATGGGAGACTGACGGAGGAGAAAGGAATTCGCACTTTGCTGAAAGTTGTTGGAGATTTTCACCATTTAGTTTTTAAGGTAGTAGGGACAGGGCCATTGGAAGATGAGTTGAAACAATATTGTACAGAAAATAGGATTGAGAACGTTACATTCTTAGGATATAAGACAGGAAAAGAACTATACGACTTGGTTGCAGGAGCCAAATATGTCTGTGTGCCGTCGGAATGCTATGAGAATAACCCAATGACGATAGTTGAGGCTTACTCGTTGGCAACCCCTGTGATAGGTGCTGCTATAGGAGGCATCTCGGAGGTCATTAACGAAGGCAAGACTGGATATGTTTTTGATTCCGGATCAGTAGAGGGATTGAAAAATGCAATTAAAAAGGCGGGTGCGATAGGAAGGAATGAATACGAAGAACAGAGGAAAGCAGCCCTGGAGTTTTCGGAAAAGAACTTTAGCAGGGAGAAACATTTGGAAAAGCTGTTAGGATTTTATAGATTGTTAATTGAGCGTTAGCGACATGAGAAAAATCAAGATCGTTTCTGCAACCTTTTTACTCATAATTCTTTTTTCTGCTGCAGCATCCTGCTCAATTGCAACACACATAACAGATAAAGGTATTATACTGAATCAAAAGCTCGTTGACAATGGTTCACTCCGAGAGAAACAAGTTTACTTTATTCAAGAACATCTGAATCTCAGGGGAAAAGAACTTGTTATTCCTAAAAACTGCCAACTTGTTTTCTCGAAAGGGAGCTTTAATAATGGACTACTCAGACTGTCTGACACACAGGTGGATGGGAGCGTTGATTTAAGATGCAGAACTTCGGGCAGCGTGAAGAACGACACAATAATGATATGGTGGTTCAATTATACGGACCATGCCTTGGCGGATGCTTTTTCCATGTCTAATAGCAAGGTGCTCGTATTTGATGAGAAGCGAACTTTCAGAATTGACTATGCTTTTTTGATTCCCTCCTGCCATGTACTGGGTAATGGGTGTACTATTGTTTTAGGGAATACACAAGAAGGTTCAAAAAAGATACCCGTTGCCAAGATAAGGAATGCACATTATGATGGTGAAGGAGTTGATTCTTTTACCATGCAGGGGCTGAATTTTGTGACGGAATCTGATAGCCTGTTCCTGTTCAATATGCAGAACACCAAGAACTGTAGTATAAATAATTGTTCATTTACTTGTAAAGGGACAGGAAAGAAACTCTCTCATGTGGTTGATTTGAGAGGTAATAATAAGGTGACACGTTTCGAGAATTGCCGTTTTGTAAATGAATCGGATGCTACAGAAGGAGGTGGGTTATGGATAAGAGCGTTCAATGAAATACAGGATGTACAGATAAAGAATTGTTTTTTTTTCAATAATTGTACTGATGAAATCTTGGCTCTCATTGCTACCAATAAGAATATTACAGAAGTTCGGGTTGAAAATAGCCAGTTTGTTTATCAACGCGGGAAGAACAGTCCTGAGCCTCATGTAATGTGGACAATGGCACAAAGTGCAGGAAAAATCAAGGATGTTATTTTTGATAAATGTTCTCTTAGGTCAGACTATATTCCATCCTTTGTCATTAGCGCAAAGAAGGCAGATGATGTTGTAATCAGGGATTGTAGTTTCAACTTTGATGGAGCCTGGATGAATAAAGGTGGATTGGTGACAACAGCTTTCAATGGCACAACCAAGTTTGATAGTATTACACTATCATTGAAGGATATTAATAGACAAGATGAAAAAACATCGCTTTCCTTATTTGGCTCCCAAACTATGGTTACAAAGTCTCAAATAAGCAATAACTGTAGCGGCATATTTCTTGGCGGTCCTAAAATATTTGATTCAACCATCGATTTCGATAATAGTCAATTGTTTAATTCCCGAGTTCCATCACGCATGGAAAGATGCAAGATTTATTTAGGGAAAGGTACTCCTCGGTTGGCTGTAAATCCTTATGCTCAGGATGAGGAATGTGAGTGGAGAGACAATGTCATTGAGAGTGGGATGCCGGTAGATTTCAATTTGTCATACAAAAAAAATTATCTGCGTGCTGCCGGCAATCAGATGAAGAATGTGAGGGTGCAGGGAGTTCCTTTTAAAAAGTAGAGACTACAAGATGGAGAAAAGCATACATCATCTTTTCGTTGAACTTTTGCAAGTGAGTTTGGGCACACGGGAGGAATTGGCGCGTGTGCCTTCTGCTGTGGAATGGAAAGGGCTGTTTGATGAGGCTCAGCGGCAAGCGGTCGCTGGGATCCTTGTTTGCGGGATAGAGCGGCTGCCAAAAGAACAGCAGCCTCCGCAGACTATACTGCTACAGTGGATAGGACTGACGCTACAGATAGAACAGCGGAATAAGCTTACCACAAAGGTGTGCGGCGAGGTGGTAAGACAGATGGAGAAGGATGGACTGCAGTGCTGCGTGCTTAAAGGACAGGCGAATCACAGGTACTACCCGGAGGGGATGGCGAATCGTCGCTCGTGTGGTGATATAGATATTTGGGCGGTTCAAGATAATGGTTCCAAGACTCATAGTTTTGTTCATAGGGTGCTAGAATATGTGGATTCTCATTTTGAGCGGGATGGGTTGTGCTGGCTGCATTGTAACTTCACGGATAAGAGTGGTGTTCCGATTGAGGTGCATTTCCATCCTTCTTTTTTCAGTAGGCCAAAATTTAATAAGCGGTTTCAATCGCACTTTGCTGATATAGAACAGTGCGTGGAACGGGTAAAGATTGACGGCACAGAGATACCCGCCATGAGAGTGGAAGAAGATGTGATTTATCAAATGAACCACATCTACAGACACATGATAGATGAAGGTGTGGGCATGAGGCAGGTCATTGATTACTATTGGTTGCTACGTAGGTTTAATGATGAGCGGTTAGTGGACATAGATAAGGCTACTTTGATGGAGTTCGTGTCATGGCTTGGAATGCGGAATTTTTCCGGAGCGTTGATGTATGTATTAAAGGAACTACTGAAGATGCCATCAGATTATTTGCTATGTGAGCCATTAGAAAAGGATGGTAAGTCCCTAATGAATGAAATATTGTTGTCGGGCAACTTCGGGCATAATGATCCTAAAATGGGTGATGTTGCTAAAGGTGGATATTTAAAGAGTCGCATCAGCTAGGCATTGAGGCGCTTTAAACGAAATATGCGCTTCTTTAGCAGTTATCCAGGCGAGGTGATTTGGGAACCTATAGTGAGAGTGCAACACTTCGTGTGGAAGAAATTAAAAATGTGGAAGTTGTAAGGATGTATAATCATTTAGTCACTAAAAAGATATATGAATATACTTGTAACAGGGTCTGCCGGGATGATTGGCGGATATGTGGTGAGGGGGCTGATGGAGAAGGGACACTCCGTCGTGGGCGTGGACAGGGTCTTGCCCAGGACGGAGAGTTTAGAGTTTAGAGTTGAGAGTTTAGAGTCTGGGGCTGGCGCCGTGGAGGATGTAGTGCTGGACTTGGGGGACAAGGAGGCTGTGGAGCGGGTGTTTGAGGGGCATCGGATAGACCGGTGCATACACCTGGCGGCACTGGCGCACACGAAGGGGGTGGCGGACACGTCGTGGGAGGCGTTCCGGAAGGTGAACGTGGACTGTGCGGTGAACCTGTTCGAGGCGTGCGCCAAGCATAACGTGCCGGTGCTGTTCATCAGTACGGTGGATGCCATCGGCATGGTGAAGGGGGTGATAACGCCTGAGACGGAACTGAACCCGATTTCGAACTACGGCAAGAGCAAGGCGATGGCGGAAAGGCGGCTGAAGGAGATTTGCTCGCAGTGGAATATCTACCGCTTCTCGCCGGTATATACGGAGGACGTGAAGCGGGACATCCAGAAGCGGTACTACCTGAAGTACCCTGACTGGGCGTACCTGATTGGCGGCGGGCAGCAGTTTGAGGTGCTGAGCGTGCGTGGGGCTGTGGCCTCGATGGTTGAGTGGGTGGACAAGGAGGTGGATAATACCATTCATATCATCAAGGACGAGGTGCTGCTGGACAGTGCGAAGGTGATAGCCTCTGAAAGGGAAGATGGACGGGCGAAGCATGTGCTGCGACTGCCGCGATGGATGGTGGTGTGCGGATATTATTGCATCAAACTTGTGTTTGGGAAAAGTAATAAGACATATCTGGTATTCAAGGCGTTGTGGCCTTTTCGCACGTGTAATTAGTTTCAAGTTTAACACGAATTAGCATCAATTGTTCATTAATCTATCAAGAATTAGAGAATATGTACAGAATAGTAAAAAGGTGTTTTGATATTGTTTGTGCGCTAATAGGTATCATTCTGACAAGTCCGTTATGGATAATCGGGATTGTTGGGATATTGGTGTCTGACTGGGGGCCGATATTTTATACTGCGCATCGTATAGGCAAAGGGAATAAGCCATTCAAAATGTATAAGTTTCGCTCAATGCGGGTGGCGAAGGCTGCAAATGAGGCATCACTGCGTCCTGATGAGGACAGGATTTTTGCCTTCGGGCATTTTATCCGTAAGGTAAAGATAGATGAGCTGCCTCAGTTGCTGAACATCCTGAACGGCACTATGAGTATGGTAGGACCAAGGCCTGTGGCTCAAGACCAGTTCGACCTGTTCCGTACGGGCAAGTGGAACCTGGCTGCTAAGGTGTCAGTGGGACTTTCTGGGCCTGCAGCACTGTACGACTTTATATATGGTGACCAGTTCACGGACGAGAAGGAGTATATAGAGAAGGTGTTTGAGACCCGCAGGGAACTGGAGTATGTGTATGTGAAGAAGGCTAGCTTCTGGTATGATATCAAGATGATTGTCTATACCATGATTTGTATCGGCTATGCCTTGCTGGGCAAGGAGTGTACGTGGATACTGAATGAGCTGAAAACAGACGCAGAGTTGTCGATGAAAGAAATTGCCAAAAATTAACAGAAATTCTATATGAAATATTTGATTGTAGTTGCACACCCGGATGATGAGGTGCTGGGTGCAGGAGCATCGATATGGAAATGGGCTCACAATGGTGACCTGGTGGATGTGTGTATCATGTGTACGGAGGCTAAAGCACGTGCATTCCGTCCGGATGACAAGGAACTGGATGACGATACGCATGCAGCATTGAAATATATCGGGGTGAACAAGGAGTATGAAGGGACTTTCCCGAACATCGAGATGAACACGGTACCGCATCTGCAGTTGGTGCAGTTCATCGAAAGTGCCATCAAGGAGAGTGAGCCAGACATCATCATCACGCATCATCCTGCGGATACGAACAACGACCACCTGCAGACTTCTATGGCGTGCCAGGAGGCGATACGTCTGTTCCAGCGCAGGCCGGAGGTGAAGCGCGTGAAGGAGTTCTGGTATATGGAGGTGCCCAGTTGCACGGAGTGGAAGATCAACAATGCCATGCAGATCTTTAATCCTAATGGTTTTGTGGAAGTGGGGAAAGAGGGTGTTGATGCCAAAATCGAGGCGTTGAGCATGTATCGTGGTGTGATGCGTCCCTATCCGCATCCCCGTTCAGCAGAGTATATCACAGGACTTGCTGCTGTGCGTGGTAGCCAGTGGGGGGTGAACTATGCGGAAGCGTTTGAGGTTGTTTTGAGAGCGTATTAATGAAGTTGACAGTTGACAGTTATGAAGATTACGCAAGCAATACTGGATAATCTGACAGAACAGGCGAAGGCGAGTCCTCGGTTGAGAATGAATCTGGATTTGCGGAACTCTGCTGAAGACCAGAGCCAGCGAATGCTTAATGCGATAGAGCCAGGCTCGCCATTACCTATTCATAGACACCAGAAGAGTTCGGAGACTGTGGTGTGCTTAAGAGGTAGATTGGTGGAGGAGTATTATGATGAATTAGAGCGCATCTGCACAGAGCGGATTGAACTATCGCCAAATGGGCCTGTTGTGGCTCTTAATATACCTGCTGGACAATGGCACACTGTTCAGGCTTTAGAATCTGGAACGGTGATTCTGGAAATGAAGAATGGAAAGTATGAACCATTGTCTGATGTGGACATACTGAAATAAGATGGAAGAGAATATTCTGAATCACAGATTGCGAGAGTTTATAGAGAATGAAACTCGCAGCTGTTCTATGGACTTTGGAGGTATTACGCCAGAATATGTCTATCGGATGCTTGGAGGTCAATATTCTATAGATGAAATTCAAGATGCGTTAAGCTTATGCCTAAAAGAATATTATGAGCGTTAAAGACTTTATTAAAGGTGTATGGCAGTTTTGTTCATACCTCTTTTGGCCACAGTGGGGAAACAAGCGATGTAAGAAGTAAGATGTATGATGTAAGAAATAATGTTTATGAAGGATTACCAATATCATATTTTCAGTCCGTATAGGGTATGCCCTTTGGGAGCACACGTTGATCATCAACATGGATTGGTGACAGGTTTTGCTATAGACAAAGGTGTTGATTTGTGGTTCAATGTAAATGACTGTCAAAGGTCGAAGGTCAAAAGTCGTGGCCGGAGAATCATGTGCATCTGGAGTCGAGAACCTTTGAAGGAATTGTTGATTTTGAGATTGACAAACCATCACAGGTGCGTGACTATATGTGGGGCGACTATGCGCGTGGCGCGAAGTATGCTCTGCGCAAGCGTTTTAAATTGACACGTGGCATCACAGGTGTAGTGCAAGGATCGCTACCGGTGGGTGGGCTCAGTAGTTCTGCAGCAGTGCTCATTGCGTACGTGATGGCTTTCGCCAAGGCAAATGACATTACACTAGCTCCGTTCGAGATAGTGAAGATAGCCAGTGAGGCCGTCGAGAAATACGGTAAGTAACGAAAACGATTTCATGAAGACAATATTAGTTACGGGAAGTGCCGGATTTATTGGTTCGAACTTGGTGCTACGCTTGTTGAGCGAAGCTCGAGCCTGCTCACACTCGGAAGAGTCGAAACAAGCTTCGCTCTCCTCTCGCTCAAACGCAGCCTTTAAAGA
>ODAI013756144.1_pt1 | contig 17884 bp, 17 predicted proteins | sample 1539321 | NCBI WGS metagenome assembly ODAI01 (sample SAMN02144231, study PRJEB22623) | gut metagenome | biome: sheep rumen | host: Ovis aries | place: New Zealand | reverse complement strand
TGGCATAAATCCTCATTTCAGACTTGTTGTTGTCTGTGATGACGACGTAATCGCAACGGAACTTCCGGAAATCCTTCAGGAGGCTCAAAGTGGTGCTGCGGCTGTTAAAATGAATCCATCTGACTGGGATATGCTTGAAAAGAAGCAGGTAAAGCTGTGGATGGATGAGAAAGCTTCTGAAATCACTGCTGTGCATTGGTGTGCTGCTTGGCACCGGGGGAATGCTTGCGGGCTGTCATGGTTCGCAGGGAATGGCCGACTTCACTGTACCGGAAGAACTGGATTCATCCCGTACATTCCAGCTGACATTCTGGGCTAAAAACGATACCAACAAGACACAGACCAAGATCTATGAGAAAGCCATTGATGATTTTGAGAAGCTCTATCCCAATATTGACATCAAGCTTCGCCTGTATACGGACTACGGCAAGATCTACAATGACGTCATCACGAACATCTCGACCAATACCACGCCGAATGTCTGCATCACGTACCCGGATCATATCGCGACTTACATGACCGGTGATAATGTAGTGGTCTCGCTGGATGCGCTGATGGCAGACGAAAAGTATGGACTGGACGGAACTTCTCTGAAGTTCGACGGTCCTTCCAAGGAAGAGATCGTCCCCCAGTTTTTATCGGAGTGCTCGATCGGAGGCGCGACTTACGCACTTCCGTTCATGAGATCCACGGAGGCCTGTTACATCAATAAGACTTTCGTGGAGAAACTGGGCTATGAAGTGCCGGATGTCCTGACCTGGGACTTTATTTGGGAAGTGTCGGAGGCGGCACTGGAAAAGGGAAGCGACGGCAATTATCTTCTCAACGGGCAGAAAGTCATGATCCCCTTTATCGACAAGTCCACGGACAACATGATGATCCAGATGCTCAAGGAAAGAGATGCCGGGTATTCCACGGAAAACGGGGAAGTAGAGATCTTCAACGATACGACCAGGGAGATCCTGCGCACGATCGGAGAGCACGCAAAGACCAAAGCCTTTTCCACATTCAAGATATCGGGATATCCCGCCAACTTCCTCAATGCAGGACAGTGCGTGTTCGCGATCGATTCCACGGCCGGGGCGACCTGGATGGGAAGCGATGCGCCGCTGATGGACATCAGCAAGGATGCGCTCGTGAAATTTGAGACGGCAGTCCGCATGTTCCCCCAGTATGATCCGCAGAACCCCCGGATGATCTCGCAGGGACCTTCGGTCTGTATTTTCAACAAAGAGGATCCGCAGGAAGTGCTGGCCTCCTGGCTGTTCACACAATACCTGCTGACCAACGAAGTGCAGATCGCCTACTCACAGACAGAAGGGTACGTCCCTGTCACGTCGAAGGCGCAGTCCTCCGCGGAGTACCAGGATTACATGAAACGGGCCGGAGAGGATAACCAGCTGCACTACAATGTCAAAATAGAGGCTGCGAAGCTGCTGATCGACAATGTCCAGTACACGTTCGTGACGCCGGTGTTCAACGGATCCACCTCACTGCGCGATGCGGCGGGACAGCTGATCGAGAGCACGGCAAAGTCTGTGCGCCGAAAGGGGACTGTCGACGACAAGTTCCTGGATGAACTGTTCAAAGACGTGACGTCACTTTACAGGCTGGACCAGCTGCAGGGCGCCGCAGGGACGGGAGCGGAAAACCTTGGTCCCCTTCCCACTGCATCCAAGGTGCTGCTGGCCGTGCTCGGGATCACGTGGATCCTGATCGCCGCATATTACCTCAGGGAGAGGACCAAAAAAACCGGGAATTGACCGGATCACACGGGCAAGACCGTGACGATTTGCAGTTTAAATTTGTGGAATCTACGCTATAATAGAAGTGGTTCGGAGGCGGACCGCAAATAAACCGTAACAGGAATAACAGATAAGGGAGAAAAAGTTATGAAAAAAGCATTGGTAATCCTGCTCACAAGTGTTTTCATGATGACGGCAGTCGCATGCGGCGGCGGCAGTTCATCATCTGCCCCCGCAGAAGAGGCACCGGCAGCAGGTACACAGGAGCAGACAGAGGATACAGTCGAGTCCGAAGTGATCGATGAGACAGCAGAGACAGAGATGAACGTCCCGGAAGATGCGATCTCATATGAGCAGTATATGGCTGCGGAGATCGACTCTGAAGTCGTCATCATGGGTGCGATCCAGGGCAAACAGGCAATGTACACAAACGGCGACGACACCAGCGCAAGCCTTTATCTGCAGGACGAGAACGGCGGTGCATATTTTGTCTATGCGCTTCCCTGCACTCCCAAGGAATATGAGCTGATGGAGATCGGCAAGAAGATCAAGATCAAGGGTTACAAAGGCAGCTTCAACGGAGAGATCGAGATCGTTGACGCAGAAACATGGCAGTTCGAGGACGGCGAGTATATCGCTGAGGCAGAGGATGTCACAGCGCTTCTGGGCACGGACGAGATCGAGAGCAAGATGAACAAGAAAGTCCTGTTCAAGGGCATGACTGTCGAAGCCGCCGGACAGAATGACGACGGAGAAGACGTCGCTTTCCTGTACAACTGGGACGGCTCGGGCCAGGAAGGTGATGACCTGTATTTCAACGTCTCCGTGAACGGCGAGACCTATTCATTTACAGTTGAGTCCTCTCTCTGCGGACCCGATACGGACGTCTACAAGGCTGTCAAGGATCTCAAGATCGGCGACGTGATCGATCTCGAGGGCTTCCTCTACTGGTATAACGATCCCAACCCGCACATCACAGCGGTCATCGCACAGTAAAGTGCAGGAAGAGCGGGCAGAACTCATATGGAAATTACCAAAATAGTGATCACCGGAGGTCCCTGTGCCGGTAAGACAACGGCAATGAGCTGGATCCAGAATGCGTTTATCAAGAAAGACTACGCGGTCCTGTTCGTGCCGGAGACGGCGACGGAACTGATCAGCGGCGGTGTTGCGCCCTGGACCTGCAGGACCAATGAGGATTATCAGAACTGTCAGATGAAGCTGCAGCTGGAGAAGGAGAAAGTCTTCGAGCAGGCAGCCCGGTCGATGAAAAAGGAGAAAGTGCTCATCGTCTGTGACAGGGGAGAACTCGACAATAAAGTCTATATGGACGAGACTACTTTCGCCAACGTTCTCAGAAACCTGAATGCCAATGAGGTGGAACTGAGGGATAACTATGATGCGGTATTTCATCTTGTGACGGCTGCCAAAGGCGCAGAGGAATTCTACACAAGAGACAACAATTCCGCCAGGACGGAGACGATCGAAGAGGCAGCTGCAATGGACGACAAGTTCATCGCAGCCTGGACCGGTCATCCGCATCTGCGGGTCATCGACAACTCCTCGAACTTTGAGGACAAGATGAAGAGGCTGCTCGCAGAGATCTCCTCTTTTCTCGGTGAGCCCGGGCCTTATGAGGTCGAGAAGAAGTATCTCATCGAATACCCCGATATTGCATGGCTGGAATCTCTTCCCAACTGCCAGAAAGTGGATATCGTCCAGACATACCTGAAGGTAAATGCCAACGAGGAGAGAAGAGTACGGCAGCGCGGTTATGGCGGTAATTACATCTATTATGAGACGATCAAGCGCAAGGTCACAGACTACAAGAGGATCGAGATCGAGCGAAGGATCAGCAAGGATGAGTATCTGGCACTCCTCATGGACGCAGATACCTCGCTGGGCCGGATCCGGAAAGAGAGATATTGTCTCACTTATCACAATCAGTATTTTAAGATCGATGTCTATCCTTTCTGGGATAAAAAGGCGATCGCGGAGATCGAGCTTCACAACGAGAATGACCTTGTAGATTTCCCCGGGGAGATCAATGTCATCAGAGAGGTGACGGATGATCTCAAGTATAAGAACTCTTCGCTGGCAAGGCGAAGGCCGGAATGAAACAACAGAACACCGGAATAAGTGATCGGGAAGCTGCCAAGCTATGGCAGCTTCTTTTTTTTGCAAAAAAAAAGTTGGGCGGTCTTTTTTCTAAGGTTGCACTAAGCTGCGCATGGAATAATGGGACAGGACAAAGGAAAGAGGTAAAGAAAATGCTTCAGACAAATATACAGAACAAACAAAATATTCAATACCGTCACGAGTGGAAGCATGAGATCTCCCGCTCGGACCTGATCTCCATCCGGCAGCGGCTGAGGGCAGTCGCACAGCCGGACCCCCATGCAGTGGACGGGAAGTACCTGATCCGAAGTCTGTATTTTGACAATCAGAGCGACAAAGCGCTCCGGGAGAAGGTCGACGGCGCGAACCGGAGAGAAAAATTCCGGATCCGGTACTACAACGGCGACCCGTCGGCAGTGATCCATCTCGAGAAGAAGAGCAAGCTGAGCGGCCTGGGTACCAAGTATTCGGCTCCGCTCACGGTACAGGAAGCCCGGAAGATCGTAGACGGCGACCTGGACTGGATGATGTCCTCGCCCCACTCGCTGATCCAGGAACTGTATTGCAAGATGCGGTATCAGGGCATTAAGCCGAGGACGATCGTAGACTACACGAGGGAACCCTTCATCTACGGACCGGGCAATGTCCGGGTCACGTTTGACTATGACATCCGGACAGGACTCACTTCCACAGACTTTTTAAATCCTGACTGTGTGACCATTCCTGCGGGCAACGCGGGGATCATACTGGAAGTCAAATGGGACAATTATCTGCCGTCGATCATCAGGGACTGCGTACAGACACCCGGAAGAAGGGTGAGCGCATTCTCCAAGTACATGCAGTGCAGGATCTACGACTGAGTAAGAATATGACCTCATCAAAATGATCGGGGGAGTCAAAAAAACGGCCGGCATAAGCCGGCCGGGTCACATCACTATAAACGGAGGAAAAAACAATGACATTCTCAGATATTTTTAAATCAAGCTTTCTTGCAAATGTGACAGCGGTCAGTTTATTTGACATGGTGCTGGCACTTGTCCTGGCCTTCGGCCTGGGCATATTCATCTACATAGTCTACAAAAAGACCTACGCGGGCGTTATGTACTCCTCCTCTTTCGGAGTGACGCTGGTGGCGCTCACGATGATCACAACGCTTGTGATCCTGGCAGTGACCAGCAACGTGGTCTTGTCCCTGGGTATGGTCGGTGCCCTGTCCATCGTGCGTTTCAGGACGGCGATCAAGGAACCGCTTGACATCGCCTTTCTCTTCTGGGCCATTGCAGCAGGTATCGTCCTCGCGGCAGGCATGCTCCCTCTGGCTGTGTTCGGAAGCATTCTGATCGGACTCATCCTGCTGTTTTTCGCAAACTACAAGGATAACACCAACCCTTACATCGTCGTACTGGACTGCGCAGACCACGACTGTGAGGAGAAAGCGGTCGCATTCCTGAAAGACAATACCAAGAAATGTGTCGTCAAGAGCAAGACTGCACGCAAAGGCAGTGTGGAGCTGAACCTGGAGATCAGGATCAAAGACGACAACACGGACTTTGTCAATGCACTGGCCGATATGAGCGGCGTAAGCAGCGCGGTCCTCGTGAGCTACAACGGAGACTACATGGGTTAAAACCATGAGCTAATAGTCATGAGTCAAAAGTCATGAGTTAAGGTGCAGTTGTTTCGCTGCTGACACCGAAATACTCATCCAGCACGATGCTCCACACAGCCATTGTCTCGGCGTCCAGCATGGTCGATGTGTACTCGGTACTGCCGTTATTGAGGTAGAACTTCTTGTCATGGCCATCCAGGATCCATGTATCTTCCTTGCCCTCGGCGATCACTTCAAAAGACTGCTTCGTATTCTCGTTGGAATCGAGGATCAGGTCTGTGACGGTGACATCCATTCCGTAAAATTCATTGGCTATGGTCAGACTGTAGATCATAGCCATGCTGAACGGTTCATAAGAGGGAAAGAGACTGGGATCAATGATCTCGACAGACACCAGTCCGTATAGAAATTCTCTGTTGATCGTTCTTCCTTCTTCAAGGACCTCGCTGTCTATGTAATCGCAGAGACCGCCCAAGGTCTTGTTGTTGTAGAGAACGGTGTCATCATTGACCGTTCCGTTGGGGATCGCGATCGTGTGGGTCCCGTCCAATTTGACATGGACGAAAGCGTACTCCGCGTCATACTGCTCACTGCCCGATGCGGAAGCGGCGGGTGCGGTCATATCCTCAGATGCTGCCTCGACAGGGGCTGCATCGCCGGTTGTTTCCGTGCTCTCGGGGGCAGCGGCTTCGTCGCCCACGGCGTTCTCTGACGCAGCGGCTTCGTCGCCCGTTGCGTTCTCTGCTTCGTCGGACGCGGCAGTATCTTCAGCTGCCGTTTCAGGTGACGCTGCGGTGTCCGGTTTGGATGCACCTGCGCAGCCGACAGCAGAGACGATGAGGGCAGAACACAAGATGAGTGATATTATCAAATGCTTCATAGTTTCCCCTTTCTGTTGTAAAATTCAGTTACAGATATGTGCCATTATATCATGCAGGAGTCATATAAAGCGGCAGTACACCGTTTTTTCACATACAGACCGCACGAGGGCGGGAAAACAATGAATCAGAGATCGGAAAGATGGTGGGAGAAGAAGCTTGGCGTGAGCACGAGCGGCAAAACGGACAACTTTATAGATGAATCCTGCAACCCTTATGAGCCCACAGAGTATTGTATCCTGGAGAGGCTTGCACAGAGCGGGTATATCACTTCCAGTGATCATTTCCTCGATTACGGGTGCGGCTTGGGACGATCTCTGTTTTTTATGGCATCGCAGACCGGCTGCCGTGCAACAGGGATCGAATACGACTACGATCTCTACGGGGAGGCTCTCAAGAATCTCCGGCGGTCGAGGCTGCCGGACCGGTACAAGACGGGCGTCCGCATTGTCTGCGCGGATGCCCGTACTTATCATGTCCGGGATGAGAACCGATTCTATTTTTTTAACCCGTTTGGGGGAGAGATCCTTCAAATTGTGATCGGCAGGATCAGACAGTCATACTATGAACACCCGAGGCAGATCTACCTGTTTTTTTATTATCCTTACGATGATGCCGCAGCCGCGCTCATGACCGCAGAGGGCCTGTCGTTTGTCGATGAGATCGACTGCTCGGACCTGTACGACGTCTATGACAGCCATGAGAGGATCCTGGTATTTGAGTTTGCATAAGAGCTCTCTAATTTGTGAGCTTTATTTTGTGCATTTATTTTGTGCATTCATTTTGTGCATTTATGTAAGAAAGATTTGGTCGAGATCTTCAGAGACTGCCTGTGAGCCTTGTGACACATTTCCCGGTCTAGTATAATGATAGGGAGTAACTGCGGACTGAAAGATTGAATTCTGCTGAGAATGCGTACAAGGAGGAAACTATGTCCAAGAAACTGGGTACACTGATCAAAGAAGCGCGCACGGCCAAGGGTTTTACACAGGCAGCTCTGGCAGAGAAGGTGGCTGGCCTGACTGCATCAGACGTGGGTAAGATTGAGCGCGGTGAGAAGGAGCCGGAAGAGAATGTGATCAAACAGATCGCCAAGGTACTCGGCGTGACCCAGAAGTCACTTCTGGAAGCGGCGGCGGGCACCGGCAAGAAGCCGACTGCTTCGAATTCCGGCACCGGCAAGAAGACGGGCAAGACGACATCCTCCTCGAAGAAGCCGTCAGCTGCGAAAGCCGCGGCTGAGGCGCTCAAATTGACCGCAGCGGAGAAGAAGCTGGTTCAGCTTTACCGCAAAGCGGATACAAACACCAAAAAGGCGGCGATCAATCTGCTGGAAGGCGACAGCAATGCCATTGAACTGATCGGCGTTCTTTTGGCAAATAAAACGGGAAGCGGAACAGAGAATTCGGCGGGGAAAGACAAAGATACAATGAGCGCGCTGATGGAAATGCTGGGAAAGATCAATAAATAAAAGGACTGATCAAACATAGGATTAAAATAGAGAAGAAATAAGATTTTGAGACAGCCGGAGGTTCAGTGACCAGCGGCTGTCTTTTGTGATATAATGATATATTGCTGCTGAAATGTGCCGATCTTTGCGGCATGTTTTATATTTGGTTTCACAATGAGGTTTACACATGAATCAGTCTGAAATATCCACACCCCGAGCGAACCCCAAAGCGCTTCTTCCGATCCTTTTGTTTCTTGTCGTCTATCTCGGAAACGGCATCTTTTTTGAGTATATCAGGCCCGAAGAAGGGCAGATGGGATTTTACGTCGTCTCTGTCGTACTCGCTTTTTCCATTGCCCTGATCGCCGCCTTTTTCCAGAACAGGAACCTGACTTTTGACAAAAAGATCCATATCTGTGCGAAGGGGATCGGCGACGACAACATCGTCACGATGCTCTTTATCTTCCTGATGGCGGGAGCCTTCAGCGGAATAGCGGCGCAGGCGGGAGGTGCCTCCAGCACGGCTAACCTTCTTCTGAGCATCATTCCCGGAAGGTTTGCGGTTCCGGGCCTCTTCCTGATCGCATGCCTGATCTCCATGGCAATGGGGACCAGCGTGGGAACGATCTCGGTTCTGGTCCCGATCGCCTGCGCGGTGTCGCAGAACGGAGCCATGCCCCTGCCTTTCTGTGTCGGTATCGTTGTGGGCGGTGCTATGTTCGGAGACAACCTGTCGTTTATATCGGACACGACCATCGCGGCGACCAAGACGCAGGGTGTGGAAATGAAGGATAAATTTCGTACAAATATAAGGGTAGCGATCCCTGCTGCACTGATCACGTTTGTGATCCTTGTAGTATACGCATTTGTCAGCAGCGGAGCGGCGATCGGGACTTTCGAATTCAACATCTTTCAGGCTTTTCCCTACTTTATTGTACTCGGACTCTCTATTGCCGGTTTCAATGTTTTTATGGTGCTGATGGTAGGTATTCTGCTCTTCGTGCTGGTCGGGATCGTCACAGGCTCTTTGACTTATGCCACAGCATTGTCTTCTATGGGAGCCGGCATTAACGGAATGTTTGAGACCATGATCGTCACGATCCTCGTGGCTTCTATTGCATCGCTCATGAAGGAAAACGGAGGATTTGAAGCGATCCTTGAATTTATCCGCAGCAAAGCGGACAGCAAGCGCGGAGGTATGTACGGGATCGCATTTCTCACGGCCTTCATGGACATTGCGACTGCTAACAACACAGTTGCGATCGTCATCGCAGCGCCGATCGCCAAAGACATCACGGAGGAATACGGCGTTGATCCGCGCCAGACGGCATCGCTCCTGGACACCTGCTCCTGCATCGCGCAGGGCATCATCCCTTACGGCGCGCAGCTGCTTGTGGCTGCCAATATCGCGGGGCTGACCAGTGTCTCGCTCATACCGTTTTTGATCTATCCTTTTATTCTTATGATTTTTGTGATCATTTCAATTCAAAGGGCAAAGTGATTTAGGGAAAGCAGCGCGCCCGCCTCGGACTAGCGGCATTCCCATGATCCGCCTTCGCAGAAAGATGATGGAGGTATTTACGGATGACGAACAACATAGATCTTTTTATCGATGAACTTAAAAAGCTTCTCTCGGACCCGAAAGTCCGCAGGCTTGAGGAGTTCCCTCAGCACCACGGAAGCAATACGCTCAAACACAGCATCGCGGTCGCCAAGCGCAGTTTTGAACTGGCGGAGAAACTGGGATGGGATATTGACGAGAAGGAACTCGTGCGAAGCGCCATGCTGCATGACTACTATCTCTATAGGATCAAAGATGAGGGACTGACCGCCTACAGGCACGGAACATCCCACCCGGAGATCGCGATCCGGAATGCGAAGAAAGATTTCGGATTGTCTGATAAAGAGATGAGCGTTATGAGAAGCCATATGTGGCCGCTCACGTTCACGCATCCGCCGCGCTCAAAGGAAGCTGCGCTCTTGTGTCTCGCCGACAAAGATGTTGCCATCAAAGAATTTGCCGCTCCCGAGATCAAAAGAGCAAAGCGGATCGTAAAAGGTTTGAAAAAGATGCGTGAGAGCAGAGAAAGCTGAAAGCGCTATAAAGCCCCGAAATTATCGACTGTGCATAACAGAGCGGTACTTTCGGGGCTTTTTATTTGCACATTTGCACGAAATGGGCGATAATAAGGATAACTTTTGTCATATGAAAAGCCAATCTCATCAGAGGCAAAGTGTAGTATAAGGAGGCGATGTTTTGAAAGGTTATAGGAAAAGGACAGCATTGGGACTTGCGCTGCTCCTGGCTTTGGCGGTACTGACCGCCTGCGGGCAGCAGAACAAACTTCGGATCGGAACGGCCGGAGAGGGCGGCAACTACAATTCGCTCGGACATGCACTGGCCGATACATTGTCCAAGGATCCGTATAAGATCAACACAGAGGTGAGGACGACAGCCGGTTCGGCTGCCAATATCCGACTGATCTCTGGAAGCTATCTGGAACTTGCGATCGCACAGTCCGATGTCATCGACGAGATGTATAACGGCACCTTGGAGTCGGCGGCGATGAAGGGGTACTCGGCCGTTGCCGCCCTGTATCCGGAATCGTTGCAGATCGTTGTAAGAGCGGACTCTTCCATTGCATCGATCTCCGACCTCGCGGGTAAGAGTGTCAGTGTCGGCGAGGCAGATTCGGGCACACAGAAAAATGCGGCGCAGATTCTGCAGGCTTACGGACTGACGTCCAATATGCTGACGGTTCAGAACATGACGTACACGGAAGCTGTCAATGCGCTCAGAGGGGGAACGATCGACGCTATGTTCTGCACAGCGGGAGCGCCGGCTCAGGTCATCACGGATCTCTCGGCGGAGACACCGGTGCGCCTTATTCCGATCGAGCAGCGTGAGAGTGATCTTCTGACAAGTGCGTACGGGTTCTACAAAGAGATCATCATTCCTGCCGGTACATATAACGGTCAGCAGGCGGATGTTAAGACCCTGGCGGTCCAGTCAGTACTGATCGCATCGGACAAGCTGCCTGAGGATACCGTGTACACTCTGACCGGAGCTCTCTTTAAAGAGAAAGAGGCACTCAACAGCGCGGTACCTGTAGAGTTTGATCTCGTAGAATCGGAAGCGGTGGAGTCGATCACGATCCCGTTCCATCCCGGAGCTGCCAAGTACTATGAAGAGCACGGGATCACCGTGGAAGTATCCGGAAAGTAAGGAGGGGCGGACATGATCACAATTGAAATCAACAAATATCTGACACTTGCGATCGCTGTCGGTGTTCTGATGCTGGGTCAGTTTCTCAGGAAGCGGATCCGCTTTTTGGAGACCTTCTGTATTCCCGCACCTGTCGTAGGCGGTCTGGTGGTGGCGATCATTTCCTGCATTCTGTATGTGGCCGGCATCGTAGAATTCGTATATGACGACACATTCAGAGAGATCTGCATGGTATTCTTCTTTACTTCCGTTGGTTTTCAGGCCAACCTCGCAGTCCTCAAGGAGGGCGGCAAGGACCTGATCCTCTTTCTCGTGCAGGTCATCCTGTTGATCGTCCTGCAGAACGTCCTCGCTGTCGGCGTATCCCGGCTGCTGGGCGTCAATCCGCTGATCGGCATGTGCACCGGCTCTGTTCCCATGGTCGGCGGCCACGGCACGGCAGGCGCATTCGGACCGGTCATTGAGGACTTCGGCATTCAGGGCGCGACAACGATCGCGACAGCAGCTGCGACCTTCGGCCTGATCGCTGGCAGTTTGATCGGCGGACCGCTCGGCAATTCCCTGATCAAAAAGTACAACCTTCTGGAGACAGCCAAATCGGATGAAGACGTTGAGATCTTCGATGAAGACGAAGAGCAGCATATCCGTCATACCAATCAGTATGCTCCGGCCGTTTTCGAGCTCTGCGTCACGGTCGGTCTGGGCACGCTGATCTCCACGCTCCTCACCAAAACAGGGATGACATTCCCGGTATACATCGGCGCCATGATCGTCGCGGCGATCATTCGCAATATAGGTGAAGCCACCGGCAAGATCAAGGTCTATATGGGCGAGATCAATGATCTCGGCGGTATCTGCCTCTCGCTGTTCCTCGGTATTGCTATGATCACGCTCAAGATCTGGCAGCTGGCGGCACTGGCACTGCCCCTGGTCATTCTTCTTCTGGTTCAGCTGGCTTTCATGTACGTGTTCGCCAGATTCGTCATCTTCCGCTTCATGGGCAGGGATTACGATGCGGCAGTCATCACAGCCGGAACCTGCGGCTTTGGTATGGGCGCAACACCCAATGCTATGGCCAACATGCAGGCCATCTGTGACAAATATGTACCTTCCATCAAGGCTTACCTTCTGATCCCTATCGTCGGCAGCCTTTTCGCGGATTTCATCAATTCACTGGTCATCACATTCTTTATTAATTTGGTTTAAATAAGGCTTAAACCCTGTTTAAACGGAAGGAGCAGCTAAGATGAATTTAAAGAAATTGTTTCATGTCGATCAGGATGACACTGTAGCGGTACCCGAGTTTCACTCGGACGAATTTGACGATCTGCAGAAAAAGGCAGATGAAGAGGAGAACAATGAGCTGAAGAAGAAGGACATTGTTTACGACAATGTGGCTATACCGGAGATCCACATTCACCGCAAAAAGAAGAAAGACTAATACACGATAACAGGAGTACAGCAGCATGAAGACTTTGACTCGAGGTAAAATGTGGTGTTTTGCGATCGGACAGTTCGGCTGGTCGCTTTTGTCGGCACTGATCACAAACTGGCTCGTCTATTTCTATCAGCCGGACACAGATTCGATCGCGGCAGGGCAGACTCTGTTCATTCCGCAGGGGAGAGTGATCCTCGGCGTCGCAACGGTGATCGGAGGGATCGCAGCGCTCGGAAGAGTGTTCGACGCGGTGACGGACCCGATGATCGCCAATCTGTCGGACAGATCGCAGAATCCGAAAGGACGCAGGATTCCCTTCATGCAGAAGATCGCCGTTCCCTTCGCGCTAATTACGGTTTTGGTGTTTTGGGCGCCCGTGAACGCGATCTCAAACGTGAACTGCATCTGGCTTTTGGTGACACTGCTCTTGTTTTATCTCTTTATGACGACCTACTGCACACCGTATAACGCGCTGATCTCCGAGCTGGGAACGACGCAGGACACGAGGATCAGTATTTCGACTTATATCTCCGTGACTTTCCTTCTGGGCTCAGCGGTCGGCTACGCGGCGCCCTTTATCTGGGGCGCACTGGAGCCCTCTGTGGGAAGAGTTATGGCCATCCGGATCACATTTGCCGCGCTTGCCGCTATCGGTCTGATCGCGCTGCTGGTCCCGACCTTTACGATCAACGAGAAGGATTATGTGCACACAGTGCCCTCGGGGGATGATGCTTTTACATCCCTGATCAAGACATTTAAGAACGGCGATTTCAGGGTCTTTGTCGGAAGCGATGTGCTGTATTTCCTGGGACTGACGATCTTCCAGACCGGCCTTCCCTTCTTCATCACGTCCCTGATGAAGCTGCCGGAGAATTTTACGACGATCCTTTACGTAGCCATGACGCTTCTGTCTTTCTGCTGCTATATGCCGGTCAACGCGCTGGCTCACCGCATGAACAAGAAGAAACTGGTGCTGATCGGCTTTGTCGGCCTGGCGGTCGTCTATGTGATCACGGCGGTCTCGGGCCTTTTCGGGGGCTCGGGCCTCTTGTTCGGCATCATCATTGTCTGTGCGGCAGCGTTCCCGATGGCGATCCTGGGCATCCTTCCGCAGGCGATCGTCGCGGATATCGCGGAAGCGGACGCCGTGGTGACGGGAGAGAACCGCGAGGGCATGTTCTTCGCGGCGAGGACATTTGCTTTCAAATTCGGTCAAAGTATAGCCATGCTCATATTTACTGCATTTGCCAGCATTGGGACAGAGACCGGACTCGGATACAGGATCGCAGCGGTCTCTGCGGCAGTGATCTGCCTTGCGGGTGCGCTGATCCTGTCCCGATACAATGAAGAGAAGATTCTGGGTATTATCGTACCGGATCATAAGTGACACCGGAGGTAGACAGCTATGCCCGCACAGAAATATACAGCAATTTATGAGGACCTGAAGGAAAAAATCGAAGAGGGGCTCTATGCGCCGCAGTCGATCCTCCCCTCGGAGAATATCCTGACGACGCGCTACGGCGTATCCAGGAACACGATCCGGCGCGCGATCGCACAGCTCGCGGATGAGAGCTATGTGCAGAGCATTCACGGCAAGGGCGTCGTTGTGATCCACATGATGCGCGGCACGCCTTATATCTATCAGGGCGAGGAGATCGGAATGACCAATGCCGGCTATACCTCCATCGATCAGTACGGAGATGTGGAGAGCACGAACTATTTTGACATTCTCTGCAAAGAAGGAAAGACGTCCGAGGAGGCGCTCCACATTATCGGTGAGCGCTCCAGAGACAACGGCAGAACGCCTATGCAGTGGGATGCGTCCGAGTTTGCCGGCTTTACAACCGGAACTCCCTGGCTCGGCATTCCGGCTAATCACAGTTACATCAATGTGGAGACGGAAGAGAAGGATCCGGATTCGATCCTGGCCTTTTACAAGCAGCTGGTCAGGCTGCGCAAGGACAACGAGATCATCGCGGACGGAGAGATCCGATTCCTGAATACGGGCACGGACGATGTGATCGCATATGAGAGAACGCTCGGGGATGAGAAACTGACGGTATATTGCAATCTTCGGGATCATGAAGTGCCGGTTAAGGGAATGCCGGAGGGAGAGATCCTGATCGCCAGCTATGCTCAGGCCGGTGCCGGCGATGTGCTCAGACCCTATGAGGCGAGAGTGATCCGGGGATGACAGGAAAATGCTGAATAGATGAGTAAGTACAAGGGGCTGCTGCCTTAAGAAAGAGTTCTTAAGGAGGCGCCCCTTTTCGCGCCGTAAACCTAGGGAAAGGTGACCGGCGTTATTTGTCCTCCGGAACCTGAAGAAGACGGAAATCCCTGAGATCGTAATCCAGGATGCCGTCTTTTTTCATGTTTGCAAGTTCCCTGGAGAGTGCACTGCGGTTTGTGCAGAGATAGTCCGCCATTTCCGTGCGGCTTAAGGGCACAGTCACATTCATGGAGCCGGCCTTCTGCGCCTCCAGAGAGAGATAGGCGAGAATTTTCTCACGGAGAGAGGTCTTGGAAGTGATCTCGATCTTCTCGGTCAGGGCTGCGTTCCTGCGGCTGAGCAGTTCAAACAGGTTTCTGGAGAGCGCATGGTGGAAAGGACAGGAATTCTTACAGGGATGCAGGATCCTGTCTGCAGGGATAAAAAGGACCGATGTGGGCTCGGCCGCTTTGAAGATGATGCCGCGTTCACCCGGGTTTTCTCCGATCAGGGCCTCCCCGAAGATTCCGTCATCTCTTGTGTAGGTGAGAAAGGTGCGCCTGCCCCAGATGTCCTCCTTAATGGTGTGCACACAGCCGCTGATGACAATACCGATCTGCCGGGCAAATCCCTCTGTAGTCGGAATGATCTGGTCTTTCATATATTTCTTTTCTCTGCAGCCCAGGCAGTTCATGAGCATGCCGCAGTCGTCCAGAGAAATACCGCTGAACATCGGATGCGTTTGAAACGCGTGAATCAGTAGATCTTTCATAAATCTCCATCGGGGACAAAGATTCAAGCCGTTCGCCGGGAAGAATCCTGTCTGTAATTCTATTTGCTTTTGATCGAATTTCGGATACTGAAACAACTTGTGAAATCAGTAACATTATAGTGTAACTATGTTGCGTATGCAACGCTTGTTTTAAGGGGTACATGCTATAATAGATAAGAAATTTCAGTGTTTCAAGGATTAGTTTATGCAAACTGACTAAAAAACGGAATGGAGGAGAGAATGAAAAGGGTACAATCAACCTGCAATTTCTGCGCGATTGACTGTAATCTGGACTTCTGCGTTGAGAACGGCAGGATCGTCAGGACGATCCCTACCAAGGGATATCCCGTCAACGACGGTTTCAGCTGCATCAAGGGATTGTCTCTGAGCAAGCAGCAGACAACGGTAAAACCCGATGCACTGCCCAAGATCCGGCAGGCAGACGGAACCATGAAGGAAGTCTCATGGGAGGAAGGGTTCCGGCATGTTGCAGATAAACTTAGGGAGCTTCAGGCAAAATATGGAACGGAGAGCGTTGCCGGCATCAGCACCGGTCAGCTTACTCTTGAGGAGTTCGCTATTTTCGGCCATGTCATGAGAAACTATCTGCAGACAAACGTGGACGGAAATACCCGCCTTTGCATGGCGACCGCAGCGGTCGGGCACAAGCAGACCTTCGGCTATGACGCTCCCGGTTACACGCTTAAGGACTTTGAACTATCGGATACGATCATTCTGATCGGCGCGAACCCCGTCGTTGCGCACCCGATCGTGTGGGGACGCATTCGCAATAACAAGGTGCCGGGCCACAAGATCATCGTCATCGATCCCAGAAAGTCCGAGACCGCGATGAACGCGGATTACTGGTACGGATTAAAGCCCAGAACGGATCTGACTCTGATGTACACCATCGCCAATATGCTGATCGAGAAGGACTGGATCGACCATAAGTTCATCGAAGAGCATACCAATAAATTTGATGAGTTTGCAGAGTTTGTCAAGGCATTCACCCTCGAGAGAGGCGCGGAGGTCACGGGTCTTTCCAAGGAGCAGATCACAGAACTTGTGAATCTGATCCATAACGGCAAAGCTGTCTCCTTCTGGTGGACCATGGGCGTCAATCAGGGCTATGAAGCAGTCCGCACGGCGCAGTCCATCATCAACCTTGCGCTTATGACCGGCAATATCGGAAAGCCCGGTACAGGCGGCAACTCCATCACCGGACAGTGCAATGCCATGGCGTCCCGTCTGTTCAGCAACACCACCTGCCTGTTCGCCGGCGGTGATTTTACGGATGAGGCGGAGAGAGCAAGGATCGCGGAGATGACAGGCATTGACGTCGATCATGTCGCGAAAAAGCCCACGATCCCCTACAACAAGATCATTGAGGGCATCAACGCCGGAGAGATCAAGGGTCTGTGGATCCTCTGCACCAATCCCAGGCACAGTTGGACCAATAACGAGACTTTCGCGGAAGCGACTAAGAAACTGGAACTCTTTGTAGTCCAGGATATCTATGACAACATAGAGAGCGCGGAAAACGCGACTGTATATCTGCCCGTAGTGCCCGGGATCAAGAAGGAAGGCACTTATATCAATCTGGAGCGCAGACTGTCCGCGCTGCGTCAGGTCCTGCCGCGCGGCGAGAATGAGATCTCGGACTACGAGTGTATCCTCGGCGTCGCGAAAGCGCTCGGTATGGGCAAAGCGATCGAGAAGTGGGAAACTCCCAGAATGTGCTTCGACATGCTGCGCGAGATCTCCAAGGGAAAACCCTGTGATTTCAGCGGCGTGAAGTGGGATGAGCTCACAGGTTCTCACGGCAGACAGTGGCCTTATCCGGAGGGGAGAGAGGCAGAGTTCGCAGACGAGGAGAGAAGGCTCTATGCGGACGGCAAGTTCTTTACTCCCAACCAGAGGGCGAACTTCATGTTCGAGGAACCCCTTCCGAATCCCTTCGTTCCGAACGAGGAGTTCCCGGTCATCTTCAATACAGGCCGCGGAACAGTCGGACAGTGGCACACGCAGAGCCGCACCAAGGAAGTCAAGTTCGTGGAAGATGTCTCCCTGAGCAAGGCTTATCTGTACATGAATACGGAGCAGGCCAAAGAGAACGGCATCTATGAGATGGACCGGATCCGTGTCTTCTCCGTCAACGGACAGAATGCGGATTTCTTCGTCAAGATCACGGACAACGTACCTTACAACCAGCTGTTCGCGCCGATCCACTACATCGAGTGCAATAAGCTGACACCTTCCAATTATGACAAGTATTCCAAGGAGCCCAACTATAAGGGCGGGATCTGTCGTTTTGAGAAGATCTGATGCCGACGGGTAAGGAGGTAAATTATGTATAGGATCAAAATTGACCGAAGCCGCTGCATCGGATGTCTTACCTGCGTAACGGCTTGCGTGGTCAGCCATGAGACGGAGAGC
>ODAI011557302.1_pt1 | contig 17886 bp, 20 predicted proteins | sample 1539321 | NCBI WGS metagenome assembly ODAI01 (sample SAMN02144231, study PRJEB22623) | gut metagenome | biome: sheep rumen | host: Ovis aries | place: New Zealand | reverse complement strand
TTTGCAGGACTAAAGGCAGTTGGAGAATCTGTAGAAAAGCCACTAGAATACTATGATAACAATGTAATAGGAACAATAAGACTATTAGAAGTTATGAAAGAAGCTAACTGCAAAAAGATAGTATTTAGTTCATCTGCGACAGTATATGGAGACCCAGGAACTACAAAATATGTTGAGAAAATGGGAAGAGGAAAGGCATCAAGCCCATATGGGGCAACAAAGGCAACTATAGAAGAAATATTAGAAAATCTATATGTATCAGACAATGAATGGACAATCTCATTACTTAGATACTTTAACCCAATAGGAGCGCATGAAAGTGGACTTATAGGAGAAAATCCAAATGGAATACCAAATAACCTAATGCCATATATTCAAAAAGTTGCAACAGGAGAATTAGAAAAGCTAAATATTTTCGGAAATGATTATGACACAAAAGATGGAACCTGTGTAAGAGACTTTATTCATGTTGTAGATTTAAGCTTAGGCCATATTAAAGCATTAGAAAATCTAAAAGCACCAGGAGTATATATTCATAATCTTGGAACTGGTCATGGATACAGTGTGCTAGATATAGTAAATACATTTGAAAGAGTAAATAATATAAAGATAAATCATGTATTTGCGCCAAGAAGAGCAGGAGATCTTGCGATGTTTTATGCTGATCCAAGTAAAGCAGAAAGAGAACTTGGATGGAAGGCTGAAAGAGGCATAGAAGAAATGTGCAGAGATGCATGGAATTTTGCCAAGAATTCGTGAATATAATAGAATTACTTAATTATCTTATTAAATCTATAAAGGGCCGCCAAGCTCTATCGGCGTAGGACATTTTTTCCTTGCAAGTTTTCAGGAAAAAAGTGCTACGCCTTCGCATGGCTACCTTATATAAAAATTTTGAATTTGATATAAATATCACAAATTTTGGAGGGACAATATGAGAAAATATTTTGGAACTGATGGAATCAGAAGAATCGCAAACACAGAACTTACACCAGAACTTGTATATAAAGTAGCAAAAGCTGGAGCATATGTGCTCGGAAAGCATACAGATAAAGCACCACTAATATTAATTGGAAAAGATACAAGACTATCAGGAAGTCTTATCGAAAGCGCTATGTCAGCAGGATTTTTAAGTTACGGAGCAAATGTAATACACCTAGGAGTGCTTCCTACTCCAGCAGTAGCATATCTTACAAGAAAACTAAATGCAGATGCAAGTGTCGTTATTTCCGCATCACATAACCCATATGAACACAATGGAATTAAATTCTTTAGTAATAAAGGAATGAAAATTGATGACTCAATAGAAGAAGAAATCGAAGAAGTTATGGAATCTGGAAAGCTAGACGAAATAAGAGCAGTTGGAGATAAGGTTGGAACAGATGAATATAGAAAAGAACTAAAAGAGGAATATGTAAATTTCTTTATAGAAAATTTTTCAGATGAAATAAAGAAGAATCTTACTGATGATTATATAGTTGGAATAGATACAGCAAATGGCGCAACATATAAAGTCGCAGAAGAAGTATTTACAAAGCTTGGAATTAAGTATAAGATAATAAGCAACTCTCCAAACGGAGTAAATATAAACAAAGACTGTGGCTCAACTCATTTAGAAAATTTACAAAAGTTAGTTAAAGAAAATAAACTAAGTCTTGGTATAGCCTATGATGGAGACGGAGATAGATGTCTTGCAGTAGACGAGAATGGAGAAGTAATTGATGGGGATATAACTCTTGCGATAATATCTAATTATCTAAAAAAACAAAATAAGTTAAATAAAGATACAGTTGTTGCAACAGTTATGAGCAATCTAGGATTAAATAAGTACGCGGAAGCAAATAATTTAGATTTAAAGCAAACTAAAGTTGGAGATAGGTATGTACTAGAAGAAATGTTAAAAAACGGTTACAACCTAGGTGGAGAACAATCAGGACATATTATTTTATTAGACTACAACCCAACAGGAGATGGAATACTTACATCACTAATGCTAATAATGATAATGCTAAAAGAAAAGAAGAAAGCTTCAGAAATGAAAAGCATAATAAACATATATCCTCAAGTACTAGTAAATGCTAAAGTAAGTAGTGATAAGAAAATGAAATATACAGAGGATAAAGAGATAAATGAAGCAATAACAAAACTTGAAGAAGAATTTAATGGAAGCGGAAGAGTATTAATTAGACCTTCTGGAACAGAAAGCCTAATAAGAGTAATGATAGAAGGTGAAGATAAAGCATACATAGAAAAAAGAGCAAAAGATCTTGCAAATTTGATAGAAGAAAAACTAAAATAGAAATAAGATAGCCAAAATATTTATAGATTGGCTATCTTTTTTAAATACACCAATTTACATAATTTTGAAGAAGGATTTAGGAAATATTCGTCGAATAATATATTATTAAGGAAGGGAGAATAGATGGTAAAATACGAAAACAGCCTAATTGATGAAATCAAGGCAAACATTGACATAGTCGAAATAATATCACAGTATGTTGCCTTAAAGAGAAAAGGCAGCAATTATTTTGGCCTTTGTCCATTTCATAATGAAAAATCACCATCATTTTCCGTATCTCAAAATAAGCAAATATTCCATTGCTTCGGCTGTGGAGCAGGTGGAGACGCAATAGGTTTCTTAAAAAGAATAGAAAATATTAGTTTTGGGGAAGCGGTAGAAATGCTCGCTGATAGAGCAAATATCACTCTTCCAAAAGTTGAAACTAGCGAAGAAGACAAAAAGAGAATGCTATTACAAGAGAAAGTTTTCAAAGTAAATGAAGCAGCAGCTTTATTTTTTCACGAAAATCTATATAAACCTACTGCAAAACCAGCACAGGAATATGTAAAAAAGAGAAAACTTGACAATAGCACATTAAAAAAATTTCAAATAGGTTACTCAGGAAACTATGATGACCTATACAAAGAGCTTAGAAGACAAGGATTCCATGATGAAGAAATACTAGAATCAAAGCTTGTTATTCGCTCAAAGAATGGAGCTCCACTTGACGCATTTAGATCAAGACTTATGTTTCCGATAATGGATGTAAAAGACAGAGTGATAGCATTTGGAGGAAGAGCATTAGATGATTCTAAGCCAAAGTATATTAACTCACCAGATACTATAGTTTACAATAAGGGAAGAAACTTATTTGCGTTAAATGTTGCAAAGAAAACTGATAAAGATTATCTCATCATGGTTGAGGGGTATATGGACACAATATCTCTTCATCAAAGAGGAATAGATAATGCAGTCGCATCACTAGGAACTGCACTTACAGAAAGACAAGGAAGACTTTTAAAAAGATATAAGTCGAAAGTAATTATAGGATATGATGCAGACGGAGCAGGACAAGCTGCCACAATGAGGGGACTTGAGATATTGCAAAATATAGGATTTGATATTAGGATTTTGCAACTAGAAGGAGCAAAAGACCCAGATGAATTTGTTATAAAATATCGGAAGTGGAAAGTTCAATCTTTATGTGCAAAATGCAATTTCGCTTGTTGAGTTCAAAGTAAAAAAACTCAAAGAAAATTTGGACTTAAATCAAGTAAATGACAAAATAAAATTCTTAAATGAAGTTAGCAACATTCTACTTAAGGTAGATAATGACATAGAAAAAGAAGTGTATGTTGATAAGATATCTAAAAGTTATGGCATTTCAAAAGAAGCAATATATGCACAGCTAAACAAGTTATCATATGCAAATTCTAGTGGAGCAAAGGTCTTAGATAGACAGGTTCCAGTTAGAAATATTGAAATAAAACCGAAAAAAGAAAACAACGATGTAAACACTGCAAGAGAAAATCTGATAATTCAATTACTTATAAACGAAGGACAAACGGTTTATCAGAAAATAAAAGATGAAATAACTCCAAACGACTTTAAAGACGAAAAAAACAAAAAAATTGCAGAAGTATTGTATGAAGAGTTAGAAAAAGGGGATATTAGTAATGTAATAGGACTATTTGAAAGCAATGAAGAGCTTATTAGCCATATTACATACATATTATCAAAAGAGTTAGATATAAATGACATTAATAAGGCAATAGACGATTTGACAAGTAAATTTATAAAAGAAAAATTGCAAGAGGAGAAAAGTGAGATTTTGAAAAAGATGATTTCTGGGAATTTGACTCAGGAAGAATCAAACCAAATTGGAATCAGATTAAAGGAGATAAGCAAGAAGCTAGTTAGTTTAAAGTAAGGGGGCTAAACTAAAATGAAAGAAGCACAAAAAGAAGTAAAGAAAAGAAAAAAGAAAAGTGACATAGCCGAAGAAGAAATAAAAGCAGAAACTACACCAAAAAAGAAAACATCTAAAAAAGAAGCTGAATCAAAAAATGAAAAGGTAGAAAAGAAGAGTAAAGTAGAAAAAGATACTACTAAAAAAGCAGGCAAAGAAACAAAAACGGAAAAGAAAAAGGAAGATAAGAAGGCAGCTAATGGTGAAGTAGTAAAAGAAAAGCCTTCAGCCAAAAAGAAAGAGAAAGCAGTAAAAGAAGAAAAAGTAGTAGCTGAAGAAAAAAAGGAAGAAGTTCCTGCAGAAGAAAATAAAGGAATAACAGAAAAAGAGGCAGTTGATAAAATACTTACAAAGGCTAAGGAAAAAGGAAGCATTACTTATGGTGAACTCGCATCAGAACTAGAAGATGTAAATCCAGAAGCAATCGACAAAGTTTTTGATGCCTTTGAAGAAAGTGGAGTAGACCTTCTAAAAGATGATTTTGATGATATAGAGCCTGACCTTGACGACTTAGAAGATATAGAAGATGTTGATATTAGTGATGCAGCAATGGCAGACTTCGACGGGATAAACATAGATGACCCAGTAAGAATGTATCTAAGAGAAATAGGAAGAATTCCCCTTCTTACTTACGATGAAGAGCTTGTACTTGCTCAAAGAATTCTTGATGGAGATGAAGAAGCAAAACAAAAACTTTCAGAATCAAACTTAAGATTAGTAGTAAGTATTGCAAAAAAATATTTAGGTAGAGGAATGCTTTTCTTAGATTTGATTCAAGAAGGAAATATGGGACTTATTAAAGCAGTTGAAAAATTCGATTATACAAAAGGATACAAGTTCAGTACTTATGCTACATGGTGGATAAGACAAGCAATAACAAGAGCAATTGCAGACCAAGCTAGAACAATAAGAATACCAGTTCATATGGTAGAAACTATAAACAAACTTATCCGTACATCAAGACACTTACTTCAAAGATTAGGACGTGAGCCTACCCCAGAAGAGCTTTCAGCAGAATTAGAAATGCCAATTGATAAAGTTATGGAAATACAAAAAATTGCACAAGATCCAGTATCACTTGAAACTCCAATAGGAGAAGAGGACGATAGCCACTTAGGAGATTTTATTCAAGATGATGATTCTCCAGCACCTCAAGATTCTGCAGCATACACAATGCTTAAAGAACAACTAGAAGAAGTAATGAACACATTAACGCCAAGAGAAGCAAAAGTATTAAAACTCAGATTTGGATTAGAGGATGGAAAAGCAAGAACACTTGAAGAAGTTGGTAGAGAATTTGAAGTAACAAGAGAGAGAATAAGACAAATCGAAGCAAAAGCTTTAAGAAAACTTAGACATCCTAGTAGGAGTAAGAAACTTCGCGACTACATGAATTAGAGAGCTTGAAAAATAATTGCGTTTTGGCGTTGTTGCTGCTCAGTCGATTTCCATTCAACGTACACTAGTACGCATCATGGAATATCTCCTTCACGCGCCTAGCCAAAAGCACAATTCTTTTCCAAGCATATATTTGTTAAAAAGGAGAATTATACGAATGGCAAAAGAGAAGAAAGAAAAAATAAGTTTAACAAGTTATAACCCAGTTGAAACACCAGAAGAAATTATTGCATCAGATAAAGATACAAATAGAAGAGAAGCTTTCCAAAAAGCATACAAGGTAATTGCAAATATTATCCCAGGATATTTCTTGGAGCAAAGAAAAAAGAAGAATGCTACATCAGGTGGCTCTGGAGGAACTGCATTTACACAAAGCATTGTTGTAACTCCAGAAAAGGTAACACTTGAAACAAAGGAAAACACAAAAACAGAAGAAAAGCAAGAAGAGAGAGAAAGAGAAGATTAAAAAAATACGGCATACACTTTTTGGTGTATGCCGATTCTCATTTTTAGCAATTAGCTTGCAAGCTATGGGTAGCTCAGTATGCGGCTATCAGCTGAAGACGTGGGTTCCATTAAACTCTTCGCGACCGATGCGGTAACCTTTGCAGGTGTTCTCATCTTCAACAAGGAAGATGTCACCCCTGTACAACTTTGTCATAACATAGTCTGGATCCCAAGGACAATGACATTCAATGAATTCATTGCCATGAAGCATTTCCTTGGTGATAACGATGACCTTACGACCAGGCTCAGCAGGAGCAAGAGATGGCTGGACTTTAGATGCAGCCCACAAAATAGGTGCGAGTTGAACTCTCTGAACGAGAGAGAGAGAATTCAGATCGATTGTGTTGCTGAGAAGCTTCCCAATCTTGTCCGGAGCAGGGGCATATATGTCATACAATCCTCGCATCTTAACTTTGCTGCCGATTATACGAACGACAACTGTCCGATCCTGTTTATAGAAGCAACCACACGGAGATTCCTTTGTCCTGATAATAGTATTGCCACTACTATCATGCCAAATAACGCCTTCGACTTCCTTAAGCTTCGAAACCTTGCCAAGTCCGATAGTAACAACCGGAAGTTTGGTAGCGGTGACGATTTTACCCTCGTTGATGATCTTCGCATTCACATTTGCCATGGTAATTACCTCCAATATTTCTGTAAAATCTAAGTAGCCTGGCAAATATAGCTCTTAGTTAGTCTAATTATATCAGAATAAACAAGAAAAGTCAATGTTATGTAAATTGTTATGCAATTGTTAGGGATAAATTATTAAATATCAATAATAAGTGTAAAGTGGCGAAAATGTGGATGCATTATTATATTAAAAAAGCAAGAGCCTAAACTCTTGCTATACTTGGTAGCGAAGATGTGATTCGAACACATGACCTGCCGGGTATGAACCGGATGCTCTAGCCAACTGAGCTACTTCGCCATAAAGATTACTTTAATATTATAATAGCATTTGCTTGATTTGTCAATCATTTTTCAAAAATTTCTAAAAATTTCCAGATAAATATTTTCAATCTATATTCAATCTTCAAGAAATATAATATTTAACAAATAGAGCAAAGTTATGGTGGAATATTCAAAGAGATACTTAAAAGACTTTACAAAAAATAATTGTAAATTAAAGGATTTTATGATAATATGAAGCTATAAAATTAAAAAGAGGGAATATATGAAAATATTAATAATTGAAGATGAATATAGCTTGGCAGATGCAATAGCAGAGACATTAAAAAGAGAAAATTATATTGTAGAGATTAAAACAGATGGAGAAGAAGGCGAAGATGAAGCACTAACTGGAGTTTATGATTTAATTTTATTAGATGTAATGCTTCCGCATAAAAATGGATTTGAAATATTAAAAACTTTGAAATTAGAAAAGATAGAAACACCAATTATTATGCTGACAGCAAAGTCAGAAATGTCAGATAAGTTAAATGGATTAGAACATGGTGCAGACGACTACATCACAAAGCCATTCCATATGAGAGAACTAATGGCAAGAATAAAAGTCATATTAAAAAGAACAGCAAATATTGAAGATACAAATATTCTTGAATTTGAAGATTTAAAATTAGATTTAAAAAATGGGAAACTTACATCTAATGAGAATGAAATAGGTATAAATGGAAAAGAACTACAACTTATGGAAGTCTTACTTGTGAATAAAAATCAGACACTATCAAGAGAAAGAATTGCGGACAAAATTTGGGGATATGATAGCTACGCAGAATACAACAATGTAGAAGTATATATAACATTTTTAAGAAGAAAACTAAAGCTTTTGAAATCTAAAGTGAAAATTAAAGCGGTAAGAGGCATTGGATATAAATTGGAGGTAGAAAATGATTAACAAATTAAAATCAAAGATTTTTTTACTTATGATGGTTTCACTTTCAATACTTGTTATTAGCATGATTACAATATTTGGAATTTTAAATTATACAAACACATTAAGAACAGCAACATTTATGATGGACAGAGTTTCCAACTTTGAACTTAAAAGATTTCCTAATGATGACAAAATGCCTTTTGAAAAGGAAGAAGAGTTAAAACTTGACGGAGTATACTCTGTAGAGGTGAAAAATTCAAGTGTTATCGAAAATAATGAAAATAACGAAGAATTAAATTCATACGCATTAGAAATTGCAAGTGGCAAGAGTGAAAATGGCGTCATTGGAAAATATTTATATAAAATAATGAAAACACCTCAAAATACAATTAGAATAGTGTTCATGGAAAATGCAAAGACAATAGCAAACTTAAAAATGATTATAGATTTTTCAGCTATTGCGGGAATTGTCTCAATTGTAATAATATATTGGATATCAAAAAAAATATCAGGAACTATTGTAAAGCCAGTTGAAGAAACTTTCGAAAAACAAAAACAGTTTATTTCTGATGCATCTCATGAGCTAAAAACACCACTTGCAGTAATTGAAGCAAATGCTGATGTTTTGGAAAATGAACTTGGAGATAATAAATGGCTTCGGATATATACAAAATGAGATAAATAGCATGGGCAAGCTAATAAATGAGCTTTTATTACTTGCTAAAACAGAAAATGCAGATACAGCAAAGGAATATCAAGATTTTGATTTATCAAAGGAAGCAGAAATAATTACATCAGTATTTGAAAGCATGGCATATGAGAAAAAAGTAAAACTAGTTACTAATATCCAAGAAAATATTACAATGCGAGGAGACAAAGAAGATATAAAGCATATATTATCTACTTTGATTGACAATGCGATAAAGCATTCTATACCAGAAAATAATGTAGAGGTAGAAGCTTTTAAAGAAAAAAATGAAATTATTTTGAAAGTAAAAAATGTGGGAGCACCAATACCAGAAGAGGAAAAAGATAAAATATTCGAAAGATTTTATCGTATTGATAAAGCAAGAAATAGAAATGAGAAAAGATACGGACTAGGTCTTGCTATTGCAAAAGCAACTGTAGAGAAATATGGTGGAAGAATTGAAGTTACTTGCAAGGATGGAACTGTTGAATTTAAGGCAAGTATGAAAATGATATAATAAAAAAGGATGAAACGATTAGGTGTCAAATCGATTCATCTTTTTTTCTCAAAATAAAAACAAAATTCTCGAATGCTAAAATATATGGACTATATTTGGCACACAAAATCGACAAAACTTAAAGGTCTCATTAATTTGCACTCTTGACTTCGGGTATTATTATCTTTTTCTCATCTTTTTTTTCAATTTTAGGTTTACTTGCAGCAATATGAGTATGTACAGATGAAATATCTAAGTCTTTTCCATCTCCAGAAACAACTTTTATATTTTTATTTTTTTTAGATTCACTCATAAGGAACCTCCATATTACAAATTTTAATAAAATATTTAATCAAATATTTTATAACTCAATATTATCACAGTAAAAAATAAATTTCAAGTACTGTGCTACAAAAAATACAAACACTTTACTTTTGCACAAAAATATGTTACAATAAGTGGCATTAGAGGAGATGATATACATGCAAGATATAATAAAAGAATTGCAAGATAGAGGATACATAGAACAGTTAACTCATGAAAAAGAAATGAGAGAACTATTTCAAAAAGAAAGTGTTAGATTTTATATAGGAATAGATCCAACAGCAGATAGCATGCACATTGGCCATTTTGTTGCTCTAATGGTAGCATCAAGACTTCAAAAAGCAGGACATAAGCCAATAATACTTATGGGTGGAGGAACTGCCACAATTGGAGACCCATCTGGAAGAACTGACATGAGACAAATGATGACAAGAGAAACGATAAACCATAATGTAGAATGTATAAGAAAACAGGCAGAAAGATTTGTATCATTTGAAGGAGAAAATGCTGCAATAATTGTAAACAATGCGGATTGGCTATTGGATTTAAATTACATAGATTTTATGAGAAATATAGGAACTAAATTTACAGTTGCTAAAATGATAGCACAAGATTGTTACAAAAATAGATTAGAAACAGGATTAACTTTCTTCGAAATGGGATATTTATTACTACAAAGCTATGACTTTTTATACTTACATGATAAATATAATTGTAAAATGCAGATTGGTGGAAACGACCAATGGTCTAACATAATAGGTGGAGTTGAATTAATTAGAAAAATTGGAACAGAAGACTCTTACGGAATGACCTTTAAACTTCTTACAACAGCTGATGGAAAGAAAATGGGCAAAACTCAAAAAGGAGCTTTATGGTTAAATCCAGAAAGAACTTCTCCTTATGAATTTTATCAATACTGGAGAAATATAGGAGATACAGAAGTTGAAAAAGTCCTTAGACTTTTGACTTTCCTACCAGATGAGGAAGTAGCAAGACTAGCAGCTCTAAAGGATGAAAAAATAAATGAGGCTAAAAAAATTGCAGCATATGAAATAACAAAATTAATCCATGGAGAAGAAGAAGCTAAGAAAGCTGAAGAAACGGCAAGGGCATTATTTGAAGGAAGCGGAGATCTAGAAAATATGCCAACAACAAAAGTAGAAGATGTAAATATATCATTAGTTGATGCTATAGTATTAACTAATATTGCACCTTCAAAAGGACAGGCAAGAAAACTTATAGAACAAGGCGGAATTACTCTAAATGATGAAAAAATATTAGATACAGGTTATATGATGTCAGAAAATGATTTTAAAGAAGGATACGCAATTATAAAAAAAGGTAAGAAGGTATATCATAAATTGGAAAAATAAGTAATAAATTTTTCCAAAATCATTGCAATTACATAATAAATATGTTAAAATAATTAATACATTCAAATAATATGTGAATTAAGAAAGGAATGAAAAGACTAGATGGAAATTATAAAAGGATTATTAATGGTAATATATGTTGCCGTTGCAGTTGTACTTATAGTATTAACACTAATTCAAACTAAAGACGGTTCAGGAGCATCATCAACAGTTACAGGTTCAAGTACAAACAACTTCTATAATCAAAATAAAGGAAGAACAAAGGAAGGAAAAATGAAAAGATTAACTATAATCTTAGGAGTAGTTTTTGTTGTTCTTGCAGTTTTACTTTCAGTTGTATATTTTTAATGAGAATAAATTATAAATAAGGAACTTGCAAAAGTTCCTTATTTTACTATAAAGGGTCGCCGAGCTCTATCGGAGATGGACGTTTTCTTCCTCCAAGCTTTCGGATGAAAAGTGCATCTCCTTCGCACGGCTACATTGTATCAATATCTTAATATGGAGGCACATATGATTGAGGATATGTTTATACCAGATGATGAGAAAATAGTTATAGATTTACATGATATGCAAGAACAAGAAGCAAGATTTTATTTGGAAAGAGCAATAGATACAGCAGAATCAAAAATCAAAGAAATAGTAGTAATACATGGATACAGACAAGGACAAGTAATTTTAAATATGGTAAGAAAAGAATTTACACATAAAAGAATTGATAAGAAAGTAGTACCATATAACAAAGGAGTAACTTTGATTTATCTAAAATAGTATGAAGAATTGTTAAAATGTGAAGACATAAAAGAATAATATAACCTCTTTTTGGAAATAATGAAAATAACGTAAATTATTTCCTAAAGGAGGTTTTTTATTTGATAAGAAAGGTTGAAATTGCATCAGTAAATACTGCTAAATTACCTGTACTATCAAATGAAGAAAAAAACGAACTATTTGCTAGAATAAAACAAGGAGACGAAAAAGCAAGAGAAGAATTCATAAATGGAAATTTAAGATTAGTACTTAGTGTTATACAAAGATTTCGGAGGAAGAGGGGAAAGCTCAGACGACCTATTTCAAGTTGGGTGTATAGGATTAATTAAAGCAATAGATAATTTTGACACAAGTCTAAATGTGCAATTTAGCACATACGCTGTACCGATGATAATCCGGAGAAGTCAGAAGATACTTAAGAGATAATAACCCAATAAGAGTTAGCCGCTCTGTAAGAGATTTAGCATATAAGGCATTGCAAACTAGAGAAAAAATTACAAAAGAAGAGGGAAAAGAGCCTACAATAGATAGAATTGCAAAAGAATTAGGAATAGAACGCGAAGAAGTTGCATTTAGCTTTGATGCAATACAAGACCCAATATCACTTCAAGAACCTGTATATAAAGATGGAACTGAAAATATATTTATAATGGATCAAGTAAGTGACAACAAAAACACAGATGAGAAATGGGCAGAAAATTTAAGTCTTGCTGAAGCAATGAAAAAGCTTACTCCAAGAGAAAAAACAATAATCACAAAAAGATTTTTTGATGGAAGAACACAAATGGAAGTAGCAGAAGAAATAGGAATTTCGCAAGCACAAGTATCAAGGCTGGAAAAAACTGCAATTCAAAGAATAAAGAAAAGTTATAGATGAAACGATTGGGACGGTTCCAATCGTTTCAAATAAAAAAATAATCCCAACACCTCATGCATATAATTGTATGAGGTGTTTTTTATGGGAACTCGTGGACTTGATTTCAAACATAAAGAAGTGATAAATATTACAGATGGAAGAAGAATGGGGTATGTGCAAGATGTAACTGCAGATTTAGAAACAGGGATTATTACATCTATAATAGTACCTGGCTCAAATAGTAAACTCAGCATATTTGCAGGAGGAAATGACATTGTAATACCATGGAAAAATATAAAATGCATAGGAGATGATTTAATTTTAGTGGAAATTTAGAATATTCCAAAATTTTCTATTGTTTATTTTTAAAAAATATGTTATATTTATTATATAAATCAAAAGAGGAAAGGATAATAAAATGGAAGACAAATTAACAAATTTAATGATAGCAATTATTCTTGTAATAGTTATAGCACTTGCAGGCGTATTTGCATATAAACTTACACAAAGCAAAATACAAACAGCAACAAAGCCGAATTATCAAACAGAAAACTATATCCAAAGAAATGAGAGTGTAAGTATTACAAAAACAGAAGATAATAAAAATCAAGAACAAACGTCAAGTACAAGCATAGTTATTCCACTTTCAGAATCAGATAAGCAAAAAACAAGCACTCAAACACAAATACAAACTCAAACTACTACAGCTGCGGTAGAAACATATATGTATAATAATAGATTCTATTACAATCAACTAAATACCTATGAAAAAAATATATATGATGCAATAGTAAAGAATATGGACAAATTAAGAACAGGAAATACTGTAATCAAAATTGATAGTGATATTTCAGAACTTATGAGTGAAAAAGGTGGAGATGAAAAATTAAAAATATACTATGGAGATGCAGTAAATGCTTTAAATCTTGATGTACCAGACTTGTTTTTCATAGATTTGTCAAAGTTTTGCTTACGTATAGAATCTACGACAAGTATCTTAGGAACAAAATACCAATTATACATTGATTCTGGAATTAGTGCAAATTATTTTGTAGATGGATTTGAAACACAAGTACAAGTTGAACAGGCAATAGAATCTATTGAAACAATCAAAGAGAATGTATTAGCAAATACTACAGGAAATGAATACACCAATGTAACGCTAATCCATGATTGGATAATAGATAATTTAAACTATAATTCATCAGCAAAGTACAAAAATTCAGTCTATGGAGCTTTACAAGAAAAGGAAGCCGTGTGTGAAGGATATGCAAGAACATATAAGTATTTTCTAGATAGCTTAGGTATAGAAAATATATTAGTTGTTGGAGTAGCAACGAACTCAAGCGGACAAACAGAAGACCATATGTGGAATTATGTTAAAATGAATGATAGCTGGTATGTCGTAGATACAACATGGGATGATCCAATCGTTCATGGTGGAGGAGAAATTGGATATGATATAAAACATAGATATTTCTTAATTGGAAGTAGTGATTTATCATCGCATACTGTTAGAAATAAGATTTCACCTGATGGACAGGAGTTTACTCTTCCAATATTAAGTTTAAATAATTATTAAAATTTGTATAAAGATGGCTTATCTTGGGAAAATTACTAATAAATAGAAAAGGTGATTAGTAATGAGCAAGAAAGCTATCTTTATTTTTATATTAATTTTTATAATTTTTTTTATTATTGGCTTTACAATACAAAATATTAAAATGTCTAAAAAAGAGACTATAAAAAGTAATCAAAGAGATATTGCAAATACGATAAATGATCCAGAAACAATTGAAGTAAATTCAAGTGACGAAAAGACAACACCAAATACAATTTTAGTTTTGAAGAAGAAATATACAGATTGTGGACATGAGATAAGTAGCAGAGCCACTATGCCTAAAGAAATGGTGAATTTGACAAAGGAAGAGATTGAAAAAAAATATCCAAATTGGAAATTAGAAGAATTCGGTATAGATAAAATAGTTTTGTCAAAAACAGTAGATAGTTTCTGTGGAGAACATTATCTTTTAATAGAAGAAAATGGGAATATAAATATTTATTCTATTGATGAAAAGGGAGAGAGAAGTTTTAGAAAAAAAGCTGATATATCGATAGAATACTTACCAGAGACAGATAGAATAACACTAAGAAATGGAATTATGGTGTATGGAACAGAGAATTTAAATAAGATTTTAGAGGATTATGACATTTAAATTTCCGCCGAGCTCTATCGGAGATGGACGTTTTCTTCCTCCAAGCTTTCGGAAGAAAAGTGCATCTCCTTCGCACGGCTACTCTATATATAATTTTATTTAAAACTTCTTCGCTTGGCTATATAGAGCTAAATTTTTTTAACTTCATCTTTTATATAATCTTTCATATTAAATACTTTAAAGTACATAACTAGTGCCATGAGTGTTGCAGCAATTGCTAGACAGTATATATATATTGAAAAATTATATAACTCAAAACCGAGAATATCATTACTATTAATAAAACGAATAATTAGTGAAAAAGCTATAGCAACATAAAATAGCACTGTTGCAAGTTTTCCATACCATTTGCTGGATACTACAAGTTCTTTTCCATATAAGAAAGATGCGCCTGCAATCATTGCAAATTCTTTTACTATTACTATTGCAAGTATCCAAAAAGGAATTAGCCCTTTTACAGCAAGCGTGATAAGTATTGCTGTCTGAGTTGCTTTATCTGCAAGTGGGTCAACTAATTTTCCAAAGTCTGTTACCAGATTAAATTTTCTTGCAATTGCTCCATCTAATACATCTGTAGTTCCAGATAGTATTAGAAATACAAGAGCCATAATCAAGTCATCATATACGATTGTTAGTACGATTGGTGGTATAAGTAAAAATCTAATTATTGTTAGAATATTTGGTACATGTTTTAACATAAAAAACTCCTTCTTCTATACAAGTCCGCCGAGCTCTATCGGCGTAGGACATTTTTTCTTGCAAGTTTTCAGAAAAAAAGTGCTACGCCTACGCACGGCTACTTTATGAGAAATATTTAATAAAGCCAACTGCACATGGCTAGATTGTAGTATTAAAAGTTAGAACATCATTTTTTAAATCCACAGTAACATTATCTCCGTTTTTTATCTCGCCTCTTAGGATTTTTTCTGATAGTTCATCTTCGATATATCTTTGAATTGCTCTCCTTAATGGTCTTGCACCATATTTTAAGTCAGTTCCTTTTTCAAGTAAGTATTCTTTTGCTGCCTTAGAAACTTCCATTGTAATATTTTTATCTTTAAGTGCAAGAGAAGTGTCTTCAAGCATTAAATCGACGATTTTTAATAATTGAGCTTTATTTAAGCTATCAAATACAACAATCTCATCAATTCTATTTAAAAACTCAGGTCTAAAGGTTTGTTTTAAACTATCTAATATCTTATTAGAATCTACAGTTTGCTTTCCAAATCCAATAGAGTTATTATTTAAGTTTGAACCTGAATTTGATGTCATTATGATTATCGTATTTTCGAAACTTATTGTATTTCCTTGTGAGTCTGTTAACTTTCCATCGTCAAGTACTTGTAGTAAAATATTAAATACATCACTATGGGCTTTTTCTATTTCATCTAAAAGCACAATTGAGTATGGCTTTCTCTTAACTTTTTCCGTAAGTTGACCTGCATCATCATATCCAACGTATCCTGGAGGAGAGCCGATTAACTTAGCTGTAGAATGAGCTTCCATATATTCAGACATATCTACTCTAATTATCGCATCTTTATCTCCAAACATTTCAAATGCTAAAGTCTTTGCAAGCTCTGTCTTACCTACACCAGTAGGACCAACGAATAAAAATGATGGTGGTCTCTTTGTTGATTTTAGACCAGCTCTGTTTCTTCTTATAGCACGAGATACAGCTTCAACAGCTTTTTCCTGACCAATAATTTTCTTATGAAGATTATCTTCCAAATTTAGAAGTTTTGTAGTCTCTTCTTCAGTAATCTTGGTTACAGGAATTTTAGTCCAATGTTCAATAACTTCTGCAACATCTTGAACAGTGAGTTCTTTTAATTTTAAGTTTTTATTTATATTATCGATTTGTTCAATTAATTGACATTCACGAGTTTTAAGGTCGGCAGCCTTTTGGTAATCCTCAGTTGAATCTGTTTGAACTGCTTCGTTTTTTTGCTCTTGAACTGATTTTAGTTCATTCTTTAATACTTCTAATTGATATAATTCTTTATTATCAAGATTTATTCTAGAACATGCTTCATCTAGGATATCTATTGCTTTGTCTGGCAAAAATCTATCATGTATATATTTCTCAGACATGATAACTGCTTGACGAATTACATCGTTTGAAATTTTTACCTTATGGAAATCCTCGTAATATTTCTTGATTCCATACATCATTTCAGCAGCACTATCAACATTTGGCTCTTCTACAAGTACAGTTTGGAATCTTCTCTCAAGAGCTGTATCTTTTTCGATATATTTTCTGTATTCTCTAAGAGTAGTAGTTCCGATGAGCTGAATATCTCCATTTGCGAGAGAAGGTTTTAGGATATTTGCAGCATTCATAGCGTTTTCTCCATCGCCTGCACCGATTATATTATGAATCTCATCGATAACCAAAATGATATTTCCTAAAGATTTACATTCATCGATAATGCCTTTCATTCTAGCTTCAAATTGTCCTCTAAATTGAGTTCCTGCAACAACAGCTGTCATATCAAGCAAATATACCTCTTTATTTAAAAGCTTAGCTGGAACGTTACCAGAAGCTATTGCTATTGCCAATCCTTGTGCTATTGCAGTTTTACCAACACCTGGCTCACCGATTAGGCAAGGGTTGTTTTTGGTACGTCTATTTAATATTTGTATAATTCTTCTAATTTCTTTATCTCTACCAATAACTGCATCTAGTTGATTGTTTTTAGCTTTATTTGTAAGATTTGTACCATAAATATCAAGATACTTTTTCTTTTTTTCTTTTGGTTTTGTATCAACTTTTACTCTTTTAGAACTTTTTCCGTCTGGCTGCCCCTGAGCAGTGTTTCCACCAAAAATATTACCGATAATTGCACCAATCGGAACCGCATTTTCTACCTCTTCGTAATCGACATCCTGCATATCTATATTATTAGATATATTATTTAATATGGATTCAAACTGCTCTGCAACATTGTTTAAGTCTATATTGCTATTTGCTAAAGGGTTAATTCCCTTTTCCTTAGCACAATCTATACAATACCCTACAGTATGATTTGGATCCTTGTCATTTGCATCATGTAAAAAGATTACTGCAGGCTTTTTATTGCATATTGAACATAACATTTTTTGTCCTCCTTTAATGTATTATTCCAATTAATAATAATACATTAAAAAAAATAAAAAGTCAAGTT
>ODAI012478706.1_pt1 | contig 17890 bp, 16 predicted proteins | sample 1539321 | NCBI WGS metagenome assembly ODAI01 (sample SAMN02144231, study PRJEB22623) | gut metagenome | biome: sheep rumen | host: Ovis aries | place: New Zealand | reverse complement strand
CCGGTAATAATCTTAACTTCTCCATTGTCTTTTCTGTCAATAAGTTGTTTCAGATAAGTTTCTCTTTGTACGTATTGTGTCATGCTATTCGGAATTTGCTGCAAATTTACAATAAATCCGGAACAGACATTACCAATTGTTCTCATGCTGGTGCAAAGATATGCCTAATATCGTCACCAATTACAATTATAGTCAATTATAGAAAAAGTTGGTTTCTTCGCAACCGTCGTTTTCTCGCCTTGGCAGACAAGCAAGCTTGTCTGCGCTCGGCTTATCGAAAACGTTCCGCGTCGCTGCAAAGGCGATAGACTTGGTTGGAAATCCAGTCAGAGAGATTGGTTACATTGCATTTGTTGCTGACTATGTTGAGGGTATGAGGGGTGAAGGAAAGGTCCAGTGGACCTTTCCGATAGCGGTAGCGGAGAAGCAACCCCCTGCGGTTTCCTTTTGCCAAAAGCAAAAGCCCGCCGATTCGAAAACGGCGGGCAAAAACATTGTAAATCCGACACAACAAACCACGACTGGAACATCCGCAGCGACGGGTTCTAATATCATAACTCTTCCAAAGCCTTTTTCGCGTCCTTATCGCCTTGTTCGGCAGCCCTTTGATACCAATATCGAGCTAACGATATGTCTTTGTCAACTCCATAACCGTATTCATACATAACGCCCAGTTCAAATTGTGCATCAGGGTAGTCCTGCTCTGCTGACTTTTGAAACCACCGAACAGCCTCTCTATAATTCTTGTCCACTCCGGAACCCAATTTGTATTTGCGTCCCAGTTTGTACTGCGCACGGGCATCGCCTTGTTCTGCATCAACCCTATAGCTTTCTGCAACTTCAGCAAGATATTCTTTCCCTTTTTCTTTTATTTCTTTCCCTTTTATGTATAGATTTTCTAAGTTGAGTTTTGTTTTCCTAAAGTTGAATTTTGTCCCCATATTTACCACACGGCCCAACGCACTCTTCACTCCATGTGTGGAATCATCTCCTTCTTTATATTCCGTTTCACCCTGTATGGTAGAGACTGACGAATCAAGGTTCAGCCATCGATTCAAGTCATGCATCAACCTATCCCACTGCTCAGGGTCTTGTGAGTCGATGTTGTTGCGAGTACTGAATTCCATTAAGAAGATATTATCCAATGGTGCGTCGTCTAGATGCACTAGTATTACCTTCTTTCTTTTCCCAAGAGCATAGTTCAGTTCTTTGACAGTCCAATCGTTTTCGAAATCAATTCCCAAGTGAGCTTTCGAGTGCATAAACAGTACTACGTCGGCATTATCGATTGCTTTACAAATGACATAATCAAAATGGGAACTCGATTCAACACCTTTTTTATCATACCAGCACTCTACTCCCAGAGTCTTCTCAATCCGTTCAATAAGTTTAAACACTTGGTCTTTATTGACCCGTTTGTAACTGATAAAGATTCGTTCCATATTTACTATTGTTTATTTAAGATAGTCCTTACCAAATAATTAATTAACTGCCTGTCCTTATCTTTGGTGTACTCATCTAGTTCACCATAAGGACGTATGTCATCGTGGATAAAACTGTGTTTATATGTTTTCTTCAATGATGGATTTGTTAATATCTCCTGATGCTCCGAAGGGGATGTTGGCCGATAGCCGTGTATCAGTTGTTCAATGTTCCACCGGTTGTGTTCTACCTCCGACAGCACATCCAACTTTTTTTCCAATCGTCTCAGCTCAGTTTTCAGCTGTTGGAGGTTGCTGACTCCTATTCCTCTCAGCTTGTATAATATCGAGCTTGCATTATAGATGTTAGACCATCGTTTGTCTATCGAGAGATTATTCCATAGCTCTTCTGCTGCAATATCCATTTCCACCCCTGATGCGACAACATCGTCTCCATACAATTGGTTGTATATGTAATTGACATATTTACCCCATTTGATTTCTGCCAAATCGGTGGTAACGTCTATACCTTCATATCCAAAAGTCTGAATACAATTTTGCATTGGGTGGTTTTCCCTGTCCTGATAATGCTTTCTCTGGTACAGGAAAACGGGAAGGTCTCTCATATATACTGTTTGTGGCAAAGCATGTCCAAGTTGATAATTATAGGTATCGCTGTCGCTGCAAACAACTATGCTCAACAACTGCTTGTCATCGTTGCTCCACGTTTCGAGATGCTGCAAGAGAGCCATATTTTGAAGGTCGGCCTCTATGAATTGGAATTCAATATCAAGAAAGTCTGATTCAATGATTGGCTGCCACGATTTTTCGGTCATACCACCAAAGGAATCTATGGCATAGAATGAATACTCACAGCAATCAAATAGCATCTTGAGACGACCGATAAACGATTGCATCCGCTGACCCATATTGAGGTCAATACAAGTGATCTTAGACTTTATTCCTCGTTCTGCGAAGTTAGGATAATGCAATAGTAGTGCCGCCTCTCTACACATAGCTTCACCCATCGCAGAGAAGCCCATTATTACAAAATGAACATACTTGTAAGGTTTCGAATTTATGTTGTCTTCATCCGAACGGTAGTCGGGTTTTCTATAGATATTGTCAGTATCGACAAGCACCTTACGTGCCCACAACTCTTCATGGTTATAGGGGTGAAAATGTTGAATGTCATCCTCACCATGATGAATCACCATATCGTATATGGCCTGCTTATATATCTGTACATAGCAGTCAACCTTGGCATTGATGGTGTTGGTGATAGTACGATAACAATCCAGATTTAGCAAGTCTCGATTAGGATTAGAGGTTTCACCTAAAATGTAAACTTGCTTTGCACAGGACACAAATAATGAGCGCAAGTCATCACTGCTATTCATGTCGCCCCTTAACACAAACACATTCCCCTTTTTGCCAATAGCGTCATAGATATTGTTTCGGCAATCGAGTACTACCTTCGAGACCACAATAACAATATCGTGTCCTGTCTTGCACAACCTTGAAACCAGTGTGGGAACACTCTCGTTATAACCTAGAATCAAATAGTGGTTTTTGAATCTGTATCTGACATTTCCTTCCTGCACCTTTTCGGCACGGCTTTGAATGGCATTGGTCAATGTTGCGATAAGCAGTCCTTGAAATACGATAGAGCCAACAATACAGGCAATTAAGGTTACCCACTTGACCAATGGGGCGATGCCCGAGGCTGTTTCATCAGGATATGCATAGTTCGTGTACTGGTCACCTCCAAAGAAATCAGCAAAACTTTTCGCTACAGAGTCAACAAAACCATTCCCCACGCCGAGCAACCAATAACAAAAAGTGACGAGCAACAGCGACAAAACAAATATGATGATGAACACAACAAGTTGGTCACCAATACCTGAGGATAGTTTCCTGTCAATAATACGTTTTACTTTTAATGGCAACATGGTTGTTTTGTATTATATACTTTCTAAAAAGTTGTCAAGATTGTCGATGGTGTCTTTGTCCAAATTTCCATTCTTCGCAGCATCCAATGCCTCTTGCATATATTTCCCACTAGTTTTTTTATCCCCTTGACGCAACAAGACATTTGCCATTGTTGAATAGGTATCTGTTCTTAATAGATAATAGTCTGAAGAATATAGGGAAAGCATGTTTATTCTTTCAACATTTTCTTGCATAGTTCTAACGGCATCCTCTACTTTATCAAAAGATAACAGTATTTTGACAATTCTGTTTGTCACATCGACTATTCTTTTCACTGCAACTAAGTCATTAACCTCCGTATGATATTTTTGATACAATGATAGTGCCTTTTTGAAATAGTTATATGCAGAGTCTCTATCTTCCATTATCAATAGCGCTCTTCCTAATCTATCATAAGCCAATGCATAAAAATAAAGATTCTGCCACGAAACCTCTTCTTTTTCAAATAACGTTATTGAACTTCGATAGTGGCCAATCCCCAACATGATGTCTCTCTCTGATTCAACAATACCCAAACATACTTCCAAAACACCTTGGGTCTCGTATTGACTTACTCCCCATGACGAAAAATCCATATTTTGAATATGGAATCGCTCATAGATTTCTTTGGCTTTTTCACTATTTCCCGAAAGAGAATATGCAATCGCACAGGAAAATAGTGGTAGTTGTAACAATTCTTCAGTTGTGACATTTTTTAAATATTTATCAAGTGTTAAGTCACAATATTCCTGTGCTTTTGTAGGCTCTTCTTCGGCAATAATAGAAGCAATAGATGTATATACAAGAGCCATTATATAATTATCTATTGATTCCCCTGCTTTTATGGCAACTTTTTCTACAATTAGCGCTTTATCTAAGTATTGTTTCTGCAGAGATATGTCCTTTTCAAAAACAGCTGTGGCATTCAGTAAAAAACGAATATATTCCTTACAAACGGATGGCCAATTCTTTATTTGGTCTTCAAATAGTTTATCTGCTTTGTAAAAACATTCTTTTGCTTTATCAATTTTTTCAGTTCGGAGATAAGTATCTACAGCATGAGCCAATACGATTAATTCGCTTTCCTTTGTTAATTCGTCAACAGTATTATTGTCCTTTGTATCCGGAATCGTCTTTTCTATTGCTGACAAAGCTTTTTGTTTGTGGCCAAGAAAAGCGTGTAGTTTAGCAATCACAGCTTGAGATATACTATTGAAGTAGCCACTTTGCATTTCATTTGGATGTTTTCCTGTAATGACAAACAATGCTTTCGCAAAGAAAAGAGCACGTTTACAATGACTTAATCCTATCATGGAATCAGTGAGAACCGATAAGGAAAAAAAGATATTGTAAAATAAAACATTTCGTTTTTCATTATCAGATGTTACTAATAGACGAAACTGATCTTTAATAATCTCCTTTATACAATAACTTGAACTTAGTTGATACTCATCAACATCATACATAAATCTCCCCACGGTCAAAAAATCACCCCCAAAAAAACTTTTAGCATGAAAATAGTAACGAAACTTCCAATTTGGCAAGTTGACATGGCAAAGGTCTGTCCAGTACTTTCTAAGATAATAATTATCTCGAAGGGATAAAGACGGTAAGATGGACATGTCCGAAATGAAGATATTGAGAGATTTGTAGTTTCTTAACTTCCATAATTGATAAGCCATCTCCTTAACATAAGCTTGTCTCTCATCCATACACTTCAAACTTATCATGACTGATTTTCGTGCATATTCAATCCAGTCATCCGAGTGTGTTGATAAAATAAAAAACTTAAACTGATTGTCTATGAATGAAATCAACCCTTGGTGACTAAATAGATGTCCACCAAATGAGTATAAAAATTGTGACCAATACAAAGGAGCGACACCTGTGATGTTCATCAGTGTTATTTCGTACAGCCCATTACGAGAGACAGCAACTGAAAGCAGTGCCTTGATGATAAATTCTTTGCCAAAGGTTTTTTCAGCGTTATCCAGTATTAGTCGGTATATTTCCTCCTTGTTGTCAATTTTTGAGTATCTTTCGATGGCTTGGTCCAGTTCATCGTAGTTGCCATTATTTTTCAGCTCAACAAGAATGGAATGTAGTGTTTTGGGATTCTCTATAATTGGAGAATTAAGAAGCCTGCTTTTTTGTTCAATAGAGAGAGACTTGCCATATCGCTCTAAAAACAGGTCTATATATTGGGATTTTTTCTGATTGTCGTTCAGCAGAGTTATTGGGACAATGGAATACTTTTTTCGAACAGCCGATTGATAGGTAATGTCTTGTTCTATTGTTGTGAGTACAACTTTGCAGCCATCAGGAATATCCGGCAACCAATTCAGGAGCTTGGCATCTTGGTCATCCAAGATGTTTATGCCATCTATTGCAATACAGACTTTGTTATTAACAGAGGCCTCCGTCAACAGTTGTTTGAATTTTTTTTCAGCATCGTCATCATTTCCCAGCAAGGAGTCTTCGGGTTCTCGTCCTAATATTTGGAGCAATTCAGTATTTAGGTAATCCAAAACACTATTGATGTCGGCACCTTTGTTGGATGCCTGTAAGACACAACTGATAAAATGGAATCCAGTACTCTCAGCTTGAGTATTCAACCAATTTGATATTGTTGCCGATTTGCCACTACCTGCTTCTCCAACCAGCGTTAATACTTTCTGTTCATCATTCTGTAAGAAATCGTTTAACTGCTTGATATTTTCCTCTATTGGGATGTATAGTCTATTCAATACCCGCCTATAGGTTTCTTGATCCAAACGAAAAAAGTCAATTTCAGACAACTGTTGTGGAGGGAATCTCTCATCCAAGATCTTTTGAAATGCTTCCGTGACTTGTTTGCCTAAGTCTTCCGGAGAGACATACTCATTGCATGGGTACGCTATATTGTCACGGACGGTTTGTTTCAACCGTTCAAGACGTTCATCGGAAGAAGATTCTCCACGCTTAATCCAAAAGAACGCATCAATATGTTTGTCAGGAAAAAGTTTGGGTGATAGGGCACCGTATAGAAACTCCATTTCGGTGACGCTCTTGCCCTCTGCAATGGCTTGCCTCACCCAGGGATGCAGTTCTTCGATATTATGGTTCTTTTCAAGTTCCTCTTCTGTAGGACACCAGCCATAGCGGTCTCCCAACAGACCAATGAAAAAAGGTCGTGAATTGTCTATTTCGTTGAGGCATATCTCAAGCACCTTGCCATTCTCCGACTCCTCTTGTGTGATACCCCACCTTAAGTCTAATTCGGTGATAACAACCCCTCTGGCTCCCGCAATCCCTCTTAATAAAGGAAACACTTTCTTTATCAACTGCTCCCGCTCCTTCTCCATGTCCTGAAAGGTGGAGGAGATAAAAACACGGATATGCCTATCGTCAATTAAGTTGTTGTCCATAGAATAGGATTTGGATGCTTGATTTGAAGCGTTTAATTAGCTAAGCTTGGCACCACAATTCGGGCAGAAGTTGGCATTGGCATTCACCTTATTGCCGCACGCTGGACAGAAAGACTGTCCTTGTGTGGGCGATGCAAATCCATATGATGCAGAGCCATGCTCCCGAATAACCTGTTCGGCAATAGCAATAGCCTTGTCATCCAGTTGGGATTGCTGAACCATCCCCCATATTTGTGGAATCAGCACTGGCCAAAAGAAGAACATCGTGATAGCGGTAGGAATGGCTTGTTGACCGAAAATACCCACCCCAGCATTAATATGGATGGCATTGCCCTGCGGCGTCAGAGTGACCTTTAAGGCAGACTTCATGCCAAGTACTGCTTTAAAGACATTGCCTTTGGCAAGAGAGATGTCGTACACCCCACCAGCATAGCTGTCGCTTTTGGCGGTAAATCCTTCCATCTGGAAATCTCTAACGATACGGTCTGCAATTTCAGGTATTAATGCAGGGGCACCGTTCATAACCTTTGAAGTAGAAAATGTTGCCATAGTGTATTGTTTGTTATTTTAACTTTGCTCCACAACTTCTACAAAAAGCCCAATCCTCACTGATGGTAGCACCACACATCGGACAGGTTTTACCGTCAGTCAGTTGTTGCATTTGTGATTGAAGTTTTAAATAATGGGCACCTCCAGACCATCTTCTCACCTCGTATGCCCTCACTGGACCATACGGGTGGGTTAAATCCGTGTTTGAAATGTATCTGACCACCTTCGATACCCCAGAACCATGTCTCATTTTCTCATAGTCTGCTCCTTGGGTAGCCCATTCGTCGAGATTCATGTCCTTTAGTATGATAGGAGGAATGCCATCCAGTTTTGCCAATACGCGAATCATGGTCTCGGGCGAAGACACGACACATGCCACACGGTCGGCCGACAACTCGGATGCTCTACTCCATCCAAGCAATGCCTGCTTGATAGGAATCATGGCTGCATTGCCAATGGAACCTAAGATTGAGTCCATCAACGAATCCCCCAAGTCAAAAATGGCATTAGCAAGCATGGAGTAAAGGACATGATGGCAGAGTATATGACCGCACTCGTGAGCCAACACTGCATCCAGTTCTTCTTCTTGGAAACGGCGTATCAACCCAAGCGTCACCACAATGTATGTACGTGTATTGCCAGAAGTCCATGCGTTGGGTATGGGGCTCATCTGAAGGTACAACTCAGGGATAGGCATCTGCAATTTGCGACAGACAGCTATAAGTCTGCAATAAATCTCAGGCATCTGACGTTCGTTGATTCTCACGTTGGAGGAGATATTTCTGCTCCAATCCATTTCCTCATAGCCGTACTGCATCACCTTTTCCAACAAGGTGGGCAAAGCAGGGATGCTCTTTAGATTATTCAGTGCCGAGGCATCATCGGGGTGGATGAAATCTTGAATGTTTATCATGCTAATCCTTTATAATTAAAATCGCCAGCACTACAGCACAACCGTCTGATATCGCACTGGTAAATTCTCAGGTACGCGTCAGCAACAGCACCAATTCCTTGAGTAAAAGGCGTAGGCGCATAATATGGCAGCGTAACCGTCACCATCATCGCGGGCGTAATAACCTGCCCGTTAGAACTCCTTGTATGTTTTGGCCAAACTTGGAAGACTCGCATTATCGATTATCTATTCTGTGATAATTATCAATGTCTATGTTAAAATCTTTAGGATCCAAAGATGGAATCTTTTCTGCAATAGACGAGGATGGGTTACCTCCATTAGAGGGAATGGCTACCGTATAATAATGTTGTTCCTCAAATAAACCATCCTTTCTGTCAATTGAAATAAATCCCTTTTTGGCAAATTCGAAGAATGAAGAATAGTCCAATTTTTCTGGATTTTGGATAACATATTCCGCATCATATACATCATTCTCTAAGGATAATAAATGTTGAATTTCTCGGTTGATTTTCTTATTTATTATATCGGGGATTTTTCCACCATTGGATGCCACATGATAGTATTTACCTTCATACTGGAAAAACCAATCAATATCATGAGTTCGCTGATAAAAAATGAAATATTTATTCATGGTTTAATTGAGGGAAAATTGATTTGCAATTTTGACAATATGGAATAATCTTAGCAGTACGAGGCCGAACTGCCTTACTGAATTTTAAATCTGAAATCGAAAGATCAGAATAATCCTTTAGTACTGTTGCAGCAACTCTCTGCTCTGCGCAATAACCAATTCTACTGTCTTCTTTCTCAGTTTCCTCTCCATATTCTCCGAGTGACAATAGTTTCTCTATAAGAATTGTTTTTTGATAACGGTCTATTTTTGTTTTAGCAGATCTTTCTGTATAAATCTTGTTTGGATGATTGCTACAGGTACAAGCAACAATACAGGCTGGGTAGTCATATTTTGAATAATCCTTCTCTTTCATTGTTTTTCTTTTTTCCTTAACCCAGAAAAGTACTTTTTCTCTTTTAGTACACAGCTCTCGCAACAATGGATTTCGTTTATATTTTTTATGGTGACAATATATTCTCGCCATCATTATAGATAATGTTTGGTGCCGCACAGTCTCCCTGATTGGCGGTTGCACTTCAATAAAAAAGCATGGAGACAATGTTGCCAGTTTCAACTCTTGAGGTTTTGCCCGACCTGATTGAATGAAACCTTTTGAACTTTATCCCATGCTGTGAATATGTTGACACCCGAAGGCGTAACATACCAAATAAGCAAAGGCATCAGTATCACGGTTTTCACTCAAGCTGAAATTGGGCAAATTTCAAGAGTGACCTTTTACAAATGCTTTTTGCACCAATTAGACATACTCGCGTCTAATTCGAGTGCAAATATACGCATTATTTTTGATACTGAGCCTTTGATGGGATAAAGTTCTTTATAGGTATAAGAGAAACAACGCCTTACGAGACGGAGAAAATCTTTGTTCAATTATGCAAGTGAGTGATTTTTAGTTGCATTATTATTGTTTTTGTCTAAGCAGAAACCGAGGAACAGAAGAACCCAGGACGAATGATCGAAGACGGGAGGAAGACGGGAAATCGTCTAGCCTTCACCAAAGGATCACCGAAAGAAGAAGCAAAAAAGGAGACCACAATGGGTCTCCTTGGTGTGTCATAAACGGCTAATGATGTACTTGACTTTCGCTTTCGACACTACCCAGAGTGTATAGAGAAAGAAGCGTTGGTTGTTGTTAAGAATCATGATTCGTCATCCTCCAAGACTTTGAACTTGTTGAAGTTGTAGAAAGCATCGTCATCATTCTCCAGTTTTTTATCTTCCTGTTCGTTTAGGGCTGCTTCAATATCTTCTTCCGTCTAAACTTCCTTTCCAGTCAGATTCCTCACATACGCTGCTGCCGCTTTGAGCGTGTTGAAATCCGTAAAAACAAGAGTTTAACGTTCTGGGGGGAATAACCTTCTTCCGCCTTATTGGTTGCACAATAGAAGTTCCCTGATTCCTCGGTGCGATAAACAATAAGATTATTTTGGGTATTGGAATTTGATGAACTTCCGCCACTCATTCAATTCTCTCATAAAATAGAAAAAGAGGTTCATTTGAACCTCTTCTTGGTGGAGTATATCGGAGTCGAACCGATGACCTTTTGACTGCCAGTCAAACGCTCTAGCCACCTGAGCTAATACCCCATCTCTTGTTGAAATCGGGTGCAAAGGTACAATCTTTTTTTGAACTGACCAAATTTTTTTTTCTTTTTATTGAATATCAATGTAATATTTTTTATTATGAGCCTAAAAATGCCTCTAAAATCACCTTTTTTTGGTCTAAAAAATCAGAAAAAAGAGGCAAAAATAGATTTGATTGACGAAGAGCCACATAATAGATTATGTATAAACTATTTAGAGAATATACGACGGCCGCCACTGAGAATTTAGGGTTTAGCACGCTGAATTCTAAGTGGTGAATTACCGACTAGCCTGATGGCAGAGGGCAAGGTAATTCTCAGCCAGCTGGCGGGTGGAGTCATCGGGGCACTGCTCCAGCACCCATCGCAGCTCTTTTTCTGCCTCAGTGATGTGGTTCATGTTGAGGTTGTAGGCAGCGCGGTTGACGTAGGCGAGGAGGAAGTCGGGGTCGGCCTCGATGGCACGCTCAATGTCGGCCAAGGCCTGTTCGTGCTGGCCCAACATGCCGTAGGCACTGGCGCGGCTGCAATAGGCCTGGGCGTAGTCGGGATTGAGCTGGATGGCGCGGTCGAAGTCGGGGATGGCCTGGGCGTAGTCGCCTTGATTATAGCGGAGATAGCCGCGGTTGTTGTAGCCCTCGGCAAAATTGGGTTTGAGCCGGATGGCCTGCTCGAAGTCGGCCAGGGCCTTCTCTCTGTCGCCCTGGGCATCGTAGGCCACGCCACGGTTGAGATAGGTCTGGGCGTCGCGCGGGGTGAGGCAGAGGGCCTCGGTGTAGAGACGCACCTGCTCGGCGGGGTCGTCGCGCCAATAGGCATCGTAAAAGAGACGTTCGGACTCCATTTCGGCCCGCTTCTTGGGACCAAAAAGGACATCGCGGACGACGAATTGTAGCTGACCCAAGGTGACCCGGTAACGGGTTTTGGTGATGCGGAATGATTTGCGTTTTCTATTATGTTTCATAGCAGAACAAGGTTAATAAAGGGAAAAGAGCCAGTCAGAAATTCCATGTGAAGCCCTCGAAAGGTTTATTGCGGTCGAAATTCTGCTGCTGCGAGAGGTCCTGTAAGTGGTGGATGCGGCGGACTCCCCATTTCCACATCTTGATGTCGAAATAGATGAGGATAATGAAGAGGACGCTGGAAACAATCGTGCCGTCGGCCCCCATGCTTTCAGGCACCATGAGCAGGGCATCGAAGGTGCCGTGCATGAGCATGGGCACCAAGAAGGCCAGCAGGCGGTATTTGCCCCTGTGCTGGGGGTCGAACTTGGCCAAAGCAAAGTAGTAGCCCATCATGACGCCGAAGAGGAAATGGCCCGGGACGGAGAGGATGGCGCGGACCGACCCAGTATACATGGCACTAAAGAAACTCTCCTGGGCAAATATGTAGGTTAGATTCTCAAAGCAGGCAAAGCCCAAGGCCACAAAACAGGAGTAGACGATGCCGTCGAAATATTCGTCGAACTCGCGGCTGCGCCAGACGGCCCACGTGAGCAAGAGCAACTTGCACAGCTCCTCGCAGCAGCCGGCCACAACAAAGCCGGTATAGACCCCGCTGACAACAGGAAGGCCAGGATCATACTGGCTCAACAACGACTCCAACAGGGCGGCCGGTAGGATGGAGAGGGCACCAAAGAGGAAACACTTGATGAGCAGTCCGATGGGTTCCTTGTTGAACTTGTCCTGCCGATAGACCGCAATGGCGAGTATCAGCACCGGAAGTATGGCTATTGCGATAAGATAGATGTTCATGGCACTTATTATTATGAGGGTGCAAAGATACAATAAAAAAATGGAATAGCAGTTATTTGTTTGCACAATTGTAACAAAAAGATGAACACCTATGCCGACTACTGCCGCCGCCTGTTTGGCCGCCCGATGCAGAAGCTGACCATCGATGCCGGCTTCAGCTGCCCCAACCGCGACGGCACCGTGGGCACGGGCGGATGCACTTTCTGCAACAACGAAGCCTTCAGCCCCTCCTACTGCCACGCCCAGAAAAGCATCACGCAGCAACTGGACGAGGGCATCCACTTTCATGCCCATCGCCTTCGCCAAGGCACTGGTTTCCTGGCCTATTTCCAGAGCTACAGCAACACCTATGCGCCGCTGCCAGTCCTTCGGGAGCTATACGAGGAGGCACTTGCCCACCCCAAGGTGTCGGGCGTGGTCATAGGCACCCGCCCCGACTGCGTGGACGCGGAGAAACTGGACTACCTGGCCTCGCTGGCAAGAGGGCACTACGTAATGGTGGAGTACGGCATAGAGAGCTGCTACGACCGCACGCTTGCGGCCATCCGTCGGGGACACGACTACGCCTGCACCCGGGCGGCCATCACAGCCACCGCCGAGCGGGGCATTGCCTGTGGCGGGCACCTCATCCTGGGCCTGCCGGGCGAAAGCCGCGAGGAGATGGTGGCCGAAGCCGAGATGCTCTCGCGGCTGCCCCTGACCACCCTGAAGCTGCACCAGCTGCAAGTGCTCAAAGGGTCGCAACTGGGGCGCGAATACCAGCGCAGACCGGAGTGCCTGCCCCCACCCTTCGAGCTGAACGAGTATGTAGGCCTAGTGTGTGACTTTCTGGAAAGGCTGCGGCCCGACATAGTAGTGGAGCGGTTTGCGGCCAGCGTGCCCCCACGGATGCAGGCTGACCCCGCCCGCGGCTGGCACCACTCCGACGGCACGCCCGTCAAGGGCAGCGAACTGCCGCGCCTAGTCAGTTCAGAGCTCACCCGTCGGGGCACCTGGCAGGGCATAAAACTATAACGTTAATCGGCATACAATAACCAACACAACCGTTCAGGCACTCTTTCCTACCCGGTTGTAATCCAATGCAAATCACCAATATCAACGCTATTTCGACACTTTAATAGCGGTGGTATAGCGTTGATGTTGCGCAGGTGGAGGGGGGCGGCAACGGAGGGGATTGGGAGCCACCCTGACCGGCGAAAGCATCTGCCGAGCGGCTAATGAAATGGAGCGCAAGCACCTGGGCGATGCACGCGGACAGACAGGGCCTCTACAAACAAAAAAGCCCGCGCAAACGGCGGGCATGGGGCATGACGGTGACGGAGGGTTTCACTCCTCCTTCAGCAGTTCGTCTATCTCCTCGCTAAGGTTTTTGTAGTGGCCCTTCATAATTTTGGCGACGAGCAGTCCTACAAACAGTCCGGCGGCACCGCCAATGAGTTTAGTCGAAAAAAAGTCGGGTCCGTGCTTATATGCATACGCCAGTAAAAGAACGATAATCACTCCGGCCAGCACACGAATAATCCAAACATGAGGGGAGGTGTTGGCTGAACTTTTCTTTACACTTTCGCGCAGCGACAACAAACCAGCCTTGGAATGGACATCGGGGCGATACATGCCACGGGAAGTGATGAACCAATAAACGACAGTGTATATCATCAGCAGGTCTACCGGCAGCAGTAGCCACCAAGGCCATATTTCCAAGGCTAAAGACAGGATGGTGACGACAAATATTAAGAATAACAGTACGATTGAACTAATGAGGTTGGTATAATAGAGCCAGCCGGTATGGCGTTTGACGGTGCGCCTCCACACCTCGTTATTGAACTTGCTGTGCTGTTCCACCTGCTGCTGCATGTCGCGGAGCTCTTGCTGCAATTCTTGCTTCAAATCTTGATTCTGTTCCATGTTGGGTAGTTTTTAATCGGTTATTGTTTTCAGTTTCTCGCGGATGCGCACTAGGCGCACGCTAACGTTCTTGGGCGTGATGCCCAGGATGGCGGCAATCTCGTCGTAGGGGAGGTCCTCCAACCACAGCAGTATAAGGGCACGGTCGAAGGGGTGCAACTTGCCGATGCGCCTGTGCAGGCGGGCGGCAGGCTCATTGGCCTGCTCGTCGGCAAAGAAATCCATGTCCAACTCCAGCGGCGAGGTGTCCAGTCGGCGTTTGTGCTTGCGGTCGAAGTTGATGCAGGTGTTCAGTGTCACGCGGTAGACCCATGTGCGCTCGTCGCTGCGCCCTTGGAAAGATCCAAATCCCTGCCAGAGACGGATGAGCGACTCCTGAAAGAGGTCGTCGGCTGTCTGCCGCCCGTCGGCAAAGAGATAGCAGACCGAATAGATGGTCTGGCGTTGGCGTTCCACCAGATGCTCAAAATCGACTTCAATCTGTTCTTTATTTTTCATAGGTTCAACTTTTTTGAAAAACTCTTTTGCCTATTAGACAACCAAAAGCCGAAAAAACTACACGGTAGTCAAAAAAAAAGCCCGCCAAAAAGATGGTGGGCTTGAGTGTGATTCCGCTGCGATTCGAACGCAGGACCTACTGCTTAGAAGGCAGTTGCTCTATCCAGCTGAGCTACGGAACCCTCATTAAAGTAATGATTTTGTCGGGACACCCAGATTCGAACTGGGGATCTCCTGCTCCCAAAGCAGGCGCGATAACCGGACTACGCTATATCCCGTCAATAACAAAGGACGCCGTTTCGGGGGCGTCCTTTTGTTTGGCGGAGAAGGGGGGATTCGAACCCCCGGTACCCTAATCGAGTACGACAGTTTAGCAAACTGTTGGTTTCAGCCACTCACCCACCTCTCCGTGTGTTTCTCTTGACTAAAAAGCACCGCTTTTTCACTCTCGAAAAGCGGTGCAAAATTACGAACATTTTTAATACTGACAAAATTTTTTTTCTTTTATCGCTTTTTCTGTCAGACTTCAAGGCGATGCTTTATTTCTTCTTTGCCTGATTGGCAACGCTTTGCATCTTGGCGGCGATGACTTCGGGGTCGCCAAGAAATTTATCCTCGACGAGGTTCATGCGCTCGTCAAAAGTGAAAACATAAGGTACCGCCGTAGGTAAATTGAACTTGATTATCTCGTCGTTGGACATGCCCTTAAGCTCCTTGACGATGCCGCGCAGCGAGTTGCCGTGTGCGACGACCATGAGGGTGTTGCGGTTGTCGAAAGCGGGCATGATAGTGCCACGATAGTAAGGCATCAGGCGCTCGATGGTGTCTTTGAGGCTCTCGGTAAGCGGTATGAGGTTGTCGGGAATCTCGTTGTATCGCGGGTCCATACGCGGGCTGCGCTCGTCATGCAGGTCGAGGGCCGGGGGCTGCACGTCGAAGGCGCGGCGCCAGAGCAGCACCTGCTCGTCGCCGTATTTGGCTGCGGTGTCGGCCTTGTTGAGGCCCTGGATGGCGCCGTAGCTCTTCTCGTTGAGGCGCCAGCTCTTCTGCACCGGCAGCCAGTCCATATCCATAGCGTCAAGCATCTGGTTGAGAGTCTTGACGGCACGTTTCAGGTAGCTGGTAAAGCAAAGCTCCGGGCGATAGCCTTCGGCTTTGAGGAGCTTGCCAGCCTCCCAAGCCTCTTTCATGCCGGCCTCGGTGAGGTCAACATCCGTCCAGCCGGTGAAGAGGTTTAATTTATTCCAGGCACTCTCGCCATGACGTACCAATATCAGAGTTTTCATTTCTTCTTTGTTGTGTTGTTAAACTTCACTTTCTCGCCTTTCGGGAAAGGTCCCTGCGGCAGTTTTTCCTTATATGCAAGCCACGCTATCGTAAAGCCGCCGATTATGAACGGCAGGCTTAGCAACTGGCCCATATTGAGCGCCATACCGGCCTCAAAGTCCACCTGGTCGTTCTTCACGAACTCTATCAGCAACCTCACCCCGAACAGTGCCACCAGCCACCACCCGAAGATGGTGCCGGTCTTAAAGTGGCCCTTCTTCCTGATGTAATACCAGATGCTGACGCCGAAGATAAGGAAGTAGCTGAGGCTCTCGTAGAGCTGCGTCGGGTGTTTGGGCACCGTCTCGCCGTTGCGCTCGAAGACGAAGCCCCACGGCAACGATGTCTCCACACCGTATATCTCGCTGTTGAAGAGGTTGCCCAGACGCACAAAGGCGCCGCCGAGGGCCACGACGACCACAAGCCTGTCGAGGAACCACCACAAGTTGAGGCCGTATTTCCTCTGGTACAGCCACAGCCCCACCAGAATACCTATGGCGGCACCGTGACTTGCCAGCCCCTGGAAGCCCGTGAAGCGTCCGTTCTGGAACGGCCACACTATCTCCACCCAATGCTCCGAGGTCAGGAAATAGTCGGGCTCGTAGAACAGACAGTGGCCGAGACGGGCTCCTATGAGGATTGCGAGGAAGATATACAGGAACAGGCTGCCAAGGTAGTCCTCCTTCACATTCTCCTGCTTGAACATACGCTCTATTATATAGTAGCCCAGCAGGAAAGCGACAAGGAAACCCAACGAATACCAACGCAGGCCGAAGGAACCTATGTTGATAATCACAGGGTCAACGTTCCAATGTATAGCCAGCGGAGACATGTCTTACTTGGCGTAGTTGATGGCGCGTGTTTCGCGAATGACAGTCACCTTGATCTGACCGGGATAGGTCATCTCACTCTGTATCTGGCGAGAGAGGTCATAACTCAACTTGTTGGCCTCAACGTCAGTCACCTTGTCGGCACCAACGATGACGCGCAGCTCGCGGCCGGCCTGTATGGCATACGTCTTCACCACTCCCGGATAAGCCATAGCCATATCCTCGAGCTTCTTGAGGCGGTTGATATAAGCCTCCACAACCTCGCGGCGGGCGCCGGGACGGGCGCCGCTGATGGCGTCGGCAACCTGGATGATGGGGCTGATGAGGTTGGTCATCTCTATCTCGTCGTGGTGGGCGCCGATGGCGTTGCACACATCGGGGTGTTCCTTGTACTTCTCGGCGAGCTTCATGCCGAAGATGGCGTGCGGTATCTCGGGGTCGGTCTCCGGCACCTTGCCGATGTCGTGCAGCAGGCCGGCACGCTTGGCGAGCTTGGGGTTGAGGCCCAGCTCCGAGGCCATGGTGGCGGCCAGGTTGGCCACCTCGCGGCTGTGCTGCAGCAGGTTCTGGCCGTAGCTGGAGCGGTACTTCATGCGGCCCACCATGCGCATCAGCTCGTGGTTCATGTTCAGTATGCCGAGGTCTATGCAGGTACGCTTGCCCACCTCGTTGATCTCCTGCTCTATCTGGCGGCGGGTCTTGGCCACCACCTCCTCGATGCGGGCGGGGTGTATGCGACCGTCGGTCACCAGCTTGTGCAGCGACAGGCGCGCTATCTCGCGGCGCACGGGGTCGAAGCCACTGATGATGATGGCATCGGGCGAGTCGTCGATGATGATCTCCACACCCGTGAGGCTCTCCAGGGTGCGTATGTTGCGGCCCTCGCGACCGATGATGCGGCCCTTGACCTCCTCGTTCTCAAGGTTGAAGACGCTGACAGTGTTCTCCACAGCGGTCTCTGTGGCGGTACGCTGGATGCTCTGTATCACCACCTTCTTGGCCTGCTCGGCGGCGGTGATCTTGGCCTCCTCCACGATATCCATGATCGTGGTGCTGGCCTCGGCGCGGGCCTCTTCAGTCATAGACTCTATGAGCTGCTTCTT
>ODAI014504813.1_pt1 | contig 17893 bp, 16 predicted proteins | sample 1539321 | NCBI WGS metagenome assembly ODAI01 (sample SAMN02144231, study PRJEB22623) | gut metagenome | biome: sheep rumen | host: Ovis aries | place: New Zealand | reverse complement strand
GAGAAGACCGGCAGGCGTGAGTTAAACATCGCGACCGATTCGCCCAGGCCGCCCGGTTCCACCATCAAGCCGATTTCTGTCTACGGACCTGCGATTGACACCGGCGCTACCTCTTGGTCTAAAACCTATGCAAACAGCGCAAGCCTTACCATCAACGGGCAGGCTTGGCCTAAGAACCAGGGCGGTTACGGTGGCGGTAACTATGTTACAGTGCAATATGGTCTTGCACAGTCCTATAATACCATTTCGGCTAGAGTGCTTTCCGATGTCGGACTAAACACGAGCTATACCTATTTAAAGGATAAGTTTTGCTTAAAGCACCTTGACCCCGGTGATGAAAGCTATTCACCGTTGGCAACCGGCTCTATGACCCATGGTGCCACCACCTTGGAAATGGCGGCTGCTTTCCAGACCTTTGGTAACGGCGGTGTGTACCATCAACCGTATTTCTACTATAAGGTCGAGGATGCCTCCGGCAATGTGATTTTGGATAAAGCGGATTATGATAATCACCAGGCGATTGAAGAATCCTCCGCAGAGATTATGAACCATTTGCTGCAAACGGTTATGAGTATGGGTACCGGTACACCGTATAATGTCGAAGGGCAAACTACTTTCGGCAAAACCGGTACGACCGATAATGATAACGACAGGTGGTTTGTCGGCGGCACTCCGTATTATGTAGCGGCAGTGTGGTACGGCTATGACATTCCGCGCGAAATCTACAATGTTTGGAATAACCCTGCCGGTAACCTGTTTAAAAATGTGATGGATAAAGTGCATTCCGGCTTGTCGCAAAAGGAATTTCCTTCTGCTGAGTCCGGAGTCACACAGGCATATTACTGTACCAATTCCGGTATGCTTGCAGGTAACGGTTGCCCGAGTAATCTCGGTTACTACAGAAGTGATGATATGCCCGCTTATTGCAGCGGTCACTACAGCGGCGGCGGAGAAGGCAACGGTAGCGGCGGCAATGGCGGCGGTACAAGTAGCGGTGAAAGCACCTCCGGTGGTGGAGGCGGCACCGAAGGCGGCGGTGGTGGTGAGGCACAAGCTCAAGAGCCGGCACAGGAAACACCGCAAGAATAGAAAAAAGCGTAGAAACATATTGGAAGGAAGCTTCAATATGTTTCTACTTTTTCATGATGAGGAGATATGACCAGGTTTTATGTGATTCGCCACTGCGAAGCGGTCGGCAACAGAGAAAGAATTTTTCAAGGTACATACGATGGCGAGGTATCAAAACTCGGTGAAAAGCAGTTGGAGTATTTAGCATTAAGGTTTCGCAATGAGCCTATTGATGCCATTTATTCCAGCTCTCGCAAGCGCGCAAAGGCGACTGCCGAGGCTGTCAATCGCTACCACTCCTTGCCGATTCAAATTGATGACCGAATTATCGAAATCAATGCAGGGGATTGGGAGGGCAAGCATTTTGCCGATTTTCCCGCTCTTTACCCGAAAGAAATCGATTTATGGGATAATGAGCCGCACCGTTTTGTAGCGCCAAACGGCGAAAAAATGGCGGATGTGTACCATAGAATGGTGCACTTTGTGAAGCAGCTTGCCGCTCAAAATCCAGATAAAACAATTGTTTTAGCCTCTCATGGCTGTGCTATCAGAAATTTGCTATGTTGGGCAGACGGTCTCGGTTTTGAGCGCCTTGGTGAGGAGCTTTGGTGTGCCAACACAGCGGTTAATATTATTGATGTGGATGCCGCAGGCTGCCCGCATTTGATTGTGAAAAATGATATTTCGCATTTGCCTGAGGAAATGCAAAGCCTTTCCTCGCAAAAATGGAATGCAAAGTAGGAGACAGTATGATAATTTTAGCAGTGGATTACGGTGACGCGCGCACCGGTTTGGCAATTTGCGACAAAAATGAAATTTTGGCTTCCCCTTTATATACGATAACACAAAGCTATGCTCCTAAATTGATTGAAAACATTTGTGAAGCAGCAGCCGAAAAAGAAGTGGAATTAATTGTTGTCGGAAAGCCGTATAATATGGACGGCAGCGCCGGTTTTCGCGCGCAAAAATGCGAGGAATTTGCCAAGCAATTGGAAAAAGCGAGCGGGATTCAAACGGTTCTTTATGATGAGAGAATGACCACGATGATTGCTGCAGAAGCACTCAATGTAACCAATACAAGGGGAAAGAAGCGCAAAAACATCATTGATTCTCTCAGTGCGCAAATCATTTTGCAAAATTTTATTGACGAAAGAAAAAAATAGGTTGATTTTTTCACATTTATCATATATAATATCTAAGTCAATTATTTTTGCCGGTGTGATGGAATTGGCAGACGTGCTGGACTCAAAATCCAGTGGTGGCGACACCGTACCGGTTCGACCCCGGTCACCGGCACCAAAAACTCGTACATTTTGTGCGAGTTTTTCTTTATATATTTATAATTATTATATTGAAATTATAATAAAAAAATGGTACAATAAATTGATATAATAGGAGTAGAATGCAGAAGTATGATTATTTTGGGAATCGACCCCGGTTATGCCATTGTCGGTTGGGGCGTTTTGGAATATAGAAACAATCATTTTAAGGTGATGGATTTCGGTGCCATTACCACCGATGCCGGCGAGTACTTTCCGCATAGGCTTTCGGTGATTGACAGGCAGCTGAAGGAAATCATCGATAAATACCATCCTCAGGTGCTGAGCATGGAAAAGATTTTTTATAACTCCAATGCAAAAACCGTTATCGATGTTTCGCAAGCGCGCGGCGTGATAACGCTTGCGGCATACAACAAGGGGCTTGAGATAGCGGAATACACTCCCTTGCAGGTAAAACAGTCCGTTGTCGGTTACGGCAGAGCCGAAAAAAAGCAGGTGCAGGAGATGACCAGAACCATCCTGGGGCTTGCGAAGGTACCGAAGCCGGATGACACGGCGGATGCGCTGGCGATGGCGATTTGTCACGGGCATTCCTCCGGCTCGCTCTTGAGTAATATGAAAGGCAGAACTTGGTAAATGATATACAGTTTAAAAGGCACATTTGTTTATGCGGATTTAAACAGTGCGGTAATTGATGTAAACGGTGTAGGCTTTAAATGCTTTTGCTCTGCAAGAACACTATCACAGCTGCCGCAAATCGGTAAAGAAGCGTTTTTGTTGACATATATGAATGTGCGCGAGGATGCGATTGAGCTTTACGGCTTTTCCGATAAAACGGAATTAGATTGTTATAAACTGCTCATTGAGGTGAAGGGCATCGGTCCCAAGGCGGCGATGAATATTTTATCCACCCTGACACCCGATAAGCTTGCCTTGGCAGTTGCTTCGAAAGATTATAAAGCGATTCAAGCTGCACAGGGAATCGGCAGGAAAGGCGCCGAAATGGTTGTTTTGGAGCTCAAAGATAAGCTGGGCTCGCTGGATATTGCCGAAGCCGAGGTGATTGAGCAGGTGGGCAAAACACCGGCTTCCTCTTCCAAAAAGGATGCAATTGATGCGCTCGTTTCTCTCGGCTATTCCCAAAGCGAAGCGGCGAAAGCTATTGCAAAGGCGGGCAAAGATTTATCTACCGAAGACTTGATTAAATACGCATTGGTACATTTAGCAATGTGATAGGAGTTTTATGAATTACGAAGAAAACGATTCCAGGCTTGTTTCTACCGAGTTTGATTATTCGGAGGACAGCGATATTGAGCTTTCTCTCAGACCAAAGGTATTAGATGATTATATTGGTCAAGACAAGGTCAAAGAAAAACTGAAAATTTATATAGCGGCAGCTAAAAAGCGCAATGATATTTTAGACCATATTTTGCTATACGGTCCTCCCGGGCTCGGTAAAACCACCTTGGCGGGCATCATTGCAAATGAAATGGGCGTGAATTTTCGCGTGACCTCAGGTCCTGCAATTGAAAAGCCGGGAGATTTGGCAGCGTTGTTAACAAACCTGCAAGAGGGCGATGTGCTCTTTATTGATGAAATTCACCGCTTAAACCGCTCGGTAGAGGAAGTTCTGTATCCCGCGATGGAGGACCAGGTGATTGATATTATCATCGGTAAGGGTCCTTCCGCAAGAAGCATTCGATTGGATTTGCACAAGTTCACTTTAATCGGCGCCACCACCAGAGCCGGTCAACTCAGCGCTCCGCTGCGCGACCGCTTTGGCGATGTGGAAAGGCTTGAGCTGTATTCCGTAGAGCAGCTGGCGCAGATTGTGACACGCAGCGCAGGTATTTTGGGGATTGATATTGAGCCCGATGGTGCGCTTGAAATCGCCTCTCGCTCGCGTGGCACACCGCGTATTGCAAACCGATTGCTCAAAAGAGTGCGCGATTTTGCCGAGGTTGTCTTTGATGGTGTGATTACTGAGCAAAGCGCCATGAAATCGCTCAATCAAATGGATATTGATGAGCTTGGGCTTGACCAAATCGACCGCGTCTTGCTTTTGACAATGATTAAAAATTATAACGGCGGTCCGGTGGGTTTGACCACTCTTGCCGCTTCCATCGGTGAAGAAACCGTCACGATTGAAGATGTCTATGAGCCGTATTTGATGCAAATCGGTTTTTTAACGAAAACCCCGCGCGGCAGATGTGCCACCCCGAAAGCATACAGGCATCTTGGGATAGAATATAACGCTGAATAGGAGATATTATGGGAAGATTATTTGGAACAGACGGCGCAAGAGGTGTTGCAAACAGCGAATTGACACCTGAGCTTGCGATGAATATCGGCAGAGCAGCAGCCTGCGTTTTGACAAAGGGAACGCACAAACCGAAGTTTTTAATCGGTAAGGATACCAGAAAAAGCTCCGATATGCTGGAAGCGGCGCTTGCCGCGGGGCTGTGCTCGGTTGGGGCAGATGTCCTTATTTTGGGTGTTGTACCGACACCGGCGGTCGCTTACCTTGTGAAAGCCTACGGCTACGATGCCGGCGTGATGATTTCCGCTTCACACAACCCTTGTGAATTTAACGGGATTAAAATTTTCCAATCCACAGGCTATAAGCTGCCGGATGAAATTGAAAACAGAATTGAAGCCATTATTTTAGACGGCGCGGAGCAACCGCCCGTTAAAATCGGCGGTGATGTCGGCGCGATTACTTATGCGCAAAATGCAGCACAGGATTATATTGCGCACATTTTAGAAGCCAAGCAGGCAGATTTCAGCGGCATGAAGGTTGCCTTCGATTGTGCCAACGGCTCTTCGAGTGCGACAGCGCAAAAGTTATTCGGTTCATTGGGCATAGAGGGTATTTATACCGCCAATGCGCCCGATGGAGTGAATATTAATGATAAATGCGGCTCAACTCACTTAGAAGCTTTGCAGGAAACCGTGAAAAAGAACCACTGCGCCCTCGGCATTGCTTTTGACGGCGACGCCGACAGAATGTTGGCAGTCGATGAAAACGGCGATGTGGTTGACGGCGATAAAATTATCGCAATTTGCGCTAAGTATATGAAAGAGCAGGGCAGCTTAAAGAATGACACGGCAGTGGTCACCGTGATGAGCAATATGGGCTTTTTCAAGTTTTGCGCGCAAAACGGTATCGCTTGCGAGAAAACAGCGGTGGGTGACCGCTATGTGCTCGAAAATATGCTTCAAAACGGGTATAACATCGGCGGCGAACAGTCAGGACATATTATTTTCTTAGACCGCGCCACGACCGGTGACGGGCAGCTGTCCGCACTGATGCTTTTAAATGTGATAAAAAACAGCGGAAAAACGCTTAGCGCACTTGCAGCGCAAATGGAAGTGTACCCGCAGGTGCTTGTCAATGTCAGGGTGACCCCTGAAGGCAAAGAGCGCTATGCGGATGATGCTCAGATTCAAAACAAAATCGCCGCCGTGGAAGCGCTTCTCGGTGATGAGGGCAGAGTTTTAGTGCGCCTTTCAGGAACCGAGCCCTTGCTCAGAGTGATGCTCGAGGGCAAGGATTTAGAGCAAATCACGGCTTTGGCAAATGAAATTGCCGATTTAGTAAAGGAAAGACTTGCCTGATGAGATGTGCCGATAATTGGAAAGAATACGAGCTCATCGATTGCAGTGATGGCGAAAAGCTTGAGCGCTGGGGAAATATCACTTTAATCAGACCTGACCCGCAGGTGATTTGGCACAGCGAAAAGAAGCATCCTCTTTGGAAAAAGGCGGATGCAAGGTACATTCGCTCCAAAACCGGCGGCGGCAGTTGGGAAGTCTACAAAAAAATCCCCGATGCATGGAGTGTGAATTATCGCGATTTGCGCTTCGGTGTGAAAACAATGGGCTTTAAGCATACCGGTATTTTCCCGGAGCAGGCAGTCAATTGGGATACGCTGGCGGATATTATCAAAAGTGCCGGCAGACCGGTGAAGGTTTTAAATTTATTCGGCTACACCGGCTGCGCCACCATTGCGTGCCTAAAGGCGGGCGCGAGTGTGTGCCATGTGGATGCCTCCAAGGGGATGGTGCAGTGGGCAAAAGAGAATGCAAGGCTATCCAAGGTAGATGATAAGCCGGTGCGCTGGATTGTGGATGACTGCTTTAAGTTTGTTAAGCGCGAAATCAGGCGCGGCAATACATATGACATCATCATTATGGACCCGCCCTCCTACGGCAGAGGTCCCAATAAAGAAATCTGGCGCTTGGAAGATAATATTTATGATTTTTGCAAGAGCTGTACCGAGATTTTAACAAAAGATTCTTTAGCTTTGTTTTTAAATTCCTATTCCACGGGGCTATCCGCTGCTGTAATGGAGTATGTTTTGCGCGAAAGCGTAGCGATAAGGCTTGGCGGTAGTGTTTCAAGCGATGAAATCGGATTGCGTGTCAGTGAAACGGGCGGTGTATTGCCTTGCGGTGCAACGGCTATATGGAGAAAAGAATGAGCTTTATTTCCTTTGAAAATGTAACATATCGCTATCAGGATGCCAAGAAAAACGCTATCGACAATATCAACTTGCATATAGAGCAGGGGGAGTTTGTTGCCGTCATCGGGCATAACGGCTCGGGCAAATCCACTTTTGCAAAGCTGCTTAACGGCCTACTTGTGCCGAGTGCGGGTACCGTCACGGTTGGCGGCATCAGCACGGCGGAAGAAGCGAGAAGGTTGGATTTACTGCAGCAGGTCGGCATGGTTTTTCAAAACCCCGACAACCAAATTGTAGCAAGCATTGTGGAAGAGGACGTGGCTTTCGGCCCCGAAAACCTGGGAATCCCGCCGCAGGAAATCAGAACAAGGGTCGATGAAGCACTGAAAACGGTCGGTATGTATGAATACCGCCTGCGCGCTCCCCACAACCTTTCGGGCGGGCAAAAGCAGCGCGTGGCAATTGCAGGTATCATTGCCATGCAGCCAAAATGCATTGTGATGGATGAATCCACTGCCATGCTCGACCCAATCGGGCGTGCCGAGGTGATGGAAGCTGCCAAAATGCTCAATCGGGATTACGGCATTACCATCATTTACATCACCCATTTTATGAATGAAGCGGTAGATGCAAATCGCGTGATTTTATTAGATAAAGGCATCATCGCTCTTGACGGTACCCCCAAAGAGGTCTTTGCCGATTACGAGCGCATTTTACAATACGGGTTAGATGTGCCGCAAAGCTATGAATTAATGAAAAAGCTCGGTATTCATGCGTGCGTTTTGCAGCACGATGAATGTGTCACAAAATTAGAGGAATTATTGGGAGAGAATGGAAAAACTCGAGATTAAAAATCTTTCATATACCTATGCCAAGGGAACACCGTTTGAGTATTTGGCGTTAGATGATATCAGTTTAAAGATATACAGCGGTGAAACCCTTGCCATTATCGGGCATACCGGTTCGGGAAAATCCACTCTTATTCAACACCTCAACGGCTTATTAAAAGCGGGGAGCGGTTGTGTGATTTTCGATGGAAAGGATATTTGGGAGGACAAAAGTAAGCTAAAAGATATTCGCTTTAAAATCGGGCTTTGCTTTCAATATCCCGAGTATCAGCTCTTTGAGGAAACGGTTTATAAAGACATTGCCTTCGGTCCCAAAAATATGGGGCTCGATGAAAAAGAGATAGATAAAAGAGTGCGCCGCTCCTTGGCTTACATGGGCTTGGAAGAGCGCTATTTAGGGCGCTCGCCCTTCGATTTGTCCGGCGGGCAAAAGCGAAAGATTGCCCTGGCAGGAATTTTAGCCATGGAGCCCGATATTCTGGTGTTGGATGAGCCGACTGCGGGGCTTGATCCTGCTGCGAGAAATAATCTGTTTGAGCTCATTCAAAATTATAAGCAGCAATCGGGCACAACCATTGTTTTTGTTTCCCACAGCATGGAGGATGTCGCCAAAATGGCAGACAGAATTGTCGTGATGTATCGCAGCCGGATTGTGATGCAAGGCACACCCGAAGAGGTGTTTGAGCGGGCAGATGAATTGTTGGAAATGGGCTTAAATGTGCCGGAGGTGACAAAAATCTTTTTGTCGCTGCAAAAAAAGGGGTACCATGTTGAGCCGGTGTATACTGTCGATGCCGCGGTTAGCCAAATACAAAGCCTCTTGGGAGGTGGTAAACCGTGATTCATGATATTTCCTTCGGTCAGTATTATCCCTCCGGCTCCGTACTGCATAAATTAGACCCGCGCTTTAAAATCATTATCACACTGCTGCTTGTTATCGGCATTTTCATTTGTGATTCCGTTTTGAGCATTGCTTTGGCTTTTGCGGTCACACTTGCGATTATTTTTCTTTCAAAAATACCGCTTTTAACCTATTTAAAAAACACAAAGCCGCTTATTCCGATTATTATTTTCACCTTTGTGCTCAACTTAATCTATGTGCCGGGCGAAGAGATTTTGTTTAAGTTTTGGCGATTCTCTTTGAGCGTGGAAGCAATTCAAACTGCAGTGTTTATAGCTTTTCGCATTGTGCTTTTGGTCATTATTACTTCGTTTTTAACCTATACTACGACACCGACCGCACTGACCGCTGCGATTGAGGATATGCTCAAGTGGCTGCAATATTTAAAGGTAGATGTTCACTCGATTGCGATGATGATGAGCATTGCGCTGCGCTTTATCCCGACCTTGATTGATGAAATCAACAAAATCATCAATGCGCAAAAGGCGAGAGGAGCCGATTTTGAAAGCGGCAATATCATTAAAAAAATTAAAGCGATGATTCCGATTTTGATTCCGCTCTTTATTTCCTCTTTCCGCAGGGCTTACGAGCTTGCAAATGCGATGGAGTGCAGGTGTTATCACGGCGGAGAGGGCAGAACGAAGCTGAAAACCATGAAAGCGAAGCCCGGAGATTATGTGGCTTTACTGCTCACCGCAGTCTTTTTTACAGGCTTTATTTTGCTTAATAATATGAAAGTATTCGGTAGGTATTAAATGCCCAATTTATTATTGACAATTCGTTATGACGGAACGCATTACCACGGCTGGCAGGTGCAAAAAAATGCACTTTCCGTGCAAGAGGTTTTGCAAAATGCGCTCGAGGATCTCTTTGGGAAAAGACCCGATGTCAAGGGCTGCAGCAGAACCGACAGCGGAGTGCACGCAAATATGTACTGTGTGAGCTTTCGAGCACCCTTTTACCCCGGTGAATATCACCTGCTCAGTGCGCTCAATCACCGCTTGCCACCCGATATTAAAGCATATGCCTGTCAAGAAACCGATGAAGCGTTTCATGCGCGCTACGCCTGCAAAGGCAAAGAATACATTTATTATATTTATAACGGGCAATATGAAAATCCTTTTCTTAGTCGCTATGCGTTTCATTACCGATACCCGATTGATGCCGATGAATTAAACGAGGCTGCCAAGCACTTTATCGGTACCCATGATTTTGCTGCTTTTTGCAGCGCCCATTCGGATGTCGAGGACACGGTGCGCACGGTTTATGATTGCCGTGTTTCTCGCGAGGGCGATATGATACAAATGACCATTCGCGGTGACGGTTTCCTATATAATATGGTGCGCATCATCGCCGGTACCTTGCTCCAAGTAGCAAGCGGTAAGATTAAAAGCGATGAAATACCACTTATTATTCAAAGCGGCAATCGTAAGAAAGCCGGCAAAACACTGACTGCAAAAGGTTTATTTTTAAATAAAGTATTTTACGGAGAAGAAATTGAAGGCTGAAAAAGAATTTAAATTGCGCATCCGCAAAAAGAAAATTATGGATAAGATTGAGCGTGTCAATCCATCCGTTGAAACCAAAATGAATCACTCCAAAAAAACAAAAAGATTTACTTTTTTTGGAAGAATATTTTTGATTGTTATTTTTGCGCTTGTATTGCTTTTCTTGATTTTCAATATTAATTATTTAACCCCTTCTAAAATGAAGGAGCATATGAGCGCCGTATTTTCCGATTTCGGCTCCGGAAGCGGCTTCCCTTATCATTTTTCAAGTGATAAAGTGCTTGACTTTTTTGATTTTTCTTCCTCCGATAAGGTGATTTTGACCAATAATGATTTGATTATTTTGAACTCCTCGGCAGACCCGGTGCTCAGCTATAAGCACAGCATGGCTAATCCGATTGCAAGATATTCGCGCGACAGAATTCTTTTGTTTGACCAAGGCTCAACCAAAGCGGTCATTTTAAACCAAAGCGGTCAGGTTCTCGCATTTCCTAATGATGACAAAATCATCTATGCCGATATTTGCGACAGCGGGGAAAGTGTGATTGCCACAAAGAGCGCGGGCAATAAGGAAGAAGTGAATGTTTATGGCTTTTCCGGTAAAAAGCTGATGAGCTGGGAAAAAGGAGAGGGATACATTGTGCAATCCACTCTCAGTGCTAACGGTAATATTCTTGCCCTTGCCATTCTCGATACGGAAAATGCAGTGGAAACGGTGAATGTGTTTACCTTCAGTGTCAGCAATGCAAAGCAACGAGGCAACACAAAATTTCAATCCTCCTCTTTATGCGGGTTACACTTTATCAACACCAACGATTTAGCGGTTTTGTGTAATAATAAGGTCAGTATCCTTAACTCGAAGTGCGAGGTTAAGAAAGAGATGGATTTGCCTTCTGTAGAAAACAAACAATTGTTTTGTGATAGAAACGGTCACATTATCAATACCTACTCCCTTTATAACAACGGTAAGTATGTTGTGGATGTCTATAATGTAGGGCTTAAAAAGCTTTATTCCAAGGAGTGCGAGGGAGAAGTGATTTCGGTGAATTCCGATGGCAGCTCGCTTGTTACCTTATACAACAATAAAACCGTTGAGGTAAATATGATAGGCGGCAAAGTAACCTATATGGCGAAAACAACCACGGATTCCGCTTTTGTGTTTTCCGAGTCCAAAACAGTTTATACTTGCGCAAACGGAACCGTTGAAAAAATCAAGGCGAAAAAACAGTGAACTTTCAAATAATCGATTTTATCCTTTGCGGTATCTTTTTGGCAATATGTGTTTACTCTACGGCAAGAGGCTTTTTAAAGCGATTTCGTGCATTGATATCGACAGTATTGGCATTTACCGCAATGTATTTTGGTATCCCGTACCTCTTTCAATACATAAAGTTTACAAATTCTTTATATTATGCGGTAGTGATTTTCTTTGCTTTTGTGTTATTATGTACCGTGTTTCGCTTTGCCGTAAACGGAATTGCCCGAAAAGCGGCGGACACTGTTTTAATGGGTGCGGCAGATAAATTGCTCGGCTTGATAACGGGCATCGTGGAAGGGATTATCATTATTTTGATTTTAGCCTTCATCCTTTACTTGTATAATAAAGATGTTGCTAAGCAATCTTTTATTATAAATAATATATCCGGTCTTTTTTCAAATTTAGAAAGGTTTACAAATGGAATTATTTAAAAAGTATTTAAAGCAGGCAAAAACGATTCCGAATATTCTTTCGTTTATTCGCATAGCATTGATACCGGTTTTTTGTGTACTGATGGTCAGTGCGATGGAAGGCAATATTCTGAATATTAAAAAATTTGTGATAGGCATTATCATTTTTGTGATTGCCGGATTAACGGATTTGTTTGACGGTAAAATTGCCAGAAAGTTTAATCAGGTAACCGACCTTGGGAAAATGCTTGACCCTGTTGCCGATAAATTGACACAGTTTGCCGTTGCCATTATTTTGATGGTCTGGTTTTGGGGCGATTGGCTGTTTATCGGGCTGTTTTCGGTGTATATTATTAAAGAAGTTTTCCAATTGATTGCCGGTATGATTATGCTTTCAAGGTACGATAAGCCGATGCAAGCCGCAATTTGGGGTAAGGTTTCCACCGTTGTGTTTTACATTGTTATGGTGGTAATGTTTTTAACGAGCGAAAAGGGTGTGATGCACCAATTGTTTTTGCAAAATATCGTCAGCTTCGATTTTGTGATGCCAAAAGTGATTTTATACATATTAGTCGGTATTTCCGTCATATTTATGTTTAGAGCGTTTTTGAGCTACATTCCCGATTATGTGGAAGCCATGCATCATACAAACCAAAGAGGCTTGGAAGAAGTTATTATGGCGGTATTAATTGTATTCATCGGCTTATTTATGCTCTTAATCAGGCATGATGGCGGCGGTATTCAGTTTTGTTATATTGCGGGCGCGTTTTTCGGCTCTGCAGTGACTTTGGTTGTTATTGGCGTTTACCGGTTGATTGTTACCTCTAAATTGCCGAAGGGGGACCCTCTAATGGCGGAGGAAGAAAAAGCAAAGGAAAATGGTGAAAAATAATGGCAATGATGTGTTCAAGATGCGGTAAAAGACCCGCAGTCATCTTCATTTCAAAACCCGAAAACAACAACAATAAGCCGGAGGGATTGTGCTTGACCTGTGCAAAGGAATTAAATATCGGTCCCGTGAAGCAATTGATGGAGCAGATGGGGATTACCGATGATGATTTGGAAGCCGCTCAAGACCAGCTCTCGCAGTTGATGAGCGATAACGACGGCGATTTTGAATTAGGCGGTGCGCAACCGCTGCCCTTTATGAACTTCATGCAGGGGAACGGTGCGCAACAAAAGCAAGAAGAGGAGCCTTCCTCCCAATCGGAAGAGGGGAGCGAAAACAGCAAAAAGCAAAAAAATAAAAGCAAGCGCAAATACCTGCACTCCTATTGCACCGATTTAACGAAAAAAGCGGCAAACAATGAAATAGACCGCATTATCGGTAGGGATAAAGAAATTGCAAGGGTGATTCAAATCCTTTGCAGAAGAACCAAAAATAACCCTTGTTTGGTAGGCGAGCCCGGTGTCGGTAAAACTGCTATTGCCGAGGGCATTGCGCTCAAAATAGCACAGGGCGAGGTTCCGGCGAAGCTTGCAGACAAAGAAATCTTTTTGTTGGATTTAACGGCTTTGGTAGCCGGCACGCAGTTTAGAGGGCAATTTGAAAGCCGCATCAAGGGACTGATTGATGAGGTCAAAAAAGAGGGCAATATTATTCTCTTTATTGATGAGGTGCATAATCTTGTCGGCTCCGGCGGTGACAGCGAGGGCACGATGAATGCGGCAAACATACTGAAGCCTGCGCTTTCGCGCGGCTCGATTCAGGTTATCGGCGCGACCACCTTTGATGAATACAGAAAGTATATTGAGAAGGATTCCGCACTCGAGCGCAGATTCCAGCCTGTCAGCGTGGAGGAACCCTCTTTGGATGATACTACGCAGATTCTCTTAGGCATCAAGGACTACTACGAGGATTTCCACCGCGTGAAAATCTCGGATGAATTGATTCGCAAGACCGTAGAGTTATCCGAGCGCTATATTAACGACAGATTCTTGCCCGACAAGGCGATTGATTTGTTGGATGAAGCGTGCACTTGTGCAAATTTAAGAAATAAAGCGATTAGTCAATTGCAAATCGCAGAGCAAAAGCTCAAAGAGCTGCAAGCCGAAAAGGATGATATTGAAAATATCGAAGAGGGCAAGGAGATTGATTATGAAGCGCTGCTTGAGGTAAAGAGCAAAATCAGCGAGCTTGAGAAAAACCTCCCCGAAATTCAAAAATTGGCGGCAGATAACCAGGTTTTGGATGATGACCTTGCGAAGGTAATCAATTTGTGGACCGGTGTACCGGTGCAAAAAATCCAAATGGGTGATTTAAAAAATCTCAAAAATATGGAAAAAGAGATTAAATCAAAAATCATCGGTCAGGATGAGGCGGTCGATGCGCTGTGCAAAGCCATTCGCCGCAGCCGCGTGCAAATCAGTGCCAGGCGCCGCCCGGCATCCTTCATCTTTGTCGGGCCGACAGGCGTCGGTAAAACGGAGCTTGTTAAGCAGTTGAGCTATCAGCTCTTTTCTACCCCCGAAACCCTCATCAGGCTTGATATGAGCGAGTTTATGGAGAAGCACTCTGTTTCGAGAATCATCGGTTCGCCTCCCGGCTATGTCGGTTATGATGAACCGGTGCAGTCGACCGAAAAGGTGCGCAGAAAGCCGTATTCCGTCGTATTGTTTGATGAGATTGAAAAAGCGCATCCCGATGTGATGAATATTTTGTTGCAGATATTGGACGAAGGCAAGGTGACAGATGCGCACGGCAGAACCGTTTCTTTTGCAAACACAGTCATTATCATGACCTCCAATGCCGGTTCCACTCATAAGGATACGACTTTAGGCTTTGCAAAAGACAAGGCGACCGTCTCTAAGGAAAGAGCGATGAAAGCACTCGAGCAGTTCCTAAAGCCCGAGTTCATCGGCAGGGTAGATGAAATTATTGCTTTTAATCCCTTGTCGAAGGAAAACTATATTCAAATTGCCGGGTTGATGCTTGAGGAGCTCATCGACCCGCTTAAGGATAAAGGCATTGTGCTTTCTTGGAGCGATGCGGTTTTGTCATTTTTAAGCGATAAAGCATATGGCGGTCCGCGCGGGGCGAGAGATTTGTCAAATGCGCTCAGAAAGTATGTTGAAGACCCGATTGCGGCTGTTTTAGTTGAAAAATGCGATGAAAAAATCAGTGCGATTTCGCTTGATATCAGTGAGGGTGAAATCATAGTCAGCGCTGTGTAATTCAGAGTGCATTTCAGATAAGGAGTAAAATGTTATGGGGAGAAGGATTTTATCGTTTGTATTGGCGATGGTAATGTTTATCGGTATCGTGCCGTTTACTGCGTATGCCGATGCCGAATACATTCAGGGTCAGTGGCATTATATGATTGATGATAATGCTGCTAAAATCACCGCCTATACCGGAGAGGAAAAAATAGTCAATGTTCCGGAAACACTCGGTAATAAACCGGTGGAATCGATTGCACCGTATACATTTGATAACACACCGGCAAAATCAATTAATTTACCGCTGAGCATTAAAACAATTGAGGAGAATGCATTTGTCGGTCCTGCCGTAAAAGCAATTTATGTGCCGAAAAGCGTGGAATCCATTGATGAAAATGCTTTTAAAAGTAACGCGCAGATTTTTTCCTTTGAAGGCACATTGGCGGAGGCGTTTACCAAAGCACACTCGTTGGAATTTATTAAAATTGCTTCTTCCGACCACTATGATTCGTATATCGGCAAAAAAGTGTATATTGATACGCCTCATGGTTTTACTTTAAAAGCACTTGATAATAAGAATACAGTCAAAGGCAGAAATGTGACCGGTGCAAAAACAGGCAATGGCAGTGTCAGTATGACCTTTACTTGCGGTATCACGGCGGTTTTGAATTTTACTGTCAGAGCTGTGCCGAAAGCTATCACCGACTTGCCCAAAATAGTGAATCTGTATTTGACGGATGCTAAGCAATTAACACCCGCTATTTCCAATGGCGATTATCCGATAAATGAATTTTCCTTTAAATCCAACAATACAAAGGTGGCGAAGGTTTCCGCAAGCGGTAAAATTTCCGCTGTGGCACCCGGTTCCACCACTGTTGTGGTCAGCTATTCCAACGGTATTTCCGCTACCGTTCCTGTCAATGTCGGTAAAGTGACCTCGCAGTTTTCTTTGAACACAAAGGAATACATGCTCGGTGTCGGTGAAACGAAAAAAATTGCTTATACCATCGGCAAAGATGAAGTTGTGAAAAAGATTTACTATACTTCAAGCAACGAGAGCGTGGCAACCGTTGCGGCAAACGGAACCATTCAACCGCTCAAAGTCGGTGTAGCGACCATTACTGCGACCACCAATAACGGCTTAAAGGACAGCTGCATTGTCACTGTCGGCAAGGCACCGACTTCCATCAAATTAGCGGCAAGCGGTGTTACAATGGGCGTTGGCGAAAAGGTGAAGTTTAAAGTCAGTGTCAACAGCGGTGCGGTATGCTCTTCTTACTTGTGGCGCATAGAGGATGAAAGCATTGCTAAGGTGGATGATTACGGCAATGTGGTCGGTAAAAAAGCCGGCACAACATACCTTTATGCTTATACATATAATTATAAATCCAAGAATCCCTATATTCGCACCTATGCAAAGGTTGTGGTGAGAAAAGCCCCCTCAAGTGTCGGTTTTAACAAGTCCACCGTTGTTATCGGCTTGGGTGAAAGCTTTGATGTAAACTGCAAGCTTCCCTCCGGTACGGCGAGCTATAAGATGACCACCGCATATCAAAATGATGGTGTTATCTCAGTCGGGAAAGGGCTTGTTGTCACCGGCAAAAAGCTCGGTACGGCTAAGATTATTGTTACGGCATTTAACGGTAAAAAAGGCGTTTGCACTGTGACTGTTAAGCCTGCACCGAAAAAAATTGCTTGTAAGCCGACTTCCGTAAAGCTTGCATATCATCAAAAATATACGCTTAAACCGTATGTCAATACCGGTTCAGTATGCTCATCATATATTTATAAATCTTCTGATAAGAGTGTTTGTACCGTAAACAGTAACGGTGTGGTTTATGCGAAGGACTACGGCAGCTGCTATATTTATATTTACACCTATAACCATACGAAGAGCCATCCGATTTCTTGCAAGGTGAAATTCAAGGTAGGCTACATTACCAATAAGCTTGAGTACTACACCACCTATTTTGTGGCGACGGATTACGGTAAGTCCAATAACATTAAAATGGCTTGTAAATATATCAACGGTAATACCGATGGCTATATTTTGCAACCGGGCGAGGTGTTCTCCTTTAATGAAGCGGTTGGTCCCAGAACCTACTCCAGAGGTTTTAAAGACGGTTATGTGATTTCGGGCGGCGAATATGTGCCCGGTGTCGGCGGAGGCATTTGCCAATGCGCTACCACCATCTTTAATGCAACGCTTTATGCCAATTTAGAGGTTGTCGAGAGGTGGGAGCATTCTCTCAAATCGAGCTACGTTCCACTTGGCAGAGACGCGACAGTCTATTGGGGTGTTCAAGATTACAAATTCAGAAATGATTATAACACACCCATTCGCATCAAGATGAATTATGACCCCTCAGGTGTGCTTAATTGCACCATTTATTCCTTGGCAAAAATTAACCTGCCGAAGATTGAATTGCCTGTCAGCTATAGCGGTGGTGTTTACACTTTGCGCAGAAAGGCAAACGGTAAAGTGAATTATGTAACCAAGAGCAAATATAATAATTAGTTTTCACTAAAAAAGCTTACAAATAAAAATCCGCCGAAAAGCGGATTTTTATTTGTTGTTTGAAAGCTTAGTGCTTTTGAAAATTCAAAAAAATAAAGCGGTAATTTGCTCTGCAAATTACCGCTTTGGCAGGGATAGCTGGGTTCGAACCAGCGGATGATGGAGTCAAAGTCCATTGCCTTACCACTTGGCTATATCCCTAAATATGGGGTGGAGTATGGGACTCGAACCCACGACATTCAGTGCCACAAACTGACGCTCTACCAACTGAACTAACCCCACCGTGTTTTGGCACGCTTGGAGGGATTCGAACCCCCGACCCACTGCTTAGAAGGCAGTTGCTCTATCCAACTGAGCTACAAGCGCATATTTCTTTGGAGCGGGTGATGGGAATCGAACCCACACAACCAGCTTGGAAGGCTGGGATTCTACCATTGAACTACACCCGCATTTGTGGAACGCAAATTATTTTAACAT
>ODAI012816465.1_pt1 | contig 17893 bp, 18 predicted proteins | sample 1539321 | NCBI WGS metagenome assembly ODAI01 (sample SAMN02144231, study PRJEB22623) | gut metagenome | biome: sheep rumen | host: Ovis aries | place: New Zealand | reverse complement strand
TTGCATATGGATATTGCAGAAGAGATATTAAATATGCCAAAAGACGAAAGAAAAAAATTTAGAAAAGAACATCCATATGAAATTATTTCAAAGACTTGCAACTATGATTCTAAAACAAAAAAATTAGTAAATAAAAGGAGTTGATCCAAATGAGTGAAAATAAAACTAATATAAACTGCTTGAGCATGATTTAGTCTAAATTTCATTTAAACTCCTATAAAATAAAAGAAAAACAAGTATATACTTATTACATAATTTGATAGAAATATATAAAATAATAATTAAAAACAGTTAAAAAGTATCAAAAATAGCATAGTAATTGATACTTGGTATTGACGGTTAAACTTTTGTAAAAAGGAGAATGATATATGAAAAAAGTTTTAATAATTGGTGGTGGCTCTGGAATGGGGTATGAGATAGCAAAAACCCTTACCTCAAATAATTATGACGTAACTTGTGTAGGACGAAAAGAAAGAAACAATTTTGAATTTAATTATATTAAATGTGATGTTTCTAAAGATAATATGAGTAGTTTATATGTAACAAATATATATGATGTTTTAATCTATTGTGCGGGCATTATTTCTAGTGAAGAAGAATCATTTAATTACAATGAAGAAGAAATAAATAGCTTGATTGATACTAATTTAAAAGGATGTATAAGATGTAATCAATTGTTCATTGATAGTTGTTTAAAAAATAATATATCTGGTAAGATTATTAACATTTCTTCCATTTCGAATAAAGGTTCAAAGTACTTTCCTATATATGCTGCTACTAAAGCAGGCATATTAACATATACAAAAAGTATTGCTAGTAGATATGATAAGATACAATCTAATGTTATTTCTCCAGGAGTTATTAAAACAGATATGTCATATCATGAAACTCCTAACTTTGATGAGTATATTCCAAGTATAATTGAAAATACTCCTGCTAAAAGATTAGGAAACACAACTGATATAGCAAATACAGTAGAGTTCTTATTATCTGATAAGGCAAGCTTTATTACAGGTCAAGAAATAGTAGTAGATGGTGGCTATACTTTACCTAAAGAATAATTAATATAATATAAATAAAGGAGTTGATCCAAATGAATGAAAATAAAACTAATATAAACTGGTTGATTACAATTAATTTAAACTCCTTTGAAAAGTATTGTAAAATAAGGGAAAACTCAAAATAACATTTTACATTTTAATATAAAAATATGTTAAAATTGATAAAAATTAGTAAAAAATGATTATTTTTAATACAAAATAGTATAGGAATTAATAAGGTGATTACAAAGGTTAAACCCCCCTAGAAATAAATGAGGTGAAAAGATGATTTATGTAAATGATTTTGAAACAGGTAAGAAAGCAATATTAGATAGGTATCCTGATTTAATGAATAGTCAGTTTAAAAGTGATAATTCAGGATGGACTAATTTTGCAATTAAAGTTGATAATAAATATCTTTTTAGATTTCCAAGAAATGATGAAGCTTATAAAGCAGTTAATAAAGAATATAAAATATTAAAAATACTAAATAAAAAATTACCAATTAATATAAAAGTTCCAAAATATATCTATAGTAATTTAAATGATGATTATCCTTTTGTTGGATATGAAATGATTCAAGGTGACTTTCTAACAGAAGATGTATTTAATTCATTAGATGAATCAAAAAAAGATAATATATTAAATAACATGGCTATATTTTTAAATGTATTACATAGTGTTGATTATAAAGAATTAGGATTAGAACCAATTAATTCAATTGAGTGGTATAAAGATTTGTTTGATAGAGTACAAAAGATATGCTTTAAATATTTTGATCATAATTTGAAAGAGAAAACAATTCAATTATTCAATATGTTTTTCAATGATGAATCAATGCATAATTACGAACCAACACTAGTACATGGAGATTTGAGTGAAGATCATATAATTATTACAAGTGATGGAGTAGGAATAATTGATTTTGGAGATTTAATGGTATTTGATCCAGCATATGATTTAATTTGGGCTTATATATGCGATGTTGATTTTTATAATAAATTATTTAAAAAATATACAGGACATAAGGATAATTATTTTGAACATAGAATAAGAGATTTTCATATTATAAGACCACCTTATGATGGAATAATATATGCTGACGAAATACATGATAATGATATGATAAATGAGCAAATAAAAAAATTAACGCAAAACTTTGATAAAAGAGGTGAATAATATGATTAGATATGCTAATGAAAATGATATTGAAATAATATCAAAATATGACAAACATATTTCTAAAGAAGAATTAGCGAATATAATTAAACTTAAAAGAGTAATAGTAATGTATGAAGACGATAAATTTGTTGGATGGCTAAGATATAATTTGTTTTGGGATAATACACCATTCATGAATATGTTATATCTTCTTGATAATGAAAGAGGTAAAGGGAACGGTAGTCGATTAGTTATATTTTGGGAAAATGAAATGAAACAAAAAAACTACGAATTTGTTCTTACTTCAACTCAATCAAACGAAGAAGCACAATTTTTTTATAGAAAAATAGGATATGTTGATAGTGGCGCATTATTATTACCTAATGAACCATTAGAAATAATTTTATACAAGAAATTATAAAATAAAAATGATTGTAATGTTTTAATATTATGATTGGCCATATGACCTAGCGTTTATTTATATAAATTGATTACGTAAGATTTAAACCCCTAATAATTGACATAAATTTAGACAGATTAGTACAAAATCTGCCTTTTTTATGCTATAATTTTAATGATTTTAAAAAGGAGTTGATCCAAATGAATGAAGAAAAAGGGTTTAATAAAACCGTAATCAACTGGTTCCCTGGGCATATGCAAAAAACAAAAAGAAAACTTGCTGAAACTATGCAATTAGTTGATTTTGTTTTGGAATTAGTAGATAGTAGAATACCGTTTTCATCAAGGGTTCAAGATATTGACAACATTATAAAGAATAAACCAGTTTTATTGGTAATGACTAAAAAGGATTTATGCGATATAAATGAAACTAATAAGTGGGTTAAATATTATGAGGAGAAAGGACTAAAGGTAATTCTCTGTGACTTAAACAATAATACAGATTACTTGTCTTTAGTAAAAGAAATAGATAATTTAGCAGACGAAATCAATTCTAAAAGAAAAGAAAAAGGATTAAAGCCTAAAAATATTAGAGGCGTAGTAATTGGCTCACCGAATGTCGGTAAAAGTACTTTGATAAATCGGCTTGCTAAAAAGAAGGTTGCAGGAGTTGCTAATACACCTGGTTTTACAAAAAGTTTAACTTGGATAAAAGCTGGTAATACACTACTTTTGGATTCACCTGGTATTTTGTGGCCAAAATTTGATAATGACGAAGTGGCATTGAATCTTGCTAGCATGAGCTCTATAAAAGTGGAAGTATTACCTGTAGATGACGTGGCAGTTCACATTTTAAAAAAGTTGGATGCGCACTATAAAGATAAACTAATAGATGCCTTCGGGCTAGAAGAGTTAAGTGATGATTACGATAAAAACTATAGATTAATTGCTAAAGCAAAAATGTCTCTTGCAGACAATAGGGAAGTAGATTATAATAAAGTGAGTTTATACATAATAAACTCTATTAAGAATGAACAAATAAAAGGAATTACATTTGACAGGTACTAAAATGGAAGATTTATTAAAATATGAAAAAGATTTATATGAGCAAGGTATTACTTTAATTGCAGGAGTCGATGAAGTAGGAAGAGGTCCACTATATGGGCCAGTTGTAACCGCCGCAGTTATTTTGCCAGTTGAGTACAAACTTGATGGATTAACAGATTCTAAGAAACTTACTCCTAAAAAAAGGGATAAGTTTTTTGATGTTATTATGAAGGATGCAGTAGCTATCGGTATTGGTGTAAAGTCAGCTAAGAGAATAGATGAAATAAATATCTATGAAGCAACCAAAGAAGCGATGTATGAAGCAATAGATAATTTGACAATTAAACCAGAGCATGTTTTAATAGATGCGATGAGGTTAGAAAGGTTAGACGTTCCTTCAACCAGTATAATCAAGGGCGATGCTAAAAGTCTTTCGATTGCCGCAGCAAGTGTAATTGCCAAAGTTACTAGAGATAGGATGATGGAAGAAGAGGATAAACTTCATCCCGAATATGAATTTGCTAAACACAAAGGATATCCGACTAAAAAACACGTTGAAAACGTTATAAAATATGGTGTGCTAGAACAATACAGAAGAACATATGAACCGATTAAGAGTATAATACAGGGAAGTGATTATAATGGAAAAGAAAAAACAAGACAAGAACAAAAAGAAAAAACAAGCAAGCAAAAAAAAGCTTCCAAAAAAAGTACAGAAAAAAGAAGTTAAAACAAATAGTATCTTTTTTGATAAGACATTTATTACTTTTGTAATAGAAGTACTATATGTTTTTATACTAGAGATATTATTTAAACTGATATTGGGCTCTTTTTCTGTAGATTGGAATCTATTTAGAATATTTATTTCAAGTATTATTTTTGGTTTGATTATTACTGCTTGTACCTTTAAATTAAAGGATATTTGGAGAAAGACAGTATTAATATGCATTAATCTTTTCTTTGCATTTTACGCATGGTTACAGATGGGATTTAGTGATTTTTTAGGGACATTTATGTCTATGGGAAACGCAGAACAAGGAACTAAAATAACTGATTTCATTTTAGACTTTTTATTAGCGTATAAGTTAAAATCACATATTTTATATATTCCTTTTGTGATGACAACGACATATTTTTGTTTAGAAAAAAGGGTTTTAAAAGAGAAATATGAAAAAGTAGTAGAAAAAATAAGTAAGAAATTTATTATTGGTTTTGTTGTTTCCTCAGTGCTTATCATGTGTATATATGGATTTAGTATATATTCAACATTTATGCAATCGAAATATCAAACTGTCTCCAATAAAGCACTATTTAAGTATCCATCTAATCCGAGTGAAGCAATTAAAAACTACGGTACAAGTGTATACTTTATTCTAGATTTGAAATCGACTATTTTCGGTGCAAATAATGTAGAAGTATATAGTGTTAACAAAGTAGATAAAGCAGAACATAGCCCTTCTAAATCTAGAGAAATAGACGACGAATTATGGGATAAAGTAATTGAAAAGACCACTGATACGACATTGCTTACTCTACATAATTATTATAAAAACAGAACTATAACTGAAAAAAATGAGTATACGGGACTTTTTAAAGATAAAAATCTTATAATGATTATGTTAGAATCTATAAGCTTCAACGTCTTTGATGAAAAATATAAAGAATACTTTCCTACATTGTATAAATTGCAAACAGAAGGTATATCGTCGATAAACAACTATAGTCCTAAGAATAATTGTCCAACTGGAGAATCTGAGATGACTAGTCAGTTGAGTTTATATTCTATTGAAACTACATGTACAGTCAATACTTATAAGAAAAATGTTTATCCAGAAGCCTTATTAAGCATGATGCAAAAAGCTGGTTATTTTACTAGTGCATATCACGATTATACAGATCAATACTATTATAGAAGCATTTTTGAGAAGAATGCTGGTTCTATGGAATACTATGGTGTAACTGATTTAGGTATGAAATATAATCCAGTATATAAAGAATGGCCAAGCGACGTAGTATTTATGGAAAATGCTTTGCCTAAGTTTGTAGATAAAGAAAGATTTGCTTCATATATGATTACAGTAACTCCACATTCACCATATATGTACAATAGTGAATTTGGCAATATGTATCTATCACTGTTTGATGACTTAGATGTAGATAAAACCACAAAAAGATATCTATCTAAAGTAAAAGTTACTGATTTGGCATTAGAGTATATGTTAACTGTACTTGAAGAAAAGGGTATATTAGATGATACTGTAATTGTACTATTTGGCGATCATTATCCGTATGCATTAAATCAAAAACAATTTGCGTCTATCGCTACATATGATACTAATGTAAACCAAGATAAAGATAAAACCCCATTTATAATATATAATAGTAAGACGCCGAAAGAGACAATTACAAAATATATTTCACCACTAGATTATGCTCCAACACTTTTGAATTTATTTGATATCGATTATGATCCAAGATTATACTTGGGTAATGATATATTCAGTGATTATGAGGATTTTGTCTTATTCCCAGATAATAGTTGGCAAAACAGTAAGGGATTTTACAATGTATCAAAGGGTGAATTTATACCAACTAGCGATGGAATGACTATTACTGACGAGGAGATTATAAAGATTAATACACTCGCAAGGGATTTGCGCAATATGAGTGGACTTACAATAAAGAAAAACTACTTCAATTATTTGAATAATGCGATTGAAAAAGAAAAAGAAGAATTGTTAAAGCTTACAGAGAATACGGAGGATGACGATGAAAAAGATAGTAATAGTAGAATCACCAAGCAAGACAAAAACAATAAGTAAGTATCTTGGAAGTGACTATGAGGTTTTATCTAGTAAAGGTCATATACGTGATCTTGCAACCAGTGGAAAATTCGGATTGGGAATAGATATAGATGCTGATTTTACCCCAAATTATATACCACTTAAAGATAAAAAGAAATTAATTAGCGATCTTAAAAAAGCATCTAAAGATGCAATCGTTTTCTTAGCAAGCGATCCGGATCGCGAAGGAGAAGCAATAAGCTGGCATTTAAAGGATACTCTCGATTTAAAGAGCTATAAAAGAGTAGTATTTAACGAAATAACTAAACCAGCCCTTGAAGAAGCATTTAAAAACCCTAGAGAAATAGATATGGCGCTTGTTAAATCACAGGAAACCAGAAGAATGCTAGATAGAATGATTGGTTTTAGGTTGAGTAAATTAATGCAGTCAAAAACAGATGGTACGAGTGCTGGGCGTGTGCAGTCAGTAGCGCTAAAATTAATTGTAGATAGAGAAAGAGAGATACAAGCTTTTAAAGAAGAAGAGTATTGGACTATAAAAGCAATATTCCCGGATTTCGAAGCAGAACTAGAAAAATTTAACGGTAAAGATGTAAAAATACCTTATAAGGTGGATGCTGAAAAAATTATTAGTGAATTATCTAAGTGTTTCAACATCGCTGAAATAGAAAGCAAGGTTAAAGCCAAAAAGGGCGTAATGCCATTTACAACTTCAACACTACAACAAACGGCAATAAACCACTTAAATTTTAGTTCTTCTAGAACTATGAAAATAGCGCAAAAACTATACGAGGGAGTAGATTTAGAGAACGAAACAGTCGGTCTAATCACTTATATGAGAACTGATTCGACAAGATTATCTAACATATTTATAAACGATGTGTTTGCATACATACGAAGCAATTATGGCGAAGAATACGTCGGCAGTGTAAAGGTAAGTAAAAAGACTGAAAATGTACAAGATGCACACGAGGCAATCAGGCCTACAGATATCAAAAGAACTCCTGAAAGCGTTAAAAAGTATCTAACAGAAGAGGAATACAAACTATATAAAATGATATATACAAGAGCCCTTGCAAGTCTAATGAAAGATGCTAAAGTAAATGCAACTAGTATAACTTTAGAAAATAACGGTTATATATTCAAGGCGACAGGATCTGTACTAATTTTTGATGGTTATTTAAAAGTATACTCTGAATATAGTAAAAATGAAGATGTAGTTTTACCTGATTTGACAAATTACAAGACTAAGATTGTCATTTCTGATGATATTATCAAAGAACAGCATTTTACTAAGCCTGCTCCAAGATATACAGAAGCTAGTCTCATTAAAGAAATGGAAAGCTTGGGAATTGGAAGACCTAGCACCTATGCTAAAACCATGGATACACTTAGATTTAGAGATTATGTTACTACGGTTGATAAGAAATTCATACCGACATCTACTGGATTTGAAATTACTGACAAACTGCAAGAATGCTTTAGTGATATTATCAACGTCAAGTATACTGCTGATATGGAAGAGTCACTCGATCTAGTTGCAGAATCAAAATATGACAATATCAAATTACTTCGAGATTTTTGGAATAAATTTGAACCTCTTGTAGAGAGTGCTTTTAAAACGATGGAAAAGAAAGCTCCTGAGTCAACTGGTGAAGCCTGTCCATTGTGTGGGCACGATTTAGTAATTAGAAAAGGCAAATACGGTGAATTTGTCGCATGTTCTAATTATCCTGAGTGTAAGTACATTAAGCAGCAAGAAAAAGAGTCGTTAGCAACTTGTCCAAAGTGCGGTGGAAATATCATTGCTAAGAAAACTAAAAAGGGTAAAGTTTTCTATGGATGTGATAACTATCCAAAATGCGATTATGCTCTTTGGGACATGCCTACAGGCGAAACTTGTCCAAACTGTGGAATGTTAATTGTAAGAAAAGGTAAAAATGAATATTGTCCAGAGTGCAATAAAGAAAAATAATTTGGAGAGCTTATGGAAGAAAAGAGAGTTTTAATTACTGGCGCATCGCGAGGAATTGGTAGAGCTATAGCATTAAAGTTTTTAAAAGAAGGATATACTGTTTATGGTACTTATTTTTCAAGTGAAGGTAAAATTGATGAATTAGTTAAAGAATATGGAAAAGAACACTTTAAAAAAGTTGGTCCATACGATTTAAGAAAAATAGAGGATATAAACTCTTTAGTGGAGGAGGTTTCTGGCATTAAGTTTGATACACTTGTACTTAACGCTGGAACATTTTCTGAAAACGATGACTTTATAAATTTTAATTTAGATGAGTTTAATTCAGTCATGAATTGCAACTTTTATTCGCAACTTATTATATCAATAAAGTTACAAAACTATATTAAAAATGGCGGTAACATTGTTTTAATGTCAAGTAATGATGCTTATAGTGGTGCATATGGAAGTATGAGTTACAGCATTAGTAAAAGCGCAGTAGTTAGTTTAATGAAATGCTTATCTGTTAACTATGGTAGAAGAAGGATTAGAGTTAACTCTATTGCCCCTGGAGCAATTAATACTGACATGAATACACCAGAGCAAGAATTTGAAGCTCCGCTTTGGACACCTATTCAAAGAATTGCTCAGCCGTATGAAGTGGCAAATGTTGTTTACTTTTTATCCAGTGAAGAGTCAAGTTTCATAAATGGAGAAAATATTACTATTGATGGTGGATACGGTAATGTTTCTGTATTATTAAAGGGTGAAATCGAAAGCTCAAGAAAAATAATTGGTTATAAAGAGCTAAATGATGTTTTAAGATCTTTAAAGAAAGGTGATACAATATATTGCTTTGATACCACTCCTAATTACGGATGGATTAACAATCCAGATGAGGAAGAATATGTCAATGAAAATATAAATGCTATAAGTAGGGGAGTAAATTCGTATAGAATAATCATGACTCCTAAAGAAAGGAAAGATGAAATTCTAAAAAACAAGTTAATTAAACATGCTTTTGCAAATGCTGGTGATAGTAAATATTTGGGATTAGTTCTTTCTGAGGAAGTAAAAAAATATAACAAGGTTGACTATGCTAAAATCGGTGATGGTTTTTTAGTAGTTTTAAGAAAAGATAGCAGAAAGGAATTGTACGTCGATTCGTTTAGTGATCATGAGAATTTAGCGTACGCTATCGATAATAGGATCATGATTGACTCACTAACAGAGGTATTCGAAAAAATATATGCCAACATTAAATCAGGTAAAATTAAGACCTACAAATAAACGTATCTTATATGCGTTTTTTTATTTATGACTAGTGGGTTAGTACCTATTATTCGCTCATAAATGCTTGATTAAAAATAGAGTTTTGTATATAATGTTTTAGGAACGAGGTGCATTTATGGGAAGAGCATACGCAGTAAGAGAAGCAAGTATTAAAAAGAATGGTGCAGCAAAAGGTAAAATTTATACTACTTTTGCTAAAGAAATATATTTAGTTTGTAAAAGAGGCGGCGCCGAGGTTGAAGCTAATAGCGAACTAAAGAGATTGATAGATAAAGCTAAAAAAAGCCAAGTACCATCTGATATAATTGATAGAGCAATTGCAAAAGCAAAAGGAGCTAATCAAGAAGATTATAAAGAAGTAATTTATGAAGGATTTGGTCCTGGTGCAAGTACACTTGTAATTAAAACTCTAACTGATAATGTCAATAGAACAGTAGGAGAAGTGCGAGCAGCTTTTAATAAGGTTCATAAGAGTTTAGGGGTAGCTAATAGTGTCACTTATAATTATGATCATTTGTCAATTGTTGGGATTAAATCAGATAAGTATGATGAACTTTTTGAAGCACTCTTAAATGAAGGAATCGATATAATTGATTTAGAACAAGATGGTGAGTTATTAGTTGTAACATCTAAATATAATGATGGTGCCAAAGTAAAAGATGTTATAGATAAAATGTTTCCAGGAATTGATTATGAAGTTGATGAATCTGGAATGTACTCCAAAGACAAGATTAAATTAGAAGGTGAGGATTTGGATGCATTTAATAAACTTTATAAGATGCTTGACGAAATCGAAGATGTTTCAGAGATATATACAAATGTAACAATCGATTAGTCTTTTATAATAAGCAGTATTATCAGCATACTGTTTTTTATTTGCCAATAACGATATAATATAGTATAATGTAAACATATAAAGAGGTGGAAATTTTGAAGAAATTTTATAAGGAAAATAGAATATTTGTATTCTTGATGGGGATAGTTTTGGTTTGTATTGCAATTATGCTTATAATGGCTACTAAGTACGTCATCAAGAGCAATACTAATAATACTTATGGAAATAGACTAGATGGTATTAGTGATGTAAAAATTGACAATAAGATGATAAAAGAAATGGAAACAAGTATCAAGGAAATGACGAAAGTTGATTCAGTTAAAATTAATATTCATGGCAAAATAGTATATTTTGATGTCAATTTTAAAGATGATGCTACTGTTGATGAGTCTAAAGGTGTAGCTGTTAAATGTAGGGAATTACTAAAAGAGGAATATAGAAATTTCTATGATATGCAATTTTTATTTACTAAATCTAATAGTAAAGAAGAAGATAATTTTCCGATAATTGGGTATATAAAGGCAGGTGCTACTACTATTTCGTGGTCGAATAATGCGAAATAGTGTCCTTATGAAAATATTTAAAAATAAAGCATTAATTATCTTGATTGCAACTTTATTAGTTGTAGGTATTGTAACAATCACATATAGAGTTCTTCGAGATGAAAATAAATTGACATTGCAAGAGAAAAGATACTTATCAAGTCAAAAGTCTAGTCTTATAAATATTAACGTTTTAAACGATATAAACGTGTTTGGTAAACGCGGTAGTGGTGTATTCTTCGACTTTTTAGATTACTTTGAAAAAGAAAACGAAGTATCATTCAATAGGGTTACTACAAATAGTGCGGATGGATTAACTGATTTATCGCTTACAAAAGGTAATACCGTAACAAAAGAAGATAAGGTTATTTATACCGATCATTTCGTATTGATATCTAAATCTTTTAATGTGGTTCCTTCTATTTACAATATCGATGGCACAATTGGAGTGTTAAATAGAGATCTTACACTTGTAAATAATGTACTAAAGACATCACTAACTATTAAAAATTACGAAACAAGAAAAGAATTAGAGGATGCACTTAAGAATGATGATGTTAATTTTATCTTAGTTCCTAGAATTGAATATATAGATTTTGTGCTAGATAATCTCTATAGTATAGTACTACATTTCAGTGACATTAAAGACTATTACTATTTAAAGGGCTCATCAGATGCTATTCTTAATTCAATTTTAAAAAAGAAAATAAACATTTGGTTAAAAAGTGACTTAGATAATTCTCTATATTCTAATGAGTATGAAATTTTTACTTCGTCTTTAAAGATTACAGAAAAAGAACTAGATGTAATTAACAGTAAAGAATATACTTACGGATTTGTAGAAAATGCTCCTTACGATGTCAAATCTAGTGGTACATATGGTGGAGTAATCAACCAATATTTGGATTCATTTTCGAAATTTAGTGATATATCATTTAAGTATAAAAGCTATAGTAAATTATCGAGTATGTACTCCGATATAAAAAAAGGAAATATCAATTTACTAGTAGATTACTATGGATTAGAGACAAAGTATTCTAAAATAGATTCAAGCTATACTGTAGATGTCAGCTTTGTTATGGCTAATAGTGATAAAAGAGTATATAATTCTGTAAGCTCAATAGATGCAGAAGTTTATGTTAAAAAAGATAGCATAATAGGAAAGTATCTAAAGAGTCTTGGAATTGAAACGATAACTTACTCTAAGAATAAAGAATTAAAGAAAATATTCAAAAATCATAATATTGTTGCGATGGATAGAATGGAATATCTTTTATACAGGTCAGAAAACACAAATGTAAATGAAAGATTTAGAATTAGTTCTAATAAAACATATAATTTCTTGTCAAATAACGATACTATGTTCAATAGGCTATTTACTTATTATGTCAATTATTTAGATAAAGAAAGTGTTTTATATAGTGGGCTTGAAAACTATAATGACACAGTAAAATCCGGTAAGCTAATCTATGCAATTGCTAAATATGCACTGTTTATAGTAATCTTAATTGCGCTAGTCGCATATTTGACGTATAAATTTGGTAAAAAAATACACATTAAAAAGAGAATCAAAAAAGCTGATAAAATGAAATATATCGACATGTTAACATCTTTGAAAAATAGAAATTTCTTATCAGAAAATATTTCTACATGGAATCAAAATACGATATATCCACAAGCTGTTATTGTTATCGATTTAAATGGTATACAGTATATCAATGATACATATGGATACCAAGAAGGAGATAAACAAATTCAAGCACTTGCCAATATACTCATTAAAACGCAGCTAGATAATACAGAAATAATTAGAACTGATGGTAATGAATTTACAGTATATATGGTTGGATATAGTGAAAAACAGGTTTTAAGTTATATAAAGAAAGTAAATAAAGAACTTAAAAATCTTCCACATGACAAAGGGGCTGCTATTGGGTTTAGTATGATCGAGGATGATTTAAAATTGATAGATGATGCAATCAATGAAGCTACTGAGTTAATGAAAAAGAATAAAGAACAAATAAACGGTGTGATCGAGGATGAAAAAATTTAAGAGATTCTTAAAAAACTTAGGTGAAATTTTGAAAAGGCCAGAAATGGAAGTATTACCAGGACAACTGGCCTATTTCTTTATCATGTCTTTAGTACCAGCGATTACTATCGTGAGTTACGCGGCATCCTTCTTATCTCTTTCGTTAGATGATATGGCAGCATATTTTAATTGGAACATTAATTCCGGAGTAATGAGTATGCTCACACCAGTCTTAGAGACTAATGAGTTTCATATGGGATTAATCGTTTTATTTATTATTTGTATTTACTTTGTTAGCAATGGTACAAACTCTATCATTGTCGCTGCTAATAGCATTTATGGAATAAAAAGCGACTCGATACTTAGAAGAAGATTGAAAAGCGTTATAATGGTATTCATAATAGTATTTCTATTTCTTTTTATCTTTTTAGTTCCAATATTTGGTAACTTTATTCTATCACTAATTGAAACAATTACTGGTTATAATAGAGTATATAACATAATAAATATACTCAAGTTACCTGTGTCGTGGTTAATCGTATTTATATTTATTAAGATTATATATACAGTTGCACCAGATAAACCGATAGAGAGTAAGCACGTAAATCCTGGAGCATTTTTTACATCAATTGGTTGGATTGTTTCTACTGAAGTATATCTATATTATGCTAGTCATTTCGCAAACTACAACTTATACTTTAGTGGATTATCAAATATTGCAATATTATTAATTTGGATGTATATATTATCCGTAATATTTGTAGTAGGGTTAGCAATAAATCACAAAAGAGAACCATATGATGAAAATACAACTGGAAAAATAAACCATAATGATAAAGGAGAATAACCGCATAATAAAAAAGTACACTGCAAGTATTATCTAGTGTACTTTAGTTCCAATCACTTATTAATCGTTGTGTTAAAATAGTTTTTGGAGGGTAATACTTAAAAGAGAATCAAGTGTGATTCTCTTTTTTATCTTCCAATTCCAACTTTTGAATATACTTCATTAATCTTTTTTAAAGCTTCTTCTGTTACTTTTTTATTACTTTCATCTAATATTCCGTCTATTATATTGGACGATATGATTTCATCATATTTTTTTCTTAGATTAACTAAAAAATTTACAACGCTGTCTGCTACAGCTTTTTTGAATTCTCCATAATTTGAATTTTCAAATTTTGCTTCAACTTGCTCTATAGAAATGTTTTCTAAACTTGAATAAATGGTAATTAAATTTGAAATACCAGGTTTTGTTTCTGGATTATATAGTACTTTATTGTCACTATCAGTAACAGCTTGCATTATTTTCTTCCTTGCACGTTCTGGCTCATCCAATAACATTATGCAACCTTTATCACTTTCGCTAGATTTGCTCATCTTTTTAGTTGGATCTTGTAAATCATATATTTTTGATCCTATTTCATTTATAATTGGCTCTGGTATTTTAAATGTTTCACCATATCTATTGTTGAATCTAACAGCAATATTTCTAGCTAGTTCTACGTGTTGTTTTTGATCGACTCCGACTGGAACCACATCAGCATCATATATGAGAATATCAGATGCCATTAGTACTGGATAGGTAAAGAGACCACAAGATATTGCTTCATTGTTTTTTCCCTTCGATTTATCTTTAAATTGTGTCATTCTAGATAATTCTCCCATGTAACTATTACATTCTAATATCCATGAAAGATTGGCATGGTACATATTTTCAGATTGTATAAATATAGTTGTGTGCGATGGGTCTAAACCACATGCTAAATAAATCGCTATGATTGATCTAATCTTTTCTTTAAGTTCCTTTGGATCATTATATATTGTTAGAGCATGTAAATCCGCAACAAATACAAAAGATTCATAACTTTTTTGCATTTCGACAAACTGTCTTATCGCTCCTATGTAATTTCCTATCGTTAGTTCACCAGTTGGTTTTATCCCCGATAACATTCTTTTCATATTTATACCTCGTTTCACGCTTATTTTACCACAAATAGTATATTTTTGATATAATAATCCATATTAATTTTGAGGAGATTATTTTATGAAGAAAAAAATTGGATTATTAGTAGCATTAATTATGACTTGTGTTTTAACGGGTTGTCTTGGAATGATGGGGCCTAGAGAAACTGTGGAAGAGTTTTTAAACCGTTATATTAAGAATGATAAAGCAATTATGGAAGAATTGGATACATATTTAGACAAACAGGATTTAACTACAGAACAAAAAGACAGATATAGAAAAATTATTAAAAAAGAATATTCTTCTTTGAAATATGATATAAAAAAGGAAAATATTGCTGACGACAAGGCAACTGTCGATGTAGAAATAACCGTTAGAGATTTGTATGGAGCGAGTAAAACAGCAGAGAACGAATTACTTACAAATCCCACTAATTTCTATACTAACGGACTCTACAGTAAAGAGAAATTTATCGATTATAAGCTAGGTATAATGGAATCTACTGAAGAAGTTATAACATATAATATTACATTTAACTTAGAAAAAAGTAATGGCAAGTGGTCTATCGATGATTTAGATGATGAAACGCTAGAAAAGATACATGGAATATACGATAGCAACAAATAAGACATAGCATATTTTATTGTTATGTCTTTTATAATTTAATAGGTGAAACTAATGGTCAAACTTTTTATAAAGGGGATAATTATTGGATTAGCTAAGATTATACCTGGAGTATCAGGGGCAATATTTGCAATGTCGTTTGGAGTATATGATTTGATAATAAATTCTATAGCAGATTTTAAATATGCTCTTAAAAATATTAGAAAACTATTGCCTATATCAGTTGGAATAATTGTATCTATAATTATTGCAAGCTCTGCTTTAAGTTACATATTAAAAAGTCATTATACATTCGTTTTGTCGTTCATTATTGGGGTTTTGTTCTTCGAAATGTACGAAAACATCAAGAAATACCGTAATGAAAAAATTAATTATAAATACCTCATAGCATCACTAATAACACTTGTCTTGATATCGAGTTTATCTTTTTTTAAAGTAATCGGCAAATCAGGAAGTGAAACAGTATTTCATCTATTTGTATCCATTTTTTTATGTGGAATATTGGATTCTATCGCAACAATTGTGCCAGGAATTAGTGGCTCTGCTATCTTAATGCTGCTAGGTTATTATGACACAATTATCACCGCATTTAGTAAGATTAATTTATCAGTAATGATACCATTTAGTATTGGATTTATAGTAGGTGGTATACTTATTTCAAATGTTGTTGTAATTATATTTAAGAAACATGAGAATCTGATGAGGTATTTGATATCTACATTCTTGGTTTCATCTACTATATCTCTTGTAGGTTCTTTGTTTAGACTTGCTGATAGTTCTAAAATAGGTATTTGTATTATAATTCTAATAACTGGATTTATAATTACTGGTATTGGTGAAAAATATTTAGCCTAACCATATATTTCCTGTATAAACTAATTATGTTATATCTATACTATAATTAGTAGGTGAGTATATGAAAACATTTCTTTGTGGGGCTATTACCTTTTTTTCATTTTTGTTAGTTAATGCTGCAATAGTTGAAACTGAGCATTCTGTATTATTAAAAAATATTAGTACAAAAAATATCGATACTGTATTGAAAGATGAAGATTTATTCAAAGTAAAAAAGATATGTTCATATGAGTATTGTGACTATCTAAGAGGTACAAATATTAAAAATTCGATGGATATATTTATAAAAAAATATCTAAAAAGAACGCAATTAGATGAGGAAATAAAAAAGACCATCTATGTAAAGGGTCTAAAGATAACAAAGGTGATTTATTCTAATTAAATTTAGTTATTCTTGAAAGTATTGTTAATTATCAATTTAATTATTAGAACTACAACTACTATGTCTATTAAGTAGACTGCAAAATCTCCAATTTCCTTGCCAAATAGTGAATGAATAAAATCTGAATATATTTCGTAGTATTTAACAAAAAAGCCTTTTATGGTGTTCATATAGTCACATCCTATATATAATTATAATAAAATAAAAATAAAAAACAAGACAAATTGTTGCATTTTTATCTTTTCTTTGTTATTATATAGGTACTCATGGCGGAATTGGTGAAGTGGTTAACACGCCGGATTGTGGCTCCGGTACGCGTGGGTTCGATCCCCACATTTCGCCCCATTAAAAAAAAATCGGACTTTTGTAGTTCGTTTTTTTATGTTCGTAAAATAGTAATCTTGCGATGTAATTATAATTAAAAAAAGTATGATATAATAATTATGGATGTGATAGCAATGAATTTAGATAACTTAATTATTAGAAAGGCGACACTAGAAGATATCCCTGAAGTAGCTGAATTACATGTTAATAGTTGGAATAAAACATATAAAGGAATTATTGCTCAAGATCATCTTGATAATATGAGAAATAATTTAGATAAGAGAATTGAAAGGATGAAAAATGAATTCAATTTAAGAAATATGATAGTAGCAACTATAAATAATGAAATAGTAGCTTTTTCAGAGTTCACTTTAACAAATGAATTTTCAAAAGATTTAGATATTGATTGTGAAATGTGTGGATTATACGTTAAAAACGACTATATAGGAACTGGAATCGGCTCAAAGCTATTTAATTATGTTAAGAATACTTTTAAAAAAAATAATAAGTATAAAATGGGTTTATGGTGTGTTAAAGAAAATAATAATGCTATTAACTTCTATTTAAGAAAAGGGGGCATTAAAGTAAAAGAAAAGCCATTTACACTAGCGGGTAAAGAATATAGTGAAATAGCA
>ODAI010714018.1_pt1 | contig 17894 bp, 14 predicted proteins | sample 1539321 | NCBI WGS metagenome assembly ODAI01 (sample SAMN02144231, study PRJEB22623) | gut metagenome | biome: sheep rumen | host: Ovis aries | place: New Zealand | reverse complement strand
GTGGTAACGCCCTTGAGTCCCTGCTTCTTTGCGTAGTAAGCCTGAGCGATAGCAGAGTTGAGCTTGTGCGAGCCGCTTGTATTGTTGCCCTCGAACTTGTAGTATATCTTTGCGGGAGTATCGAGCTTCTTTTCGAGGCAGTAAGCTCTTACGAGCGGAGCCGGACGGTACATCTTGTAGAAGGACTGTATCTCCTCCGGGATGTCAATATAGCGGTCAGTCTCGTTGAGCTCCTGCTTTACGAGCTCATCGCAGAAAACATGGCTGAGCTCCTCAGCGGTGCAGGGCTTGCCGGTACCGGGGTTGAGCAGGGGAGCCGGTTTCTTCTTCATGTCTGCGCGTACATTATACCACTGTTTCGGAAGCTCGTTTTCTTCAAGGTAGATCTTGTAAGGTATTTCTTTTGACATAATAATTCTCCTTTATCGGAATTTCGGCTGATTGCGGATGATCCGTACTTTGCCGGTCAGCAAAAAAGCTCCCATTCCGGCAAATACAAAACTGTATGCCGGGACAGAAGCTTGTAAACGCTCTGCGGTGCCACCCTGCTTGACGATATTTCGTCCACTCTGTGTGCTGATCTGCACAGGTTTTTAACGCAGCCGTCTGCGTCCTTCCTACACAGTGCAAAGCACCTTCGGTCAGCCCTCGGGAGGCCATTCACAACTGCTCGTCATACCGGTTCACACCGACCACCGGCTCTCTGAATGCTTTACAGAAGCTACTTACTCTCCGTCAACGGTTTAAATAAACTATGATGATTATACCACATCTTCCGGCGTTTGTCAAGTACATTTATAATGCGTAATAGTTTCAGATCCGTCCGCGCAGCCGACAGCGCAATTACGCATTATTCACTGGAATGTCACTCGACCGTGACCGTGCCTCCTGTCCAGTGGGAGAAGGCGTACTTTTCGAGCATCGGGTCACTTGCTTCATTGGTGAATATATCCTTTGTAGCCGAGTTGCTTGAGTAGTAATAGTCAAAATTATATACAGTACCCGGCTGGGCGTTCTGCGGGACCTTGAAGTAAAACGTTGCAATAGCGCCGTCTCTGCCCGCATCAGACGGACATACTGCCGTGAAGAAGACCGAGCCCTTGTGAGCCTTCTGCAGGTCTTCAGGCAGGTTGTTCTGCCACTCCCTTGCAACTGTAGCTATAGACTGCTTTATCGCAAGCCCCGGCTCGTAATCCGGCTCGCGGTTGATCTCGTCAAAGAGTACGCATTTCAGTATATCAGGGTAAACGATATGCAGTCCGCACATACTCCAGTTTCCCGCGGCGTTTGCGACTGAGATGGTTACCTCCGCGGTTCCGCCGGGCTTGACGGTGGTATTGCTTATGGTCAGCAGCGGTCCCTCGTCTATATCAGGAATATCTGCGAAGTCCTTCTCAAAAAGCTGCTCACTTACGGTATATCCCAGCTCGGACGGACGTGTAGTACCCTCGGGATAAGCCGATGCGCCGGTGCCGGTGCTGTCTGAGTCTTTAGAGCCGCAGCCGGCGGTGAGCGCCATGAGCAGCGCTGCCGCCAGTGCGATCGTTTTTTTCGTCATTCCTCGTTTTTCTCCTTTTTGCCCTCAACAACGAGAGCTTCGCCGTCCGCAGATACAGCTATTTCGCTTACCTCTGAGGCTCTTTCAATGATTATTTCGGCTATCTTATCCTCGATCTCCTGACGGATAACGCGGCGGATATCACGCGCGCCATAGGGCTTCCCGAAGGACTTTTCCGCTATGAGGGTGAGTGCCTCGGGAGTATAGGTGATAGTGATATTCTTTTCTGCAAGCGGCTCCTTCATCTCGCCGAGCATGAGTGCAGCGATGTCCGCGAAATTCTCCTTTGTGAGCTGATGGAACACAACTATCTCGTCGATACGGCTGATAAACTCAGGGCGCAGGAAGTCGCGCAGCCCCTTCATCGCTTTATCCTTTGATATCTCGTCAACTGTGCGGTTAAAGCCTACTCCGACGCTCTTGTCGGTCGAGCCGGCATTGGATGTCATGCAAATGATAGTGTTCTCAAAGTTTATCGTCCTGCCCTGAGCGTCGTCTATCTTGCCCTCGTCGAGTATCTGCATGAGGATGTTCATAACGTCAGGGTGAGCCTTTTCAATTTCGTCAAAGAGTATGACTGAGTAGGGACGGCGGCGCACCTTTTCGGTGAGCTGACCTGCCTCATCGTAGCCGACATAGCCCGGAGGTGAGCCTATCATCCTTGCAACGGAATGTTTTTCCATATATTCTGTCATATCGAGCCTTATGAGCGGCTCGGGAGAATCGAACATCTCCTCCGCGAGTGCCTTGACGAGTTCGGTCTTGCCGACGCCTGTCGGTCCCACGAAAATGAACGAGGCAGGACGGCGGCGCTTGTTAAGGTGTACCCTTGTGCGTTTGATAGCTTTTGCGAGAGTTTCAACAGCCTCATCCTGACCGAGAACACGGGCTTTGAGAGCGCCCTCGAGCTTGGATATCTTGAGAAATTCGGTCTCAGCGATCTTGCTTGCGGGAATTCCTGTCCAGAGCTCGACGACCTTAGTGATATCGTCCTCCTCGACCTGAACGTTCTCCGCCTTTTCACGAAGCTTTTCAGCGTCCTCACGGGCGTGGATGAGCTTGCCCTTGACCTCTGCGAGCGCCTGATAATCGGGCTCCTGCTGCTCGGAGATATTCTTCTCCATGCCCTCGAGGACTTCGATCTCCTTAGTGAGCTTTGCGTATTCCGCGATTTCGGGCGAGCGTATGCAGGCTCTTGCACAGCCCTCGTCAAGCAGGTCGATAGCCTTGTCGGGGAGGAAACGGTCGGTGATGTATCTCTCGGAAAGCACAGCGCAGACCCTTACCAGATAGTCTGAGATATGCACCTTGTGGTATTCCTCATAGTATTTCTTTATACCGAGAAGGACGTCAACCGTATCCTCAATAGTCGGCTCGTTTACGGTAACCGGCTGGAAGCGCCTTTCAAGCGCAGAATCCTTCTCGATGTACTTCCTGTATTCGCCGAAGGTGGTAGCGCCGATGACCTGTACTTCGCCTCTTGAAAGGGCAGGCTTCAGAATATTCGCAGCATTCATCGAGCCCTCGGAGTCGCCTGCACCGACGAGATTATGCACCTCGTCTATGAAAAGTATGATATTTCCCTCACGCTTTACCTCATCAACGAGACCCTTTACACGGCTCTCGAACTGTCCGCGGAACTGGGTGCCTGCAACGAGCGCTGTCAGGTCGAGGAGGTAGAGTTTCTTGTCAGCAAGGTTGAACGGCACGTCGCCCTCGTTGATACGCTGGGCGATACCTTCTGCGATGGCGGTCTTTCCGACGCCGGGCTCACCGATGAGGCAGGGGTTGTTCTTGGTACGGCGGGAGAGTATCTGGATAACTCTTGCTATCTCCTTATCCCTGCCGATTATGCGGTCAAGCTCACCGTCAGCAGCCTTCTGAGAAAGATTAGTACAATAGCTTCCGAGAAATCTGAGCTCCTTCTGCTTTTTATCCTTGCCTTTGTTGTTTCTGCCGAAGATGCCGTTTTTCTCCGGCTTATCCCTGCTTCCGTCGGAGTCATTGCGGGAGGAGGGCTGGCTGTCGGCGATATCTGAGTTCTTTTCGGGATTCCCGCCGAACATATTGGAGATGAAATCCGGCATGAGCCCGCTTCCGCCCATTTCAAATGAATCTCCGTCGAGCATACCCATCATCTGATCCGAGAGCTGGTCGATCTCCTCGTCGGTTATACCAAGACGGTCCATGTATTCTGCGACCTGCGGGATATTGTTCTTGCGGGCGCAGGAGAGGCAAAGACCTTCGTTCTTTTTTTCGTTGCCCTGAACAGAGGTGATGAACACAACTGCGGGACGCTTTTTGCATTTGCTGCACATTATCATCAGGTTGAATCCTCCAGTCTTTCTGAGGGCTCACGCACAGCGCGAGCGGTTACATATGTTTCTCAACATAATTATACAGATATTTGAAAATATATGTCTTATCTACTGCCTTGAAGTTGAAGAACAGCATTTCGTCGCTTCCGAGCACTACGAGCAGCCTTACTCCGACAGCTATCGCAAAGGCAAGTATTATGCCCTTTGGTATGCCGATGAGCGCTCCTCCGACGTGGGAAGGGATGCCCTGCTCATGATAGCCGTTTCCGATGACGTAATTTATCACCAGCAGCATAACGACCATGAGTATCGCAAAGAGTATCAGTGCAAGTATCAGCCATGTCACTGTTCTGTAGGCTGGCTTGGTATAATGCTCCGCGATAAAGTCGGCGGCGGGGGTACGATCCTCCTTGTCGATAAGGAGAGGGATGAGGTTGTTGAATAAAGCGGGGTCTTTGAGGACCTCCTTTGCAGCGACCTCGGCAGCGTATTCGCTGAGTTCCTCTGCGACGATGTCTCTTATAAGCCCGGAGTAGCAGCCGTGGAGCTTTTCCGCGAATACTTCCTGGGTATCGCCGATATTCCTGCCCTGTCTGTGGTTCATGAGGGTGTATATCTCAGTGTCGAAGTCCTTGCCGCTGTTGAATATCTTGTCGAGCTGAGAGCCGTCCACACGGATATTGTACTCCAGCCCTGAGATACGCTCGGCGAGCTTGTCAACGAACTTATACGATTCGAGGGTCTTGCTTATTTTTTTTGAATTGCTGCTTTTGATGGTCTTGCCTGAGAGGGAATCTGATACAGAAGCGCTTATCGAAAGTGCCATAACGAATGCTACCAGATAGGCAATAAAGGTGGAAAATGCTTTCATTGCGCCCTTTACGCCGGCTATGTAAACGCTTACGAGTATAGCGGCAGCGGTTAGCAAGTCGTAAAACCACCAGAACTGTTCTCCCATCATAATGTATCACTGCCTTTCCTTTAATGTTAGAGGGTCAGAAATCGGGTCACATGAGGCGTGAATTGTGCGGCCTCATAAGTCTGAACACTGGAATATATCATGTATCGTAGTCGATACGGTCTATGCGGTTGAAGCCTTTGAGGAAAATATGGTTATCGCTGCGGACGAAGCCGGTGTAGGAATCGTTCACGGCAGCGGTCGATCTCAGATAGCCATTGAAATCATAGGTATAAACACCGTCCTGAGTGAGTATGTATGCAAGCCCCTTGAATACGGAAACATCCACTCCCGGGGTCTTCAGGGAGATTATTACCGGTTCTGAGCTGCTGTCCGCGAACAGCACGGCGTTGTACTTATGAGCGTCGATATTGTTGATAACTACGGCTGACTTTCCGCTGATGCTTGCGGCAGCAACGAGGTCGCCGTCGTACTTGTAGAAGGCGCTTATCTTGCCGCTTCTGTTGACATATCCGCAGGCGTCAAGGCCATAGACGAACGCGCCCTCCGATGAGCCGAACACCTCAAGTCCGAGGGTACTCAGACCGGGAGAGGTCCATTCAGCCTCGCTCTTTTTGAAGCTTATCTGCTGGACTGTAGTTACATGAGTGCCGTTTTCGGCCTTGATATAGGTCATCATGCAGCCGGAGCTGCTGTCGATGAAGCTGATATCGCTGACCGGGTCGATACACATCCTCTCGTATATCACTGAGCCCTTGCGGTTGTAGACAACGACGCGGCAGCTATAGTTTTCCGCAGTGGTCACAACGGCGGTATATCCGTCTGAGCTCAGTCTTGCAAAGAGGATATTGTCATCGAATTCCTTGCTGTAGAACACCTCATCCTCGTCCTCGACGGAGAACTTATAGCCGCCGCTCTCATAGACGAGCCCTTTTCCGTTTGCCACGCGGAGGATCGGGTTGGAGTAGGCGTGCTGGCGCTTTTTGAGGAGCGTGCCGCCGGTGTCATAGATATACAGGTTGGTATCGCTCAGTACCATGATCTTCTTCACGGTGTACCTGAGCTGGTAATCCGAACCGCTGCTGACCTCGATAGGGAAATTTCCAGAGGCGAGCTGACCGGAATTGACGATGGTTTTATACTGTTTGCCTATACCGCGCAGCTTTGGGTACCAGGTATCCCTCGTAAAATAGAGCCCTGCGGCGATCGCGGCAACGAGCATGGCTGAGAAGAGCTTGATAAGCCTCCTTCGCCGCTTTATTCGGTTTTTCGCTTCGACGATATCATCTGCGTCGTATACCGGCAAGGCGTTCATCTCCTTTTTTCAAGAGGCAAAGGATAAGTTGCAGGCTCTTACTCCTCAGCCAGAAGTTCATCCATTGAATAGAATACACGGTTCAGGTAAAGCCCGTGGGCCATAGCAGTCCTGCCGGCTCTGAGGCGATCCTTTGCCGCAAGGATGCGGGGAATATCGTCCGGGGAAAAAACGCCCTCGTTTACGTCAAGAAGCGTCCCGACCATTATCCTAATCATATTATACAGAAAACCGTTGCCTTTTACAAGTATATACACAGAATTTCCACAGTTTTCTATCCTTAATGAATAAATTTTTCGCGTGTGAGTTGAAAGTTCTGAACATTCACTGCAAAAAGATGAGAAATCATGCTCGCCGACAAAGTGTACAGCCGCCTGTTTTATCCTTTCAAGGTCAAGCGGTCTGCGGTAGTGGAACATGAGGTCGGAGGCGAAGGGATTCTTTGACTCGCTTGCGTGTATCTTGTAGACATATTCCTTGCCCACGCAGTCGAACCTCGCATGAAACCCCTCCGGAACGTCTTCGCAGCTCAGTACGGAAATATCATCCGGCAGCTCGCCGTTCATGCCCCTGACAAATCCCCGGCAGTTTATACTGCTCGACGTATGCACGTTGAAGCAGTAGTTATTCGCGTGGACGCCGGTATCTGTCCGTGAGCAGCCTATCAGCGTGACCGGCTCGTTAAGCACCTTTGACAGGCGCTTTTCGACAGCCTCCTGCACCGCAAGCGCATTGCTCTGGCGCTGGAAGCCGTGGTACTTAGTCCCCCTGTACGCTATCATTACTTTCAGGTTTCTCATTTTCTTCCTCCGCCGCAGGGGTCTCCTCCGGCTTTATTTCTTCTGCGGTCTGGTCATAGACCTCGCCTGCGGCAATGCTTTTCTCATTGTCAGGCTCTGCGGGAACGATTTTCTCCTCCGGCTCAGGAGAAGCTCCGGACTTCTTTGACTTTCTGCGTTTTCTTCTTATCTCAAACCATATCAGCGCACCTGTGACAAGTGCAGAGCCGCCGCTTATCAGCAATCCGGGGATGAATCCGTCCGGGATATATTCGAGCCTTACGGTATGCTCACCGGCGGAGACCTTTATACCGGTCATTGCGCCGAATACACGGAAGGTATCGGCCTTTTTGCCGTCAACGTAAGCTGTCCAGCCCTTCTCATAGGGGACAGACAGGTAGAGCACGCCGTCACTGAGGGCATTTACCTTGCCCTTGAGCTTAGTATCGCTGAAGCTCGTAAGGATGAGCGGTTCATCGGCAAGAGCCTCATACTGCTCCCTGAATGCCGCCTCATCGAGAGCGTATATCATAAGCTTGTAATTGCCGGACTGCTTTTCTCCGGAGGCAGTCAGCTCGACTGTGGACTTGTCGCCCTCCGCGCCGTTGCCCATAGTAAAGAGCAGGGGGTATTTGCTTATGAGGTCGCCGGTCTCGACGGTATCAGCTCCGCAGCGGACGGAGACATTGGTGATAGCTTTTCCGGTGGTGCTGCCGTAGCCGTAGAGGTGCTGACCGTTGTGGTGGTCGAAGGTATAGACAGTGCTTGCCGACTTTGCCTCCTCGGGGATGCGGTAGGTATAGTTGCCGTAGCCGCTCTTGGAAACTTCCATATTATGATATTCGGCAAGTGCGACCGGCTGGGCATTGAAGCAGTTTTTTTCGGAGCCGGTAGCGCGGTGCATTATCTCGTTCTGGTACTCGAAGGGATTTACAGCCTCCTTGTTGGTCATTCCGAGAACATCTGAGTTTACCATGAAGCCTATCGGGAGGGAGTAGCGGTTTTTGTAGATAGTGCTTGGTCCGGCCTGTCCGACGAGTTCAAGGGCGTAGCTTTCGGTGTGGAGCTGACCGCCCCTCTTGATTATGTATTTCAGCCCGAAAAGAGCGCTTGTCACGGGAGTATTAGTGTTGTAGTAGAAGCGGTTGCCGGCTTCGGAGGCATAAAGTCCGAGCCTCTTGCAGAGCCTTGTGACTTCAACGTTGGCGGCTGATGAGAACTGTGAAACGCCGTAATATCCGTACAGCGCACTGTCATTGAGGGTATAGGTCTCGGTCATTTCGGTGCGGTAGAAAAGATCATCATCTGACTTTTCAGCCTCGTTGAGGAGTGATATCACTTCATCGTTGTGAGAGGGGTACTCCCTGTAGCCGCTGTGACCGACGGTATCGACACCCTTGCAGGCATTTGAGTAGAACTCCGTTAAGACAGCAGCTGCAAGTGCAAGGCTCATGAGGGCGTTGCGGACCTCCCTTTGCCTGAACGGGAATACCTTTGCGGCAAGGAATATGAACCAGAATGCGCCGGTTATTATGACCGAATCCTTGAAGGCTTCAAAGCTGCTGAACTGTTTTTCCTTCCAAAGAAGGAGGATGAACGGTATTATAAGTACGGCTGAAACGGCAGCAGCAGTGATCCCCGCAAGGAAAAGCCGCTGATGTTTTGCCGCAGGGACCCGCTGTCCCCTTTTTTTCAGTATACTGATGTATGCAAAGCCTGCCGCAGCAGTCAGAATAAGAAGTGCTCCTGCTATGATGCCGGCGATTATCGCTGCCTTTTTCAGGTCGAAGATATCTGCTGTGGTATCGTCCTTCTTTACCTTGTAGTTCAGCCAGAACACGAATGCCGGACAAACCAGCATCGCCGCGAGATAAGAGAGCTTTATCCTGCCGCGCAGTATCACGTCATATGCCCTGTAAGCCGAAGCCGCAAGCACAAAGCTGAAAATAAAGGCGAATCTGTATGGTATCTGATTAGTGAAGTGGAAGCCGTGCCAGATATAGTTCAGCTGCCTCATATTGCAGCTTATCACGACAATGAACAGCATGGCAAGGGAGGAGATCTTCTCCCTTATCTTTACGTTCATCGAGATCAGGAACACGCCGAACAGAGCTATCGCAAGCATACCGCAGGCGAAGTTCGGCAGTCCCTCGACCTTAGTCGGCGAATTGTAGGATATGGTGTTTGCAAGGAGCTTCTCCCAGCTCTCGTAGTATTGCGTGTCCTCGGCAAATATATCCTTTATCTTGCGCCATATCGAACGGTCATCGGCGCTGTAGGTCGTTTCGAGCCCGAGATAAGCGGGTATCAGCATGAAAGCACTGATGCCAAGACCAAGTATTGACGAACGGAGCATGAGCCAGAACTTGTAGAGCCAGTCCCTGACGCTCCTGAATTCGATTATGCCTGCTGCTGCGAACATGAATATCGAGAAAATGCAGGTGAAATAGCCGATATAGTAATTCGATATCATGGACAGCGCAAGCGCGAAGGTGTAGGTCTTCCATTTTCCCTCACGGCAGATCTTCACGATGCCGAGCATAACAAGCGGGAACAGCGCCACGGTGTCGAACCACATCACGTTCCAGTAATAGCCGAGGGTGAAGCTTGAAAGGGCGTACATCACCGAGAATACGCAGGTCGAGAAGTCGTTCCTTTTATATGTATACCTCAGGAAGCGCTGGAAGAATGCTCCGCAGAAGCCTATCTTCATAACAAGGATAACTGTAAGTGCTTCCCTTACATGGTTCTCGTTCCAGAATACAGAGAGCCAATTGAGCGGGCTCATGGCATAGTAGGATATAAGCGAAAGCCAGTTTGAACCGAGTCCGTTCTGCCACGAATAGAAGAACGAGCCGCCCGTGAGCAGTTTTTCCCTTTCCACGCGGAAGAATGGATAATACTGATGCCATAGGTCAACGACGAGCATCTGGTTATTGCCGCTGAACGGCCGTATGCCGGCCTGCCCCATAGCCACCGCCATGATTATCGCGGAAATGGCAAAGGACAGCACGAAATAGAGCATCCCCCCATCGTAGATCATGCGGAAGAACTTCCCCTCGCGGAAGCGCCTCATGGCATTCTTTTTGCGGCGTAAGCAGCTGTTCTTTTCCGCTGCCTGAGGAGCCGTCTGTGGTATTCCGGGGAGTTCCTGCTGAACAGGCTGAAGCTCTGTCTGCTGTACCTCCGGTGGATATTCGGTTGTTTCTTTTCTGATGTTTTCCATTTTTATCTCTCTTTTTTCGTAATTATATCGGATTCGGAATTAATGGTATCGCCTCCGGCGATGAATCAAAGCAGTCAGACGAACTGCTTGCTAAAAAATGTCCGGTGCAATTCGTCCCGTGATAATGACTCCCGCGAGGAACATCACCGTGATAAACAGCGCTATATAGTCACGCGGAGCTGAGCGGAGCTGACGGAGACGTGTCCTTCCCTCACCGCCGTTGTAGCAGCGGCACTCCATAGCCGTCGCAAGCTCATCAGCACGCCTGAACGATGATACGAACAGCGGTACAAGTATGGATATGAGGCTCTTTGCGCGGGCGGTGAAGCTGCCGGTATCGATCTCGGCGCCGCGGGCCTTCTGGGCTGAGATTATCTTGTCGGTCTCCTCGATGAGAGTGGGGATGAACCTCAGCGCGATTGACATCATCATCGCAAGCTCATGCACCGGAAAGCGCAGCTTTTTCAGCGGCGAAAGCAGGCGCTCGATAGCGTCCGTGAGAGTTATCGGGGAGGTCGTGTAGGTCAGCAGGGACGTTCCGCAGATGAGCAGAACTATCCTTATGATCATGAAAGCGCTGATATTTATGCCGTCCTCGGTTATTTTCAGGGACTTCCACCTCCACAGGACATCGCCCGAACGGACGAGCAGGAGGTTTATCGCAGCCGTTATCAGCAGGAACGGCATGAGCGGTTTCACACTTTTCCGGAACAGCCTGAGTGGTATCCGCGAGAGTGCCATCGCAGCGAGGGTGAACACCGCTCCTATGGCAAGACACAGCGCTGTTCCGCCGGAAAAAAGCATGATTATGTAAAGCAGGGTAATGACTATCTTGAAGCGTGGATCAAGACGGTGGATGATACTGTTGCCGGGGAAATACTGCCCGATAGTGATATCTCTCAGCATATCAGCTGCCCTGCCTTTCCCGGAGACGCTCCATGAGCAGCTTTTTTGCGTATTCCACGGTATAGACATCTTTCCCGAAGTCGAGACCGCGGCGTTTCAGTTCAAGGAATACCCGCGTTATCTGCGGCACTCCGAGACCTATCCGCTCAATTTCCTCAGCCCGCGCGAAGACTTTTTCGGTCTTATCGAAGCAGAAGACGCTGCCCTGGTTCATAACGAGTATCCTGTCGGCAAATCCGGCGATATCCTCCATGCTGTGCGAAACTATGAGGATAGTGTTCTTTGCGCGTTCGTGGTAAGCCTTTATCCGGCTGAATATCATGTCGCGTCCGGCCGGGTCAAGTCCCGCGGCAGGCTCGTCGAGGATGAGCACCTCGGGCTGCATCGCCATAACTCCGGCTATTGCTACGCGGCGCTTCTGACCTCCCGAAAGATCGAAGGGAGAGCGTTCGAGCAGTTCCTCCGGAAGTCCGAGGGCTTCCGCTGTATCATAGACCCTCCGCTTTATCTCAGCCTCGTCAAGCCCCATATTCTTAGGCCCGAAGGCTATGTCGCGGAAGACGGTCTCCTCGAATATCTGATATTCCGGGTACTGAAATACAAGTCCGACCCGGAAGCGCACCTCGCGTATTTTTTTTCTGTCCTCCCAGATGTCCCTGCCGTCGAGGAGGACTTTCCCGGAGGTTGGTCTGAGCAGACCGTTGAAGTGCTGTATAAGTGTGGACTTCCCCGAGCCGGTGTGACCCATTACGCCGATCATCTCGCCCTTTTCAACGGCGAGGTCAACATGGTCAACAGCAGTTTTTTCAAACGGCGTTCCCGGGCTGTAGGTATATGTGAGCTGCTGAGTTTCGAGTATCGACAATTTAACTTTCCCTTCATTTCAGGCACTGAAAAGCTTCATAAGAGCCTCCGCGCACTCCTCCTCAGTGAGAATATCCTCCGGCATATCGAAGCCTGCCCTCCTGAGTTCAAATGCAAGCTCAGCCGTCTGCGGCACGTCAAGACCTATCTCCCTGATACGCTCCACCTGAGAGAAAACGCTTCTCGGTGGACCGTCCATGACGATTTTTCCTCCGTCTATGACGACGACTCTGCCGCACTGGGCAGCCTCGTCCATATAATGAGTGATGAGCACGGCAGTTATACCGAGCTCACGATTCATTCTTTTTACAGTTGCCAGTACCTCGCGGCGTCCCTGAGGGTCGAGCATAGCGGTCGGCTCATCAAGGATTATGCACTTCGGCTGCATGGCTATGATACCGGCAATAGCGACTCTCTGCTTCTGTCCGCCGGAAAGCTGAGCCGGGGAATGAAGACGGTAGTCGTACATCCCGACGTCCCTGAGAGCGTCATCTACCCTTTTACGCATTTCCTCATATGGCACGCCGAGGTTTTCAAGAGCGAAGGCAACGTCCTCCTCCACGACGGATGAAACTATCTGGTTATCGGGGTTCTGGAAGACCATTCCGGCACGCTGGCGCAGGTCGAAAAGCCTGTCCTCGTCAGCGGTATCAATGCCGTCCACAACGACCCTGCCCTCAGTCGGCAGGAGGATAGCGTTCAGATGCTTTGCGAGAGTTGACTTGCCTGAGCCGTTATGACCGAGCACGGCGACGAGTTCGCCCTGTCCGATAGTGAGGTCTATGCCGCGGAGGACTTCCACAGGCTGTGCATCATTTTCAGCGGGATAGCTGAAATGCAGATTTTCGACAGAGATTATAGGTATCATGCCTTGGGATAATTCCTTTCGTGGGGATCATTATGCAGGGAGCGCTGTACAGGGCAACTCCCTGTCAGACGTTACAGTGCATACACTTGCCATAGCGGTTTTATCGAGGCGTCTGCCGGTCTCATGGAGGGCAGAGATTATGATATAGCCGAAGAACAGGACGAAAATGAGCAGTATTATAGCCGCCTTGTCCTTTCCGGTCAGCCTTTTGTGACCGCATTCGGGGCAGGAATGGCTGTCGGCGTTCATCTGAGCGCCGCATTTCGGGCATTTTATAGTCATAGCAAAACTTCCTTCAATCAATGCGCTGTTCCTTGCACGTTCACCTTGACCATATAGCTGTAGAACCGCAGGGCAGGGGCATTCCGGAGGACTTTACCGGGAGGCCTATCTCATCGAAGGTTACGTTCCCGGCGAACCTTTCTGTGAGCACCGAGCCGAGGATATATCCCATAACAGAGGGCGAAAGTCCGGTAGTATAGCTGTTTATGAGGAAGAACAGAGGATCGTCGGAGAGCACGCCCGAGCTGAGCTTAACGAGGTCATAAACGCAGTCCTCGAGCTTCCAGACCTCACCGCCGGGACCGCGTCCGTAGCTTGGGGGGTCCATGATAACGGCGTCGTATTTTCTTCCGCGGCGAATTTCGCGTGCGATGAATTTTTCGCAGTCGTCGACTATCCAGCGGACGGGCTTATCCGAGAGCCCAGAGGCGGCAGCGTTGTCCCTTGCCCACTGTACCATGCCCTTTGAGGCGTCAACGTGGCAGACGGATGCTCCCGCAGCAGCGCAGGCGAGGGTCGCGCCGCCGGTATAGGCGAAGAGGTTGAGGACGTTTATCTCACGTCCGGCGCCGCGAATTTTTTCAGCCATGAAGTCCCAGTTTACCGCCTGTTCGGGGAAAAGACCGGTATGCTTGAAGCCGGTGGGACGGATATTGAAGGTGAGCTCACGGTAGCTGATGTTCCACGAATCCGGCAGTTTTCTGCGGAATTCCCACTGTCCTCCGCCCTTATCGGAGCGGTGGTAGTGACCGTCAGCCCTGTTCCAGAGGAGGTCAGAGCGGTCAGTCCTCCAGATTATCTGCGGGTCGGGGCGGACGAGGCTGATATCGCCCCATTTTTCGAGCTTTTCGCCGCACGAAGTATCGAGTAACACATAGTCCTTCCAGTTATCTGCTGTTCTCAAACCGAAAACTCCTTTATTAAATTAAAAAATAAGGTGGTCGGTGGCTTCCGGCGTTTGCGTAATTGCCCCTCTCCACATCTGTGAGGAATGTCAAGACCGCCATTTATGGCGCTTGTTTTAGTCTTGACATTCCTCGCAGATGTGGTATAATGTCAATTTGCGAACGCAGGACCACAAAAGCATTTACCTCTTTATTTTACTGCGAAGCTCATTTCCGGGCCGCGCACTGAGATTTTATAGTCTGGGCGATACCTACCGCCATAGTATTTATCTCCCCGAAATCGGGACCCTCGACAATTATCCTGATGAACGGGTCGGGGCCCGGCACCTCGCGGACGGTTATCCTGCCGGCAGAGCCGAGCTTTTCCGCGGCAGACTTTATAAGGTCAGTAATGACAGGGTCGTTCTTCCAGAGTTCTTTGCAGCGGAAGTCTATCCTGACGTTGAGGACGATCTGAGGGAGGCGCTGCATTTCTCCGGCAAGCTCGCTGAGCTTTTTTCCGGTATTCTTCATTACCTCAAGCAGTCTTGCACCGGTCAGCTGAGCATCGCCGCAGGGGAGGTCGTCAAGGAAGATGATATGGCCGCTCTTTTCCCCGCCGAGGCTGCATTTTTCCTCGAGCATACGGTCGAGGACATACCTGTCGGCAGCACCGGAGGTAAGCACGTTTATACCGTTCTCACGGGCAAAATTATAGAATCCGAGGCTGCTCGCGCTGCTTGCGACGACATTGCTGCCGCGAAGCTTGTCCTGTTCATTGTAGGACTTTGCAAATATAGCGAGGAGCGCATCGCCGTCCACGAGCTTTCCCGCCTCATCGACTGCAAGGCAGCCTGAACCGTCGCCGTCAAAGGCAAGACCACAGTCGCAGTCATTTTCCGTAACGAAGTCCATCAGGCGGTCAAGCCTTGTGTATGCCGCATCTATCTCTGACGTGAACTCATCGTCCGGCTCGGGGAGGATCAGTACCTCCGCACCAAGCATTGTGAAAAGCTCCTCCGCGGTCACACCGGCACAGCTTTCCGCGCAGTCTATAGCAGCCTTAATACCGGAAAGGTCTGTGCCCACAAGGCTTTTCAAGTGCTCCCTGTAGGTCTCCTGAGGGCTTTCTGCACGGAGCATCCTGCCCATTTCGGCTGAGGGCCGCGCAAGCACGGATCCCGCACCTATGCCGAAAACAAGACGCTCGATCTGCTCCTCCGTATCTGCGGGGAAACGCCTTCCTTCAGGGGAAAACAGCCTTATCCCGCTTGAATTTCCGCCTGATCCGGCGGAAGATATCATAATACACGCATCAGCTCCGAGCTCCTTTGTGAGCCACGCTGCGGCAGGAGCGGGGATAGTGCCGAGTCCCTCCGAATCCGCACCGGCGGAGCATATCCCCGCGCAGACAGCGGCTTCGAGTATATCGGACGAAGGTCTGCCGTCCTTGCCGATCAGAATTTTGGATCTTGTGCCGTTGCCTCCGGGCAGGACAGCAGCGGCAGCACGTCCGGCCTGCATAGCTATCTCGCACGAAAGCTCGGCGACGGCAACGCCTTTTGCGCTGTCGGTCCCGAATAGTTTTGACATTTTATTGTTCTCCTGTTTTTCTCTTTATGGGTAAATAACAACTTATGCGGTCGGCAGATGAGGGGCGTTTGCGTAATTGCCACCCATCACAAACGCAAATACTGTCAAGACCGCTATTTATAGCGCTTGTCTTGGTCTTGACTGGATTTGTGTTTGTGATATAATAAGCAATTGCGAACGCCTGCTGCTTGTTCAGCCGCCAAAAAATTTATATGCCCCTCTTTATTTACTGCTCCGAGCAGCTTTCTTCTATTATATATACCGCAATTGGGCGGTGATTACCGATGAGCGCCTCTAAATCATCACGCATTTTCGGGACAGGGCAGGAATTGTAGATATTGTGGACCATGATGCCCTTCTCCTCGCGTATGCAGAAAACGGTGTGGACCGAGGACATGAGGGGACGCTTAGTCCAGAAGCTGATTATGAACGCCTTTGCATTGCCGGGAGTCTTTGCTCTTGTGAAGCTTGCTCCGAAGTGCGAGAGCGCCTTCCCGAGTCTGAAAACATTGCAGCCAAAAAAGCCGATGAGGACGCGGAAGCGCTCCATATACCGTGCAATTTCGGTGATAGGGCGTGGAATGCCGAGATATACCAGAGCATTGTGGACGGCGATGACCTCGCAGCCGTTGAAGCTCATGTGACAGATTCCGTAGCGCAGCTTCGAGACTGCGCCGACGCCCTGACCGTTTATCATCTCACCAGTCTCGGGTATCTCCGGGAGGGCGGTATTACGCCTGAAATTTGATCTTGTCATGGCTCAGAAGGAAAGCTGACCGCTGTCGGCAGCCGACTGCTGTTCCGGCGGCGTAAAGCCGAGATGCTCATAGGCAAGCCTTGTGGCGCACCTGCCGCGGGGAGTCCTGCCGAGAAAGCCGAGCTGCATGAGGAACGGCTCGCAGACGTCCTCGAGGGTGACAGCCTCCTCACCGATAGCGGAGGCGAGCGTTTCAAGTCCCACAGGGCCGCCGCCGTAGCCGCGGATTATCATTTCAAGCATACGCCTGTCAAGGCTGTCCAGACCGAGCCTGTCTATTTCAAGGCGGCTGAGCGCTATTGAGGCGATGTCACTGGTTATCTGGCCGTTCCCCATAACATCGGCAAAATCGCGGACTCTTTTGAGAAGTCTGTTGGCGATACGCGGAGTACCTCTTGCACGTCCGGCAATTTCGGCAGCGCCGTCGGAGTCACAGGGGATTCCGAGTATCATGGCGCTTCTTCGGATGATATCGGTAAGGTTATCCTTTGAGTAGAGCTCAAGGCGCTCGATGACGCCGAAACGGTCGCGCAGCGGAGCAGAGAGCTGTCCTGCGCGGGTAGTTGCGCCGATGAGCGTGAAGGGTTTCAGGTCCATGCGTATGGAACGCGCGGAGGGGCCCTTGCCGATGATTATATCTATCACCCTGTCCTCAAGGGCGGGGTAAAGTATCTCCTCTACTGCGCGGGAAAGGCGGTGTATCTCGTCGATAAAGAGCACATCGTTGTCGGAAAGGCTTGTCAGAAGCGATACAAGGTCGCCGGGCTTCTCGATAGCGGGACCCGTTGTCACGCGGAGGTTAACGCCGAGCTCATGAGCGATAATGGCGGAAAGGGTAGTCTTTCCGAGACCGGGAGGTCCGTAGAGCAGAACATGGTCAAGCGGCTCTCCTCTGCGCTTTGCGGCCTCGATATATACGGCGATCTTTTCCTTGACCTTTTCCTGACCGATATAGTCATGGAGAGTCTGCGGACGCAGGGTGACCTCGATATCGCCGTCCTCCGGCGTATTTTCGGGAGCAATGACTCTCGGAGCGAACTCCATATCCTCTGTCTGTATCATATCTCCCTGGCCTCCCTTCTTAATTAATTCGTAATGCGTAATGCGTAATGCGTAATGCGTAATTATTTGTATCGCCTGACGGCGATGTATTTTAATTTTAAATCCGTCCGCGCAAGCGGACACCGCAATTCCGAATTCCTAATTCCGAATTGCAGAAAATTCATTCCCGCAAATTCAAAGAAAATGCGTCACGATGCTTATTTCTCGAAGTAGCGCTTTTTGCGGACGTAGAACGGGTCAACGGTCTCGGCAGCTTTTTTGCCCATATCCTGCTCATAGCTGATGAAGCAGAGGTGCTCATTTGCCTTGACAGTCTTGGAAAGATACTTCGAGAGCGGGACAAAAAGCTTTCTTGTGCTGCCTATCATATCGAGCACCATAAGTATCTGCGGTCTTTCGCAGCCCTTTATCATCTCCATGATGAAGGCACGGTCAACGTTTGGCTGCTTTGACAGGAACTTGGTTGCCGCCTTTGTGATATGGCCTACGGAATGTTCAACGGGGCGGTAGTTTATGATATCGGCCTCGTTGTAGGATATAGCCTTTATCTTGAGGTTGCGGGC
>ODAI010145094.1_pt1 | contig 17894 bp, 15 predicted proteins | sample 1539321 | NCBI WGS metagenome assembly ODAI01 (sample SAMN02144231, study PRJEB22623) | gut metagenome | biome: sheep rumen | host: Ovis aries | place: New Zealand | reverse complement strand
ACTCATCACAAATGAGTGCTAACAATTTGAACCGCACAATCAGTCCCCCGACTCTGCGGCGTAGAGGCGTAGGCGGGGGTCCGAAGGTTGTTTGTTTCACCAGGGGTTTAAAGCCCCTGCTGAGAAGCCGCTGGAAGCGGCTGCGGTTCATGAGCAAGTAGCGAAGCGGATTGCGAATGTCCGCTTTACACGCACAATCAGTTCCCGCCCTATGCCGCGGAGGCGCAGGCGAGGGTCCGATGTTTTTATTCTGTCATTCTACTGCTGCCGGGACTCCTCCTCCGGCTGCTCTTCCTCCCGGTCCTGTCCCAGATAGGAGGATCCGAAATATTTTGCGTACACCTCCGAAAATCCCGGTGTACTGGTGATATCCTCGATCTGCGCCAGATGCACTGTGTCCCAGAGCGCCTCGTTCAGGTCGTAGTCCAGCGTCGTGCAGAAGCTGTCGTACCGCTCTTCAAAACTCGTCCCCACGCTGGTGTAGACCTTCTGCGCCAGGGCATACTGCTCGAACAGCCTGCGGAGCGTATCCTCTTCAATTCCCAGATACTCCTTCTCCTCTGCCGAAAGCCCCTCGTAGTATTCGGTCTCCGCTTCATCCGCAAGGTTTTCCTCGGCATCGGTGAGCATGATGTTGTCCTGCACCGCCAGCAGAAGCATCACCTTGAGCCGCGACGCTTCCGACAGCGCTCTCTGTTCGATCGCCTCTTTTAATTCTTCGCCCTGCGCGCCCTCCCAGACTTCATGGCCGAAGGTCCGCTCGCAGTGCTTTTGCAGATTGAGGAGGAATACATTGTATTCGGGCAGCAGACACTGCGTGTTGCCGATCCTGAACAGCTCGTCTTTTCCGAATCCCCGGGTCATGACCAGTCTTTTGCCGCATCCGGAGATCAGAAGCGAACACAACAGGGCCGCGATCAGAACGGCCGCCCTCCTTGTCCTTTTATTCTTCAATATTCTGGTCCTTTCCGTAAACAGTAAGCAGTGTCCCTCCACCGCTCTATTTTGCCGCTATTGCCTTGAGGACAGCGTCCGCGACACAAAGTCCGTTGGCGGAGGCCTGCTGCAGTCCGCGTGTGATCCCAGCTCCGTCGCCGATCGCGTACAGGCCGCTCACGCTGGTCTCGAACTCTTCGGAAACGACGACACGGTTGGAGTAGAACTTGACCTCCACGCCGTAGAGAAGCGTCTCGTCGGAGGCGATTCCCGGCGTCACCTTGTCCAGCGCCAGGATCATCTCCTCAAGATCCACCATGATCCTGTGAGGAAGAACGAGCGAGAGATCGCCGGGCACCGCGTCTTTGAGCGTCGGGATCAGGTTGTTGCGGCACATGCGCTCCTCAGTGGACCTTCTCCCCCGCCGGAAGTCGCCGAAGGTCTGCACCATGATCCGGTTGCCGCACAGCATGTTGGAGAGCTGCGCGATCTTCTTGCCGTACTCGATGGGCGTCCTGAAAGGCTTTGTGAAATTCTTGGAGACCAGCAGCGCGAAATTCGTGTTATTGGTCTTATACTTGCTGCTCTTGTAGGCGTGTCCGTTGACAACGGCCAGGTTGTCGTCGTAATACTCCGTCGCCACTTCTCCCGAGGGATTGGTGCAGAAAGTGCGCACCTTGTCGTCGAAGGTGGGCGTGTAGTAGATGAGCTTGGCCTCATAGAGGTTCTTGTTGAGAAACTCCATGATCTCGTCCCTGACCTCCACGCGGACGCCGATATCCACCGTTCCGGGCTGGGACTCGATCCCCAGCTCGTCGCACTGGCCGCTGAGCCAGTCGGCGCCGTCTCTTCCTACGGCCACGACCACTTTGGGAGCATAGAAGTTCTCGTCCTTCTCCGTCAGAACGCCTTCCACGCGGTTATTCTCCCCGATCAGGATCTTTTTGACCGGATCATTGAAGCGCATATCGACGCCGACGCTCTCCAGATGCTTCTGGAGCTTCTGATAGATCTCATATCCCTTCTCGGTTCCCAGGTGCCTGATGGGGCACTCCACGAGCTTTAAGTTGGCGCCGATCGCCTTGGCCCGGATCTCGCGGATCTCTTTTTCCTTGTCGATGCCGTAGACATGTGTGTCCGCGCCGAATTTCAGATAGATCTGATCCGATTTTTCGATCAGCTCTTTGGCTTTGGCATATCCCAGTATTTCAGGGAGATTGCCTCCGACGTCCGGCGAGAGCGAGAGCTTTCCGTCCGAGAAGGCCCCTGCTCCCGCAAATCCGGTCGTGATCGCGCAGGGCTGGCAGTTGTTGCAGCGCCTGGTCTTTCTCTTGGGACAGTATCTCTTCTCGATCGAGTGGCCCTTCTCCAGCATGAGAACGCGCAGATCGGGCTCCTTCTCCTTGAGCTCGTAGGCGCAGAATATTCCGCCGGGACCCGCGCCGACGATGATCACATCATATGTATTATCCATTCATCTCTTCCTCTCGTAGCGCACGAACGTGTAGGCGAGGTCAAAATAGGTCTGCTCGTCACTGTCCGCCGTCACCTCCCAGTCCTCGTCCTGATCGAGGTCGGGAAAATACGCGTCCGCTTCGTACGCGTAATCCACCTTGGTTATGTGTGCTGTGTCGCAGTAAGGGAGCATCTGTCTGTAGATGCTCTCGCCTCCGATAATATAGATATCCTCCGAGGGATACTGCTTAAGGATCTCCAGAAGCTCCTCTATGCTGTGCGCCACTGTCGCGTTATTGACCTTGTAGTCGGCTTTGGTCGACAAAACGATATTGACTCTTCTGTCCAGAGGCTGCGCCATCGGAAAAGTCTCCAGGGTCTTTCTGCCGTACACGACGACCTTGCCCAGCGTCTCCTGCCTGAACATCCGGTGGTCCGCCGGTATCCTGACAAGAAGCTGTCCCTTGTATCCGATCGCCCAGTTCCGGTCCACTGCCGCAATTAAATTCATATCTGCTCCTATCTCTTATACTTCTCGATCAGAGCGGCCAGATCATTGGAAAACCGCTCCAGGTCTTTGTTGGGCAGGCCCGAGCAGCCATTGATAAACTCCATGACCTGACGCGCCGTAAGTTTGAGTTTGACGAAGGAATTCGATACAGTCCTTCCCGCCGTCGCCTTGCTGATCGGAATGCCCTTGGTGATCTCAATGAACTTCCCTGCCGCCAGGTCGTACCTGGTCCCGCTGAAGGGCGCTGCCGCCCTCAGGCCGCATTCCTTCTCCAGAGTGTTGGCAAACATTTCCGCCACCTGGTCCTCGCCGTGGACGACGAAGATCTGACGGGGCTTTCTCTTAAATCCCTCGATCCACTCGAGAAGACCGAGTCTGTCCGCGTGTCCGGACAGGCCGGGCAGCGTCGCGATCCTGGCGCGGCCCGCCACGTCCTCGCCGAACAGTTTGATCTCTTTGGCGCCGTCCTGCAGCTTTCTGCCGGGGGATCCTATGGACTGATAGCCCACCATCAGGATCGTCGAATCCGGTCTCCAGAGATTATATTTGAGGTGGTGCTTGATGCGGCCCGCGTCGCACATGCCCGACGCGCTGATGATGATCTTGGGCTCTTCTATATCGTTGATCGCCTTGGATTCGTCCGTCGTGACCGACAGGCAAAGGCCCGGGAAGGAAATAGGATTGATCCCTCTGGCCAGAAGATCCGACGCCTCTTTGTCATAGCACTCACTGCCGCACTCATAGAAGATCTGCGTGGCCTCGACGGCCAGCGGGCTGTCCACGTAGACCGGGAAATCCGGGAAATCGGGAACCAGGTTCTTCTCCTTGATCTGCCTTATGTAATAGAGGATGACCTGCGTGCGCCCCACGGCAAAAGCGGGTACCACCACATTTCCTCCTCTGTGGAAGGTCTCCGAGATTACGGCGGCAAATTCGTCTATGACGTCCATATCATCTTTCTCGTGGATCCTGTCGCCGTAGGTGGACTCCATGACCACATAGTCCGCCTCTTCCGTGAGCTGCGGATCCCTCAGAAGCGGCTGTCTCTTGTTGCCCAGGTCTCCGGAGAAGACGATCTTCCTCCGGTTTCCGCCCTCTTCCAGCCACAGCTCGATACTGGCAGAGCCGAGAAGATGTCCGACGTCGGTCAGGCGGAAGCGCACTCCGTCGCAGACGCTGAATATTTTGTCATACGGATACTGGACGATCAGGTCGATCGCCGCCAGCGCATCCTCCATGGTATAAATGGGCTCATAGCCCTCGCCGTCGACCTTTCTCTTGGCCTTCTTATTGCGCCAGACAGCCTCCATCTCCTGGATATGCGCCGAGTCGCGGAGCATGATATTGCATAAGCTGGCCGTTGCCCGGGTCGCAATGATCTGCCCCCGGAAGCCGTCGTGATAGAGTTTGGGCAGCATTCCGGAGTGGTCGATATGGGCGTGGGTGAGAAAGACAAAATCGATGTCCGAAGCGGACACCGGAAGTTCCGCGTTCTCGAAGCGGTCAATGCCCTGCTCCATGCCGCAGTCCACCAGAAATTTTTTCTTACCCACCTGCAGATAGTGACAGCTTCCCGTCACCTCGTGGTCAGCACCGATAAACATGAGTTCCATAAACCGCTCCTCCTTGCCGTATTTTGCCCGGGACGCCGCGTCAGCCTCCCCAGACCGCTCTCCGGATCAGATAAAGAATAAGCAGATGTCCCGGATAGAACAGATAAAAGAAGTACTTGTTCTGTCTGCCTCTCTTCCCATTATAGCACCAGATCAGCCAAAAACCTGTAAAGGCCAGTATTTCGTTGTGGTTGTAGTTCGAAAGCCAGGCCCACGCCCCGCAGAGCGAGTACAGCCTCACGCTGTAGAAAACATACAGGATCAGGATGCAGATGACGCCTCCGTAAGAGTAATCGAATCCGCCCCATTTGGCCAGACGGCACGCGCCGTACACGGCCGCTGCGCTGACCGCGGCGAACAGAAAATATCCGATCCACCGGTTTCCCGTCCACACGGGTCGTGTGCCGACAGTCTCATCCTCCGCGCCTCTCCGTGCCCGCTCCGGAAGTTTCAGGTATTGTCTGACTCCGAAATAGTCCGAAAGCGCATCGATCAGCCAGATCAGCGCGTATCCGGTCGCCAATGTAAAGATCGTGTCCGCGTGCCGCTTCTGCGAGTTCGGAAACACCAGTAGACAGAACGGGGCCTGCGAGATCGCGGCAAAGATCAGAAGGCGCACAAGGTACTTCCACCTGTTCCGCGTATACAAAAACCCCTCGACGATCAGAAAGCAGAATACAGGAAAAGCGAGCCTTCCGATGCCTCTCCCTATGGAATCCAGCGTCCGGCCGGCGGGAAAGGTGTCCATGATCCTTCTGCCCTGCGCATCTCTGGCCACCTCCAGAACGGAGAGCGTCAAGTGATCGATGAACATGCAGAGGATCGCGATCCTTTTCATCACTCCGGCGTCAATTTCTATATTACCCCACCGGTACATGCTCTGTGTCCTCCTGCGGGCTTTCCTCCTGTGGGCTTACCTCCTGCGGGCTTTCCTCCTGTGGGCTTACCTCCTGCGGGCTTTCCTCCTGCGGGCTTTCCGTCTTCTGATCTCCCGTATCCAGCCGCTGTCTCTCCACCAGATCGGCAAAAAAGCCGTTCCGGGCGAGCAGCTCCTCATAGGTCCCGTCCTCCGCGATCTTGCCGTCCCGAAGAACGAGGATCCTGTCGCAGGCCTGAATGGTAGAGAGTCTGTGGGCAATGACAAGCCTCGTGCATTTGTAGGAGTTGAGCGCCTCTGTGACTTTCTTCTGCGTCAGGTTATCCAGTGCCGACGTCGCCTCGTCAAACATCAGGATCTTCGGTTTGGGCGCAATGGCTCTGGCGATCAGAAGTCTCTGCTTCTGTCCGCCGGATATGCCTCCCTGCCCCTCGGAGATCATCGTCTGCATTCCCATGGGCATCTCGCGGATGTCCTGCGCGAGGCCGGCCGCCTCCGCCGCCTCCCAGGCGGCGTCCATTCCCAGCCAGGGCGCGGAGATCGTGATGTTCTCATAGATGCTGCCCATGAGCAGCTTTCCGTTCTGCATGACGACGCCGATATGTCTTCTCAGGGAGCGCAGGTCAAGGCTTCCGATGTCCTTGCCGTCATAGAAGACGGCTCCCTTTCTGGGCTTTTCAAATCCCAGCAGGATCCTGATCAGGGTCGATTTGCCGCAGCCCGTCTCTCCGACGATCGCCACATATTCTCCCGCCTTGATCTTGATGCTCAGGTCGTCCAGGATGTCCGGCATCGAGTCGCTGTAGCGGAAGCTGACATGGCTCAGCTCGATGCTGCCGCCCAGCCTTGTGACCATCTGCTTTCCGCCCGACGTCTCCGGCTCCTGTTCCAGGATCGGGCGCACCATCTCCAGTGTGGGGCGGATCCCTGCGATCATGAGCGCTATGCTGGAGATCTGCATGAAGGCGCCGGAAATATAGCCGTACGCGGATGTAAACGCGACATAGTTGTCGTAGGTAACGCCGCTGGCGATCGCCGCGCTGTACATGATCACCGTGCCAATCAGGCTGATCGCCGTCGAGATCACGGCGTTCATCTTGATGATCATGGGCGGATTATAGAGAAACTGTGCCTCTTTGGCATAGAGCCTTCCCCAGCGGGCAAAAGCCCTCTTCTCCGCTCCCGCGAGCTTGATCTTCTGTATGCCCGTGATCATCGCGTAGTTCATACCGTTTTCCCGGGCCGCCAGCTGCATGGAGGATCTCGCCACCTCGGTATTGATCAGCGTCGAGACAACGGAGAAAACGACCGTGACCAGCGTGATGCACAGGGCCGGGATCACAAGAGCCGGCGTATAGTGGAAGACCTGGACGATGTAGACCATCGAGAAGGCCGAACTGACGCCCGTGGAGAGGATCACCGAAGCCAGCTGCTTGCACAGCTCCGTGACCTTCTGCGTTCTCGTATGAAGTTCACCGGCGCTGAACTGTCTGAAGAACGACGCCGGAAGGGACAGGATCCTCATCATGACCGCCGCTTCGATCGAGATGGACTGCTTGGTCTGCACGGCCTGCGTGATCATGTTGCTGAAGGACGAGAACAGGATATTGCCGACAGAGGCGCTGATCAGAAAGAAGGCCAGCGCGTAGAGCAGGCTCATCTGGCCGCTTCTGAGCACTTTGCCGTAGGCCAGCTTGTTGATCATCGGTATGAGAGCGCCCGCAGCCGTAACAACGCCGGCGCTGATGAATATTTTGGCGTGATCGGAGACGGATCTCGAGAGCGCCATATACATCAGGAGCTCCTTGATCCCCAGCTTCTTCTGCGGAAAGGGTTTATAAAAGCACAAGCCGTCCTCCTCGAAGAGCTTCTGCGTCTCTCTATCCACCCGGCGCTTCTGATTGGTCAGAGGGTCCGTAAATTCGTAGCCGCTGATCCGGCCCGGCAGGACCGCCACAGGGATGCGTCCCTCCTTGTAAATGAGCAGCATCGGTCCCGCCGCGTCCTTGTACCATCCGGGCGGCAGATGCACTTCCCTCCGCATGATCCCGCAGGGCTCCAGAAGATAATCCAGCTGCTCGTTGAGATCCCTCACTTCCTCCGGGATCTCCCTGGTCCTGAAATGCATACTGTTCAGGATCGCGTCGATCGCGTTCTTGGTCTTTACCCGGTTGCTCTCGATAGACGCCTGCAGATTTCCGCCCATGACAGCTCCCGCCATGTCGAGGAAGGAATCCTCAAACAATTCCTCATCATTGAGTTTTCTCAGACGGATCTGTTCGTCAAACCAGCCCATACTGTACTCTCCTTGCTGCTTTAGTTGCTGCTCACCAGCTGCGTATAGATTCCGTTCAGCTTGTAGAGCTCTTCGTGCGTGCCTCTCTCCGCCACCATGCCGTGGTCCATGACGATTATCTCGTCACAGTCCCGGATCGTCGACAGTCTGTGGGCGATCACAATGCTGGTGACGCCTCTGTCGCGGATGGATCGCACGACGTTGAATTCGGTCCGCGCATCCAGCGCGGAAGTCGCCTCGTCCATGATCACGATCGTGGGGTCCTGGGCGAGAACGCGGGCAATTTCCAGCCTCTGTCTCTCTCCTCCGGAGAAGTCGGATCCGTTCTCCGTGATCTTATACTCATATCCGCCCTCTCTCTGCATGATCTTGTCGTGAATCTGCGCGTCGCGGGCGGCCAGGATCATCTCGTAGTTCTCGATCGAAGTGTCCCACATCTTGATATTATTGGCGATCGTGTCCTCGAACAGGGTGATCTCCTGGTCCACGACCGCAAGCGATCCCCGAAAGACCGTCTTGTCGATCTCCGAGATGGGCTTTCCGTCAAACAGGATCTCGCCCTCCCAGGGCTTGTAGAGTCCCGACAGGAGCTTGGCCAGCGTAGACTTTCCGCTGCCCGACGCGCCCACGAAGGCGATGCTCTTTCCCGGCTCCAGCGTCATGCTGAAGTCCTTGATCAGCGGCTTTCCGAGCGGTGCGTAGCCGAAAGTGACATTTTTCATTTCGACCCTGCCCGTCAGCTTGGCGAAAGAGACGCCCGGCTCATCCGGGCTGATCTCCTTGTATACGATGTCATCCTCGTGATATTCCATGACATCCTCGATGCGCTCCATCTCCGTCCGGATTTCCTGCACGGTCTGTCCCGCGGTGACCAGGGTATTGGCCGGCGCCAGAAAGAGCTTCATATAGATACCGAACTGGGAGATCATACCGGGCGTGAACTCGCCCCGCATGGCGAGCCTGATCCCCATGACCAGCACCAGCGCGTCCGTGAGCGCCGACACGATCTGCGGGAGAAGGCCCATATACTCGTCCAGCATGGAGAATTTCGTGTCCTGCAGGTTGACACTGGCCTGATAGCCCGCCCAGCGTCCGAAGAATCCGGTCTCCGACCCGCTCGCCTTAATGGATTCGATCATCTCGATCCCGGCCACGGTGGTTCCCGTGAGCTTTCCGCTGTCTCTGACCTGCACTCTGGAAATGTTGATCCGCTGTTCCGATATATATCTGGAGAACAGAGCGTTGGTCAAAACAGAGACCAGACCCACGATCGTCATCGTTACGCTCATGCGCAGCATGACGGCGAGATAGAACACCATCATACCCGTGTTCAGCGCCAGGGGCGCAAAGGTGTTGACCAGGTTGGAGGCGACTTCCGAGTTGGAGTTCTGCCTGGACTGGATATCGCCCGCCATTCTCTGCGAGAAGAATTCCATGGGCAGCCGCAGGATCTTCCACATGAAAGAGGAGTTGCTGACGACGGCCAGCTTACCGTTGATCCGCATGGAATACACGACGTTGATCCAGGAAACGATGATCTGCATAGCCGTAAAGACCGACAGAAGAGCCAGGAAGGGCATCGCCCACTCGGGGTTTCTCCCGGTCAGAAGCCTGTCCATAAACACCTGGTAGAATCCGGGCTGGATGATCTCAAACAGCGAAGTGATGATCGTCGTCAGCACGACGAAGGCGATCGCCGGCCCCGCTCCCTTGAGCCTCTTTGCGGCAAAAGAGAGCACGCTCTTGGGCTTTCCGGAGGGCTCGAAATTCTCGCCCGGCGCGAACATGAGGCAGATTCCCGTAAAGGATTCGTCAAACTCCTCCATGGATACCTCGACGCGTCCTCTCGCCGGGTCGTTGAGATACGCCTTGTTCCCCCTGAAACCGTCCAGGACCACAAAGTGGTTGAAGTTCCAGTGAATGATGCAGGGAAACTGCGCGCCGTCGATCAGCATCTGCGGCTCCACCTTGTAACCGTCCGCGGTAAGACCGTAGTGTCTGGCCGCTTTGAGAACATTGCCGGCATTGGACCCGTCTCTGGATACGCCGCAGGACACCCGGACCTCTTCGAGAGGGACCCACTTGTCATAGTAGGCAAGCACCATCGTCAGACACGCGGCGCCGCACTCCAGCGCCTCCATCTGCATGATGACCGGAACCTTGGCAACGCCTTTCTTCACCGGTTCTTTGATTTTTGTCTTCCTTGATTCCATATCTAAGCCTCTGTTCTCAGTTGATGACAAACTTGATCGGATGGATGGCTTCCACGGTTATGCTCACGCTGTAGACGCCGTTCGGAAGGCCCGTGTCCGCCTCCACTTTGTAGGCCCAGTCCCCGGGAGTAAGTCCGGCCGCGTCGAGTATATACTCGCTGACCGAATCGTCGATCCTGACCGGTTCATGGGAGATCTCCCTCACGAAGGTCTTGGTCCCGTTCACCGAGATATCCATTCCCGCCTCTATATCCGCGCGCCTGGACACACTGACATAGATCGTCAGATTGCCGTCCAGGACTGTGCCGGCCCCTTCGACGGTCGAATAGATATTGCCGAAGAACCCCCAGACGATCGCGCCGGCCAGGATGCAGATGATCCCCAGAAGAGCGATCCAGATCGAGGGGGTTGTGACATGTATGTAATCATTGAGCTTTTCCGGCGAAGAGACCTTTTCCACCGCTTTTTTTCTGAAAATTTCGTTGTTCTCCATGCTATTACGCTCCTGTCTGTAGTCTTGGATCCGGTAGTCCGTCCGGATTTGCGCGATTGCCACCGAAATCATTATACTTTAGATTTCCCTATCCGCAAATACAGATTCCGCCGCCTGCTCTTTTTTGCCTCAAACCAATCGAGTAGACTGCTCCTACTCGCTTGACGGCTTATCGCACAAAAAAAGCTGTGCACGACCCGCTGCATAAAGCGGAATCGTGCGACAGCCTCTTCTCTACTGATCCGGACATCGTCCGGCTGCGGTGCAAAGCCGGTCACTCGATCGTAATGATATCCGAAAAACCTGTGATATCAAAGATCTCTCTGACGTCGCTGCAGAGATTGCGGACGGCAAAGGAGCCGTCTCCCATCGCCTTTCTCGCTCCGAGCACTACCCTGAGACCTGCCGAGGAGATATATTCCAGATTCTGAAAATCCAGAACCAGTTCCTCTACGCCATTGAGATTCTCTTTAATAACGTTCTCCAGTTCCGGTGCAGTCATTGTATCCAGTCGTCCGGAAACCTTCAGGATCAGCTTCCCGCCTTCTGCTTTTTTGTCGATTGTCATTTTTCTCCTCCGTGCATTCTCCATTCAGGATCTGTGTCTTATTCTTCGAAGAAGACTACAGCACCTTCATAGTTATCAGTGATAAATTTCTGGATCTCTTCCGATCTGAGGACCTCGACGAGCGCCTTGATCCCCTCGTTCTCCTCGTTGCCTGCCTTAACTGCGATGACATTGACGTAAGTCTTCGCCGCCTCTGAATCGCTCTGTTCATAAGCCAGCGCGTCTCTGGCCGCAATGAAGCCCGCCTGCAGCGCGTAGTTGCCGTTCATGACCGCGTAGGCCACTTCGTCCTTGACGTGAGGGATCTGCGCCGCTTCCAGTTCCTTGATGTCTACATTGTGGGGATTCTCCGCGATGTCCTGCTTGGTCGCGGTCAGGCCTGCGCCCTCTTTGAGCTTGATGATGCCGTTCTCCTGCAGAAGCAGAAGGGCTCTCGCCTCATTGGTGGTATCGTTGGGAACCGCGATCACATCGCCGTCCGCCACGTCGCCGAGGCTGTTCTTGGTTCCGGGATAGATCCCGAAAGGCTCGTAGTGGATCCTGCCTGCAATGACCAGATCCGTTCCCTTTTCTTCATTATAGCTCTCGAGGTAGGGGCTGTGCTGAAAATAATTGGCATCCATATCGCCGCTGTATACGACCTCATTGGGCTGAATATAGTCCTCAAACACCTTGATGTCCAGATCGTAGCCTTTCTCTGCCAGGAGCGGCTTGGCCTGTTCCAGGATCTCGGCGTGCGGTGTCGGACTGGCCGCAATGGTGATCGTCTTGTTCTCTCCGCCTTCCTCAGCGGGCGCCGCCTCCTGGGCGGACTGGGAAGCGCCGGTGGATCCGCCGCATCCGGCCAGAGCCACGGCTGATAGAGCAACTGCCGCGATTAGTGAAACCAATCTCTTCTTCATAACTACATCTCCTCTCCTGAGCGCTATTCATGCTCTGCGCAGGAAAGTCCCCCCCTGCGCTGTTTTGCCGTCTACCCGGCTGCGCTCTATCCGCCTGCAGACCTTGATGATACTATATTATCCCTCAAGCCTTCCTTCTGTCCAGTCGTGAAGCAAGTTTCATGCCCGCAAACTGAAAAACCTGTACGATGGCGACGAGCAGGATCACTGTTACGATCATGATGCCGAACTGATAGCGGTAATATCCGTACTGGATCGCCACATCGCCCAGGCCGCCTCCGCCGACGGTTCCGGCCATGGCCGAATAACCGAGGATCGTGGCGAAAGAGATCGTGACGCCCACGATCAGGGATATTCTCGCCTCCACCAGAAGGACCCTGGTGATGATCGTCATGGTATCCGCTCCCATAGCCTGCGCCGCTTCGATGACGCCGTGGTCGACCTCCTTGAGGGAGGACTCCACCATTCGCGCTATAAAGGGCGCCGCCGAGACCACGAGCGGCACGATCGTCGCCGTGGATCCGTAGCTCTTGCCCACGATCAGCCTGGTCAGCGGAATGATCAGGATCAGCAGGATCAGAAACGGGATACTTCTCATAATATTCGTGATAATGTCGAGCACTCTGTACACGACGACATTGGGTCTGATCCCCTCCCGGTCCGTCACGGCCAGGACAATTCCCCAGGGAAGTCCCAGGACATAGCCGAACAGCGTGGAAAAGCCGGCCATATAAAGCGTATTGAGCATTTCTCTGCCGATCATGGCCCAGATTTCAGGACTCAGCATATGAAGTCACCTCCTCTACATCCAGTCCGCGCTCTTCAAGGTACGCGATCATCCTCTCCTGCAGTTCTTTGTCCGCGGGAAGGCCCAGGATCATCTCTCCTCTCGCGACGCCGCGCACATCCTTCGTATCCGCCTTCAAAATATTGACCGGCGTGCCCATAGTCAGGACCATGTTGGCGATGACGGGCTCGAAGGAGGACTGGGTGCCGAATACAATGCGGATCCTGCGGTCCTCGTGCAGGAGGGGGACCGTCGCGGGTCCGTCCGCGCTCATCTCCGGCATCCACTCGTCGGGATCCTTGCCCTCGATGATCAGCTGCTTGGCCGCGCGGGACTTGGGGTGCGTGAAGATCTCCTCCACAAGGCCGTTCTCCACAAGGCTTCCGTTCTCTATGATCGCCACGTTATTGCAGATCTCCCGTACGACTGACATCTGGTGCGTGATGATGATGATCGTAATGCCCGTCTCCTGGTTGATCTTCCTAAGAAGTGACAAAATAGAGGCTGTCGTCTGCGGGTCCAGGGCGCTGGTCGCCTCGTCGCACAGAAGGATCTCGGGGTCGCAGGCCAGCGCTCTCGCGATCGCGACTCTCTGCCTCTGTCCGCCGGAGAGCTGCGCCGGATAAGCCTTTTCCTTGTCCTCCAGCCCGACCGTGCGCAGAAGCTTCCTCGCCTTGGCGGCCGCCTCCTTCTTCCCGATCCCCTGGATCTGCAGCGGGAAGCAGACATTGTCTATAACAGATTTCTGCATCAGCAGGTTGAAGCTCTGGAAGATCATACCGATGCTGCTCCGCAGGGCTCTCAGCTGCCTGTCCGTGAGTTTTCCCAGCTCCTGTCCCTCTACGATGACCTGCCCGCTGGTGGGCACTTCGAGATAGTTGAGGCAGCGGACCAGCGTGCTCTTTCCCGCGCCGGACATGCCGATGATCCCGTATATATCGCCTTTTTCGACAGACAGATTGATGTCCTTGAGAGCATCCACCTGTCCCTCTTTGGTCGTGAAGGTCTTGCAAAGATGTTTCACTTCAACGATCGGTGACATTTCTTCCTCCTTAAAGATCCGACGGCCGCACAGAGCGCCGCAGATCATTCCATTTTTAGTCAAACTACACGTTAAAACACTTCCCCGAGAAAGTCAATAGAATCCCCCGGCCACGGCGGGAAGACGCAGAAAGGGCTGCCGCACACAGCGGACAGCCCCTCATTCTCACTTCTTCCTGATTACTTTCCGGATCCGGATCACTGCCAGGATCACCATGCCGGCGATCACAAGGGCCGACAGGGCCAGCGCCCACCAGGGCGCCTTGTGCAGGTTGTAGCATCTCACATTGATCCACATCCTGTTGATCGCTGCGGTCTGCGCCTCGTCGAAGCAGGTCATGATCGAGGATCTTCTCATCACGTCGTCGGGCGGATAGGCCGCGTACAGCTGCCTCTCCAGAAGGTCCGGCGTCGTCTCGATGACGTATTCTCCCGGCTCCGCGTCAAAAAAGTATCCGAGATCGTATTCCACCGTCTCCTCGTCCTCTTCCTCCGCGCTGTAATTGTAATCCGCGTATTCGAAAATAGTCGGATCTTCCCCGCCCGAAATGACGGACGTGTAGCCGATATAATACATGTTGCGCACGACGTTGTCGGGCCTTGAGTTGAAGTTGATAAAGGCCTCTGCCGCCTGCTGCTTGGCCTCGTCGCCCCGGATCCCGTTCTCCAGCATGACCCATCCGTCAAAATAGATGTTGGTGCTCTCCACAGGAACCGCGAAGGCCAGGTCAAAGTCGTCCTCCGCAGCCTGGTCCAGCGTATAGACGCCGTCTCCCGACCACTGGTAGTTGGCCACTACTTTGCCCGTGATCATGTCCGCTTTGCCCGAGTCCGTCTCGAAAGAATACACGTTGTCTTTCACGGTCTGCAGATAGTCCTGCACCTTTGCGATCATCTCCGGAGATGTGTCGTTCATCTCCTCCTCGAGCTTCTGTTCGTAATCGGGATCGTTCACGAACTCCGGGGACGTGAGAAGATCCGATTTGATCGCGCCCACTGCCGCGAAATAGGAATCTCTGACATTGTCCTTGATCGTGACCTGTCTGCTGAATTTGGGATCGCTCAGGATCTTCCAGGTGGAAGCTTCCTCCCTGTCGACCACTTCCGGGTTGTAGACGATGCCCGTGACGCCCCACATGTAGCCGGCCGCATAGCGGCTCCAGGGCTCTCCGTCGATCTCGTGCTGTTCGAACACTCTCTTGATATAGGGCGAGACGCCTGCCGCGTAGTAGTTTCTCTCGTCGGAAGTGTCAAAAAAGTGCTCGGACAAAGGAACCAGCTTTCCTTCCTTCATCAGCTTCATGATCATATACTCCGAGGGGCAGACCAGATCGTACTCGTCTCCCAGCGTGAGCATATTGTAGAGATCCTCATTGGTGCCGAAGGTGGAATACTCCACCTTGACCTTGACTCCGTAATTCTCCTCGTACCACTCCTCGAAGTCCTCGACCATGGAGTTTTCTCCTATGATGTCGCCGGACTCCAGTTCAATGGTCTCCTCCTCGTCCCAGTCGCCCAGGTCTATATACTCTTCCCAGTTGCAGACCCGCAGAACGACGGTCTCCTGCCCCTTCTGGGCCGCCCCCGCATGAATGGGGGCCATTCCCGCCGCACCCAGGACCGCTGAAACGGTCATAAGGACGGCAGCCGTTCCGGACAGGACCCTTGCGGCCGCACTGCTCTTAACGCTTTTCCTGATCACGGCGGCCTCCTTCCTGCCTGAGGGCTCTGACGTTCATTCCCACAACGATCAGCACGACGACTGCGAAGATGACTGTGGAAAGGGCCCAGAGAGCTGTCTTGATCGTCGTCTGCGATCCCTTCGTGGCGTTGACGACGTATGTGCTGATCGTGTCAAACATAGCCGGCTTGGTGTACATGGCGATAAAGTAATCGTCCAGGGAGAGTGTGACCGCAAGCGCGAATCCGGAGATAATGCCGGGAATGATCTGCGGGATTACGACCTCTGTCAGCGCCGTGAAGGGCGTCGCTCCCAGATCCAGAGCCGCCTCGTAGATGCTGGAGTCCATCTGCTTGATCTTGGGCATGACGGACAAAAAGACAAAGGGCGCGCAGAGCGTCACATGTCCCGCCACCAGCGGAATAAAAGTCTCCTTGCTGATGTGGAAGACGACGACGAGCAGGATGCAGATGGAAAATCCCGTCACGACGTCCGCGTTGACCACGGGCACCTGGTTGAGGGACGTGATCATGGTAGAGACCCTTTTCCCTGAATAAAATGCCCCGATGGCGCCAAGCGTCCCCAGCAGGGTCGCTATGGCAGCGGAGCCGAGCGCCAGAAAGAGCGTGCCCCGGATCATCTCCGTCAGCTCCGGCGTCGTGAACAGCGTCACGTAGTTTTTGATGGAAAATCCGCGGATCGCACCGATCTGGGTCGAGCTGGTGAAGCTGTAGACCGCCAGGATCAGGATCGGCAGATAGATGAACAGCAGCATGAGGATCAGAAACGCGCGTTTTACTATTTTGCCGGTCATAACAGGGCACCTCCTCTCTCATTCTCCTCTCCGCCCTCGGAGGTCAGCAGAGTGAACAGGCAGATGATCGCCAGAAGGATCAGCGCGATCATAGAGCCTCCGTGCCAGTCGTAGGCCGAGAAATAGCTTCCGATCAGGCTGCCCATGATATATGTGCTGTTGTAGAGCATGTCAAGGACGACATAGTTGGTCATCGCCGGCAGAAATACCATCGATACGCCGCTGATGATCCCGGGGACCGACAGGGGGAGCGTCACCTGCAGGAAGGTCTGCAGCGTATCCGCGCCCAGATCCATGGCCGCCTCGCGAAGAGCGGGGTCGAGCTTGGAGATCGTCGTGAAGATCGGAAGGATCATAAAGGGCAGAAAATCATACGTCATGCCGATCACGGCATTGGCGAACGGATATCTCGCGAGGTTCCCCTCGAGCATCGTGAGCACTTCCTTTAGCGCCGTGATGCGCAGCGAAAAATTGATCCCCATGGGGAGCACAAAGACCATGACGATCACGGATTTGGTCGCCAGCTCGCTCATAGCGAGAATATAGGCGATCGGATACGCCAGAAGCAGGCATACCGCCGTCGTGACGAAGGCGATCATCAGACTGTATAACAATGTGCCGAGTGTATTGGGATCCGTAAAAAAGCCCGTCAGATTCTCCAGTGTGAACTGTCCCTGTCCGTTGGTGAACGCGAAGATCACAAGAACGATCAGTGGAGCCACCACAAAGATCATAAGAAAGACAATATATGGAATTCCCAGGTTTTTCCTTGAAAATCTCAATGTGATTCCTCCTTACGCGCAGCGCTTACTTCTTCTTGAGCGTAAACGTCATCTTGTCGACAGGCATCATGAGACCGACGCGGTCTCCCATATTCCACAGGTATTCGTCATCGACGACAAAATCCTGCTCCAGCTCTGTGTGGATAATGTAGCTGTAGTGGTCGCCCTTGTAGATCAGGTTGCTGATCGTGCCGTTGATCAGGCCGGCATTCTGGTCATCCGTCATCTCGATGTCATCCGGCTTGATCGCGACCTGGATGCGCATACGGACAGGATCGATGGCCTCACCACTTGCATCCTGCACGGTGCCATCCTCGCGCCTGCTGCTGCCCTTGATGATCTTGGTGACGCTGGTATCGAGAACGTGGTCGTTGTATTCCAGCCTGTAATCCTTATTGATGTCGGCAAAGAACAGATTGGTGTGGTCCTCTGCAAGCATAATATGGATGTTGTCGGGCTCCACGCGGATGCCGACCTTGTCGCCGGGCTTGGCCACGTGGACAGACTGACATACGATCTCGTTTTTGCCAGACAGGACCGTAATCTCGTAGTGGATTCCCTTGAAAATGACAGAATCCACAACGCCCTGGATCACGCCGTCCTCCGGCTTTGTGAGCTCCACGTCCTCGGGGCGCACGACCGCCGTGATGTGAGTGCCTTCCTCATAGTCATCCACGCATGTGAACTCGCCGCCGCAGAATCTGGCGCGCAGCTTTCCGGTCATCATGCCGTTAAAGATATTACTCTCTCCGATAAAGTCCGCAACGAAGGCGTTCTTGGGCTCATTGTAGATGTCCTCGGGCGTGCCGATCTGCTGGATCTTGCCTTCGTTCATGACGACGATCTTGTCGGACATGGTCAGGGCTTCTTCCTGATCATGGGTGACATAGATGAAGGTGATGCCCAGCTTGTCGTGCATGTTCTT
>ODAI010268592.1_pt1 | contig 17897 bp, 13 predicted proteins | sample 1539321 | NCBI WGS metagenome assembly ODAI01 (sample SAMN02144231, study PRJEB22623) | gut metagenome | biome: sheep rumen | host: Ovis aries | place: New Zealand | reverse complement strand
TGTTCGCCTCCATCCGTCACAACGGCGGCTCCATCGGCCCGGTCATGAAGGACTCCATGGGCATTAAGGCCCAGCGCCTCTTCATCGTCTTCGCCCTCGCCGTTCTGATCCTGGTCATCGCCTCCTTCACCGCTGTCGTGGCCGGCACCTTCGTTTCTGTCGATCCTGCTGCTCCCACCTATGCGGCCAACGGCTCCACGGCCATGACCTCCATTCTCTTCATCGTCATCGCCGCTATCTTCGGCTTCTTCGTGTACCGCAAGAACGCCAAGATCGGCCCTGCCACGATCGTCGGCATCATCGGCATCGTTGCCATCGTTGTGCTCGGCCAGTTTGTCGGCCTGCACTTCAGCCGTACCTTCTGGGTGCTCTTCATTGCTGTCTACGTCACGGTCGCTTCTCTGCTGCCTGTCTGGATCCTGCTCCAGCCGCGTGACTACCTGAGCTCCTTCCTGCTTTACGGCATGATGGCTCTGGCTGTTATCGCTATTGTCGGTGCAACCTTCACCGGTGCTGCTACTGTTGAAGCTCCTGCATTCTATGGATGGAAGAACCCGGCCGGTCAGCCCCTCTTCCCGTTCCTGTTCATCACGGTTGCTTGCGGCGCATGCTCCGGCTTCCACTCTCTGATCTCCTCCGGTACTTCTTCCAAGCAGATCAACAATGAGAAGGATGCTCAGATCATCGGCTACGGCTCCATGGTTATCGAGTCCGCACTCGGCGTTATCGCTCTCATTGCTATCGGTGTTGTGTGGAGCAAGACCTCTGCAGGCGGCGGTGATCAGTATCAGCTTTCTGCTCCTCCGACGATCTTTGCCGGTGGTATTGCTACCATGTTCGCTTCCTTTGCAGGCGAGAAGAGCTATGGCATTATCTACAACCTGTTCACCCTGGCTGTCTCTGTCTTCGCTCTGACCTCTCTTGACTCTGCAACACGTCTTTGCCGTTACCTCTTCGCTGAGCTCCTCACTCCGGAAGGAAAGACTCATGAGGATCTCACCGGTGCTGCAAAGTTCTTCTCCACCCCGATCGTCTCCACTCTGATCATGGTCGTTATCGGCTGCGGCATGGGCTTCATGGGCCTGAGCCAGATCTGGAGTGTGTTCGGTTCTGCAAACCAGCTGCTCGCAGGCGTTGCTATGCTCGCTGTCTGCACCTGGCTCGGCAAGATCGGCCGCAACAACAAGATGTTCTTCTTCCCGATGGTATTCATGCTTTGCGCTACAATCTGCGCACTCTGCATTACGATCTTCAAGAATTTCGGGAAGATCGCTGCCGGCGCTGACTGGGGCACCTGGTTCCAGACCATCTGGTCCATCGCTCTGGTTGTTCTGGCTGTTATCCTCGCTGTCACTGCTTTCAAGACTCTGTCCGCACAGGCAAAGCAGCCCAAGCGTAAAAAAGCATAATTCAGCATTCGCTGGATAAAAACTGAAAAAGTTTACCGCCCGGTTCACCGGGCGGTTTTTGATTCTAATATTGCAGGATGACAGTCGGATGTGGTATTATCTTGAATATACATTGCTGCTTGCAGGCGCATTGCAGCTTTCAGATGGAGGAAAGACTGAAATATGGGGATACTGAGTGATTTAAAAAAGCAGCAGAAGGAGCAGAAAAACTCTAATCCGGAGCGGCTGCCCACGCAGGCGCAGCTCATGCTCCGCATCCTGGTGGGCGGATATCTTTACTATTTGATTTATAAGCTTCTCACCGGCGGCGCACTTCAGAATACCGGGTGGAAGCTGGCAGTAATGATCGGCGGGATTGTTCTGTTTGCTGTTTTTGGCGGATACTTTATCATGATGAGTGTGCGAATGCTGATGCGACAGGAATATTATGACCCGAATTCACCACAGGCAGAGGAGATTGTTTCCGTGTCCGTGGACAGCGAATCAGATCCTCAGAATGAATCGGATGAAAGCGATGCCTTCGAAGACAAATAATGCTTGACAGCAATAAAGATCGGTATTATACTTCTTTTGAAGATATGAACAAATGTTCATGTAAATGAAGGGAGTATCTGCTATGAAAAAAACATATAAAATAGAAGTGGATTGCGCAAATTGTGCCAATCTGATGGAGCAGGCAGCCAGAAAAACGCCCGGCGTGAAAGACGCAGTGGTGAATTTCATGGCACTTAAAATGACGGTTGAGTTCGAGGACGGGGCAGATATCAAGGCTGTGATGGCAGATGTGGTGAAAAATTGCCGGATCGTCGAAGATGACTGCCAGATCTTTGTTTGATTTATAAGGATGCGTATATGTCAGAGGAAAAATATTCTGATCTTGCAGAACTTTTCAAAGTGTTTGGTGACGTCACGAGGATCAAAATTCTCTCGATTCTTCTCAACCGGGAACTGAGTGTCGGAGATATTGCGGACGGGTTGGGAATGACGCAGTCTGCTATTTCCCATCAGCTGAATCTCCTCAGGAGAAGCAAACTTGTGAAGCCGAGAAGGGAAGGAAAGTCAGTCTATTATTCCCTTGATGATGATCATGTTTCCGCAATCCTTTCATGCGGGATAGAGCATATCAGTGAAGGAGATGCATAAGATGCTGCCAAAGCTTTTTATTATTGTACCCTGTTATAACGAGGAGGAAGTCCTTCCCGTGACAGCACCGCTGTTTCTTGAGAAAATTCAGGATCTTCAGAATAAGGGGAAGATCTCAGCGGGCAGCCGTGTACTGTTTGTCAATGACGGCAGTAAAGATTCCACCTGGCAGATTATCGAGAAGCTGGCGAAAGAGAATGAGGTTTTTCTGGGCATCTCTCAAAGCCGTAACCGAGGTCATCAGAATGCTGTGCTGGCTGGGCTGATGGAAGCACGAGACCTGTGCGATATAACAATTTCCATCGATGCAGATGGCCAGGATGACATCAATGCCATGGATGCCATGGTGGATGCATATCTTGACGGCTGTGAAGTTGTATACGGCGTGCGCTCCTCCAGAGAGACGGATACCTTTTTCAAACGGTTTACCGCCGAGAGTTTTTACAAATTTCTTTCTCTGCTCGGGGCGGAGGTCGTTTACAACCATGCAGACTACCGGCTGATCAGTGCCAGAGTGCTGAAGGAATTTGCGAATTTTAAAGAGGTCAATCTGTTTTTGAGGGGTTTGATTCCGCTGGTAGGATTTAAGAGCACCACGGTTGAATATGCACGAAGCGAGCGTATGGCAGGCAAAAGCCATTATCCCCTGAAAAAGATGATCGGGCTGGCGGTTGACGGTATTACAAGCCTGTCCGTCAAGCCTCTGCAGCTGATTATGAGCTTTGGTATTCTGGTTGCAGGCGTCAGCTTTGTCGGCTGTATCTGGGCACTGATTACCGCGCTCTGCGGAAAATCGGTTGCCGGTTGGGCCAGTATGACCTGTATTATCTGCTTTGTGAGCGGCGTTCAACTGATCAGCCTCGGCATTATCGGGGAGTATATCGGAAAGATTTACCTGGAGACAAAGCACCGTCCGCGTTATATTATATCGGAGAGAACCTACACCTCGGATGAATTGAAATGAAAACTGCATTCCTGAACTGCAGACACAGAGGGAATGAAAAAGAAAAGACCGGAAAGCCGGTCTTTTCGCATTTTAAAGGTTTTACAGCTCCTGCCGCCCTGCAAGACGGCGATTTTTGTATTCCGGATCCCCGGTCACGTCTTTAATAATCCTGATTTCGTCCGGGATAACCTTTTCGGCATCTGCAGCGGTTCCGTATACGAACAGGATGGCCTTCTCAGAGGAGAAAGGATAGACATCAATTTCCATCCGGTGGCCGTTCGCAGTGAATCGATACTTTTTCTTGCGGACGGGATGGAGAGCGGCATCACAGTTCATCAGATAGCGAATGTATTCTTTCTCGGAGATCGGGCGTTCAGTTACCCAGCGTGTACCGTCTTCTCCGATCCTTTTTTCGGTATAGAAATAGAGATAGTCCTGCCCGTTTTCCTGCTGGCGGATGCGTCTTTCAATATTGGGATTGCTGTTGATCAGATAGGTCTGCATCATGTCAAGATCTGTTGCCTTGAACTTTTCCACCAGCACTGCAGTATCCGGCATAGAGATAAGATATTTGCTTTTGCTTACATCAGGAACACTCTCTCCGATAATTTCATAAATTCGTGCAATATCTCGATTGATTTTATCTTCAAAGTCAACAGAGTTGTCGATAACGGAAACTCTGGGGTGGCTGCTCCAAGCCTGGAGGGTCATGTCATCCTTCTCTCGTGCGGCATCCAGATTTTCGTATCGTGCAGCATTGCCGAAATTATAAGCAAATTCAGCTCCCTTTGCGCAGGTTACCAGATGGAGCACAGCATCGTACCCGGACATAATCTCTTCCGGAGTCTTTCCAAAGAAGGAAAGAGTTTTCTCAAACTGCTCCTGTGTTATGTAAGCACGGTCGTCAAAGATGGCACGGTCATAAATAATCAATACCTTCTCTTCCGGGACGGTTTCTGCTCCTTTCAGGGCGAGTTGCTCCTTGTGTAGCTGATCAGATATGACGAAATATTGGAATTCTTCCATGCTCATGCATCCCGGAAAAGGTCCGAGACCGAAGCCCGAAATCAGATCTGTGGCGGTTTCAGGGATTGTTATTACCTTCCAGCCGTCTTCCTGTTTGAATTCTTTCAGAATACGGGAAATCAGGGTGGTTTTACCTGCTGCAGGCCCGCCTGTCAGAACGATTCTTAATATTTTTTTCGGCATATCACATCACCTCACACTTATTTTAAATCAGGAATTTGTGTCATGTCAAGAGATTTATGAATCCACTCTGCCGATGAAAGTGTAGAAAAGAAGTGCCGGTACAGGCCGGAGCCCGTATTTCAAGGGGTTTTACCGCTAAAGTGGGGGAGAAGTGCTCTGTAAAGTGCACTTTCAATGCGCAATCATTTCAGCAGCACTTGACGAAAAACAAAATAAGTAGTATTATCCTATCCAGACTATCGCACTGAAATCCAGATGTGTTTATGATGGAGGAATTATTATGCCCCTTATTCCCCAGGTAAAATGCCGCAGATGCGGTGCAACCTTCTCTTCTCTGAGAAGCCGTTGCCCCAATTGCGGAACGCGAGTGGTCGCCCAGAGTTCCCGCACACCTGGGACGACTCCCGGCACCGTTCGGGGGACTGCCGCGAACAGCCGTGCAGAGGCAAATGTCAGATGGCAGCTGGCATTCGGTCTTATTCTTGTAGCAGCAGTTATTCTTGCTGTGATTGTTATGGTTACAACTTCGCTTGACACCATAGACAACGCATCCATACGCCCCACTGCAACGCCTGCCCTTATTAACAACCAGCAGAGGCCTGAAGTGGAAGCAGCACCCACTCCGCCGCCCACACCGGAACCGAAGGTTGAGCAGATCAAGATTCTTTACATGAATACCAAGGATCTGACACCTGAAAATGCCTGGCCGACTATGCGGGTTGGAGAGGCAATCAATGTCAATGCAGTGGTTTACCCGATGGATATTCTTAATCCTGTGGTTGAGTGGTCTTGCAGCGACACGGATGGGACGTCTCTTCAGTACACGCTGAACAGTGACGGCACGGTTACGCTTACATGTGTCAGTGCAGAGCTGAGGAATGTTCAGTTGACGGCTTCCTGTTACGGCACATCGGTTACCATCACTATTTATCTGAGAGAAGCAGCCTGATCAGATAGAGGGGAAATCCTGTCTCACCTGGCTTTCCGCTCCAAAAACAAAGACACTCCGAAAAAACGGAGTGTCTTTGTTTTTAGTTCTTTTTGAGTCTCTCTATCCCGTCTCTGATCATGCCGGGAATACTCTGAGCGTAGTTCGGCACGAAACCAAGAAAATCTCTTAGGGTTCTCCCGGTGGATTTTATCTCATCCATTTTCGGACTGTCGATAAAATCTCTGACCTGCTGCTTTTTGCCTTCCAGATCGAGGGACGTAATTGCATCCTCCAACTTGGTGTAGGCAACACCGGCGTCCAACTCACTGAGCGACTTTCCGGCTTTGCTGACAGCAGTGCCGATCGCTTCTTTAACTCTGTTCAGATCAGCCACCAACGTCACCTCCTGAAACATTCTTTGTGTCTGTGCTGACTGAGGATGTCCTTATTTTAACCAAAAAGAAAAGAAAATGCAAGAGGCATTTATTGGAATACCATTCAGATTACGTTAATTAGTTCCCATGAAAGGCATAGACACGGGTTTCATAGGGGAGAGCGGTAAAACCGTTGCCGTTCAGTGCGGAGCCGTAATTATAAAGCAGCAACTCTCCGTCTGCCAGGTTATATCCTCTCGGTGCGTGAAAATGTTCCGCTTTGTCTGAGAAAGAGCAGATTACCAGCACGCGCTGAGCGGGGCTCTCCATAGCATAGACATAGAATTTGCCGGAGAGGCGGAAATACTCTTTGTACTTTCCGTACCGGACAGCATACAGCTCTTTATGCAGTCGGATCGCTTTTCTGTAAAAATGAAGCAGAGAATCAGGATCAGCTTCAGCGGCAGCGACATTGATTTCCCGATAATTTTGATTTACATAAAACCAAGGTTTCCCCGTTGTAAAACCTGCATTCTCCGTTGCATCCCACTGCACAGGTGTTCTGGCGTTGTCACGAGAAGCCCGGTGATATAGCCGCAGGCGCTTGTCTTCAGGCCAGTGGGGGCGGTGGTTGACGGTTTGTACATCTTCATACATATCAACGCTTTCTGCCAGCCAGTTGACCATGCCAATCTCCTGCCCCTGATAAACAAAGGGCGTTCCTTTCTGGAACATATACATGGCACACAGCATCTTTCCGCTTTGTACACGATACTTTTCGCTGCCGTATCGGGAGATGATGCGCGGGTGATCATGGTTCTCCAGATAGAGCATGTTCCATGCTTTCCCTTCCAACTTCTCCTGCCAGGAGGAGAAGGCACTCTTCAGGCGGTAAAGGCTGAATTTCATCGGTACAAAGTCTGTGAACAGGCAGTCGGCGCACATACACTGGAACTGAATCACCATATCCAATTCATTGTCGTCACTCTCGGAAATAAACTCCAGCGCTTTTTCCGGTGTAATGAGGGCGGATTCTGCAATAGTGACGCAGTCATAGTCGTCAAAGGCCTCTTTGCGAAACTGGGTAAGGAATTCATGCAGCCTTGGACCGAGATTGTAATGGAAGATACCCCGCATAGCGGGGATACTGGAGTCCGGCAGACCCTCCCGCTTGGAAATGAAGGTGATAACATCCTCGCGAAATCCGTCGATCCCCATATCCAGCCAATAGCGCAGAATCTTCACAACCTCCTGCCGTACCAGCGGATTGTCCATATTCAGGTCCGGCTGCTTGATTGCAAAGAGATGAAGATAGTATTCCTGCCGTATGTCATCCCACTGCCAAGCTTTACCTTCAAACATGCTGTCCCAGTTGTTTGGCAGTTTTCCGTCAGGACGTTTTGGGCGCCAGATATAATAGTCCGTATAGGGCTCGATTTTTCGGCGTGACTTCTGAAACCATTCGTGCTCATCACTGGTATGATTAATCACCAGATCCATAATTACCTTCATGCCGCGTTCATGGGCACCGTCCAACACTTTACGGAATGCATCCATTCCGCCAAATTCTTCAGCTATGTTATAGTAGTCGGAGATGTCATATCCACAGTCGGCACCCGGGGAGGGATAAAGCGGAGAAAACCAGATCCCGTCTACCCCAAGGCTTTTGATATAGTCCAGTTTTTCATAGACACCGTAGAGATCTCCCATGCCATCTCCGTTTCCGTCTTTAAAACTGCGTGGCCAGATCTGATAAAACACGCCGTCTTTATACCATCTTGTCCGTTTCATATGATTGCCTCCTTAAATCTGCTCTCTTTAGCGGAGGGCTTTTTTGATTCCGGTCTTTTCATCATACCATAAATATGGTAAAATTGGTAGAACAAACGTTGTGTAAATTCAGAAAAAGGATGGTTTTAAAATGATCCGTCAATATACAGCAGACCAGAAACCCTGTTTCTATCTGGGAAATGATTCGCTATCCCTCATCATCCGTATCCGCTTTTCACAGGCGGAGCTTCTCCACTTCGGAGCACCGCTTCTGCCGGAGGATGCGGAAGCACTGTCATGCAAAGCCGGTACAGGCTGGGGATGTTCGGTTCTGTATGATGATGCAGATCCGCTTTCTTCTCTGGATACACTACCATTGGCATGGAGCGGATCCGGAATCGGGGATTACCGTGAATCTCCGATCGAACTCTCCCTGGATGGAGTACCTATTGTTCCTGATTTTGTATACCGATCTGCAAGAATTACAGATAATTCTCTCGTGTATCATTCTTCTCTTCCTGCTGCAAGGGGAGAGTGTGAAACTCTGGAGCTGACCTTTGTTTCCGCTTCTTCCTTCCTTGGAGAGGAGACGACGCTTACCATGGCATTCTCTCTGTATGATACGGCACTTGTCCGGAGGACGGTTCTACGCAACGGATGCGGGAAAAAACTGCAGGTTACAAAATGCATGAGCTCTATGCTGGACCTGAAGGGAAAGTTCGATATGACGGCTTTCAGCGGAGCATGGATAGCGGAGATGCATCCTCATCGTGTTCCGGTCTCTCGTTCCCGTGTAGTGAACGAGAGCGTTACGGGCTTTTCCTCCAACTTCAGCAATCCCGGCTTCATTCTTTCCCGTGCCGATACGGGAGAGGACTGGGGCGAAGCCTACGGGTTTAACCTCATCTGGTCCGGCAACCACTATTCCTCAGCTCAGCTCAGTGAACAGGGGCTGACGAGGATTGTGCAGGGTATCTCTCACGATCATTTCCTTGTTACGCTGAATGACGGAGAAATATTCGAAACGCCGGAAGCTGTTCTTTCTTTCAGTGCAAAGGGGTTTAACGGTCTCAGTGACAGAATGCATCGTTTTATTAACCGGCATATCATTCCGGAAGCATGGCAATATAAGGAACGCCCCGTAATCTACAATGACTGGGAAGGATGCATGTTTGACTTTGATGAGGCAAAACTCCTTTCCCTGGCAAGAAAAGCTAAAAAACTGGGGTGCGAGTTGTTTGTGCTGGATGACGGCTGGTTTGGTGCGCGTAATGATGACCACGCCGGGCTGGGAGACTATAATGTGAACCGCACCAAGCTTCCCAACGGGTTGGACGGGCTTTCACAAAAAATCCATGAAATCGGGCTTGATTTCGGGCTCTGGTTTGAACCGGAGGCTGTCAATGAGGATTCCGATCTCTATCGGACGCATCCCGACTGGGCTTTGCGTAACCCGGGGGTAAGAGACATTCACGGCCGTAATGAGCTGCTGCTGGATCTTACAAACCCTGCGGTCAGGGATTACATCGTTGCATCAGTCTCCGGTATTCTGGACAGTGCAGAGATCAATTACGTCAAATGGGACATGAACCGGCATTCAATTGCGCTGGGAGCAAAAGCCTATGCCTATATATTAGGGCTCTATGATGTGCTGCACCGTATCTTTGACTCGAGGCCGCATATTCTTCTGGAGGGATGTGCCTCAGGAGGAAACCGTTTCGATCTTGGCATGCTCTGCTTTGCACCCCAGATCTGGGCTTCGGATGACACAGATCCTATCGAGCGCATCGATATTCAGAACGGACTGAGCTATCTCTATCCGCAATCGACAGTGGGTGCGCATGTTTCAGCCGATCCTCATGCACAGACGCTTCGTGCAACGCCCATGTCCACTCGAGCAAATGTTGCTTTCTTCGGTGCCTTCGGCCTGGAGTTTGATCTGGCACATTTGCTGCCAGTGGAAGAAGCGGAGCTGAAGAGCACAATCGCGTGGTTTGTAGCACATCGGGAGACCTTCCAGTTTGGAACATTTCGCCGGAACCGTGCGGAGGATGGGGCGGTCTCCTGGCAGGTAACCGGAGAAAAGGAGACGCTTGTGGCGCTGTTTCATCGCCTTATACCTGCCTCTCCCGGGCACGAATGGCTGTATGCTTCATCCCTTTGTCCCGGAAGTGTTTATCAGGTGGAGAGCCGGCCGCAGGCACTGCGTGTCGGGCGCTTCGGCGGATTGCTGAAGCACATCACACCCATAGAGCTGGATCCAAACGGGATTGTTCTGCGTACGGCAGATCGGCATCATAAAATGATGGATGGAGCAGATTCATTTCGCTGTTCGGGAAGTGCACTGGAAGCCGGAGTTCCCCTTGCACAAAGATTTTCGGGTGCAGGTTATCAGGAATCTCTCCGCGTTCAGGGAGACTTTCTTTCCAATATTTACCGGATTCGCCTTGCGGAAGAGAAAAAGAAGAAATCCATCGTGCGCTCAAAACGCCCGGCTGAATAATTGCCGGTCATAACAGAACAACCAGGAACCGCACAGCTATTATTGCAGCTGTGCGGTTCCTGGTTGTAAATGAGGTGAATAGTCTGCTTATGGATCAGGTCAGGAGGGCGAGAAGCTCTTCCTTTGTCATGCTCATAAGGGAATTGGACTGACCATCCATGATTGCATCAGCCAGATCACGCTTTGCCTCCTGCAGCTCCATGATTTTTTCTTCGATGGTTTTTGCTGTGATCAGCTTAATGACCGTTACCTGATGGGTCTGCCCGATTCGGTGTGCACGGTCTGTCGCCTGGTTTTGCACGGCAAGATTCCACCATGGGTCATAATGAATCACAACATCAGCTCCGATCAGATTAAGCCCAGTACCTCCGGCTTTCAGGGAAATCAGAAAGACGGGTACGTCCTCTCTGCTGTTGAACTCGCCGACCAATCGAATTCTCTCCTGCTTGGGAGTAGAGCCGGTAATAGTATAAAAGGGAATCTTTGCCTGCTTCAGATCCTCTGCCAGAAGCGAGAGCATGGAAGTAAACTGGGAAAAAACCAGCATGCGATGCCCCCCGTCTATGGCGTTTTGAATCAGTTCCAGACAGGCTGCCCGCTTGGTGCTGGAGCCCTTATAATCTTCAAAGAGGAGGGAGGGATCACAGCAAAGCTGGCGAAGACGGGTGATTTCGGCAAGAACCCGCATTTTGTCTTCACCGGAGTTTCCGGAAGAGGAGAGAATTTCCTTCATGTGCACCACATGAGCATCATATAGCTTGCGCTGGTCATCTTCCATCAGAGAGGTATGCACTTCCTCCAGCTTTTCCGGGAGGTCTTTCAACACGTCTGTTTTTTTACGACGGAGAATAAAGGGCTCTGTCATGCGGGAGAGACGTGCTGTGGCGGCAGGGTCCTTCTTCTTCATTATCGGAGTCTCAAATCGTTCGGCAAATTCCGACGATGTATAGAGAAAACCGGGCATAAGAAAATCGAAGATGCTCCAGAGCTCCGAAAGGCGGTTCTCAATCGGGGTTCCTGTCAGTGCAAAACGGTGGTCTGCCTGCAGAATCTTGACAGCTTTCGCAATAGCGGTTTTGTGATTCTTGATATATTGGGCTTCATCCAGAATAACGGAAGAAAAATATAGCCCGTCATAAGCAGTGATATCGCGTTTCAACAGGTCGTATGAGGTGATATAAAGGTCTGCGGTTTCTCCTCCAAATGCAATCTGCTTCAGAATGCTTTTGCGCTGGGAGAGAGTACCGGCAAGGGTTTCAACGGAGAGATCCGGCGTGAAGCGGGAACACTCTTCCTTCCAGTTGTAGACAAGAGAGGCAGGACAGATGACCAGAGCAGGGCGGGTTTCCCCTGCCTGACGAAGAGAATCTAAAAGAGACAGCATCTGTATCGTTTTCCCAAGGCCCATCTCATCAGCAAGAATTCCGCCAAAACCTGCCTGTGTCAATGTGGACAACCAGCGGAAGCCATAGAGCTGATAGGGACGCATTACATCGGAGAGCGATGCGGAAACGTCAAAATCGGAGTCTTTAATCGTCTGAAAGGAACGAATGAGTGATTTGAAGTGCCGATCACGTGATGCGGCAATCTCGTTATGGGAATCCAGCAGCCTGTCTACATACAGAGAGCGGTATTTCGGTATGTGAACGCCACCCTGAATCAATTGTTCCATGGGTATATTCAAGTCGGAGGCCATGCGATCCATCTCTTCCAGACTGTCCGCATGTTTAAGATCTACAAAGTCCCCGTTCTTCAGGCGATACCAGCGTTTTCTGCGCCGGTAGCGTGAGAGAAGTTCCAGAAGCTCCTCTTCCGAGAGATCTTTGGTCAGAATGGTGAGATTCAGCAGTCCGCCCTCAATCTCCACCGAGATACGGGGCTGAGGTGCAGGGCGTATATGCACTCGCTGAAATGCATCACTCCCTTTCACGTCACCGTAACGGGAGAGCAACGCTACTCCGTCAGAAAGAATGGAGGCTATCGTGTCTTCATCTGCCGGGGCGGTAAAAAGTTTGTTGAGTCTATCCGTATCGGGGAAGAACAGACGGATTGCGGAGAGAACGCGCTCTTCCTGTACGAGATCCCGCTCTTCTCCGGAGAGAGAGACCTGCGAGAATCCAAGCGAATAGCTCCTGTTTTCATATTGGACATCGGCACGGCAGGTAACGGTATCGTTCAGATCAATATAGAAAGAAAACTCCGGTTCCGGCGGAAGCAGGCCGAGAGGCAGCGGACCAACCCGGTTATCAATATCGATCTGTTCCGCGGCTTCGAGTTCCGGTAATACACGGTAGTAAAACTCCGGGAATTTATTGAGCCCTATGGTACAGCGAAATCTGCCGTTTTCATCCGCAATGGAACGGAAAGGCTCCAGTGCTTTCAGTTCATCCTCGGAAACACTGCCGAACACCGCTGTATCCAACAGATACTGCCGCATGCTCCCACGGAGAAATCGCGGCATGGATCCTTCCAGAATAATGCCTGTAAGGCTATTGTCCTTCCCTTGTATGGGAGAGAGTGAAATTCTGGCACGGGCATGGCAGGGGCGAACCTGCACGGCATAGATATCTTTTTTGCTGCCCACCTGATAGAGCAGCTCTCCACCGCATGAAAGATCATAAACCTGGTCCAGATCACTTTCCTCCAGCGGAATCCCGGCACCCACGGAGAGATGCCTGGTGGCGTAGAAGGAACCTGAATCCAGTTTCCTGTTGATGTTCTGGACGGAGCGCACTCTCGAGACGATCATCTGATACCATTTTATGGATGCCTCATCGAAGGAAAGACTGGAGAAATCAATCTGCTCTGTCTTGGTCAGGTTATATACAGACTGCTGTGAAACAGCATAAACAAAATTTTCCAACCCCTTGATGGAATAGCTTTTTCCGCCCCGTTTTCCGAGATCGAAGGAGAGCTGTAGCCCGCCCTTTTTATCTCTGGTAATTCTTGGGATCAGAATAAGAACCGGATTCTTCTGGATTTCGGGATTTCGGACATCTTCCACAGCTTTTTCGGGAGAACCGCTCTGCACCAGAAGAGAGAGAAGTGTATCAGCATTATAGTCTGTCTCATCACCCGGGTTTTCCTGAACAATCCTGTTCCAGATGTCTGCATACACAGCAAGGGCATGGCAGCACATTTTTCCTTCGTTTTCGAGAGAATTCCAGTAGAAATTCCATTTTTTGTGTGACCTGCCGCATGTACAGGAAAGCTCGGATATTTCCGTTCGATCCAGCACTATGGAAACAGCATCATCGCCGCAGCTTCCCCTGACAGCAAGGCTTTGGAAACCGGCATCGTTGAAGAACACCCGGAGATCTGACGAAACAGGCATCTCACCGCTCATGATCCGGTCAGCTTTTTCTGTCTCAAACATATTCGTCTGAATATCAGATTTTTGCAAAATAGCGTCAGGAGGAAAAGTGATTCCCGCAGGAACCGGAAGGGCATATCGCCTGATGTAAGTGATGGCTGCGTTCTGCTCCCTTTCTTTGGCCTTCCGCTCTGCCTCCAGACGCAGCTTCTCCTTTCGCTCTTCCGCTTCCCGGTGCTTCCGTTCCCGTTCTTCTTCCTCTGCCCGGATTCTGGCCTGAAGTTCCTCTTCCGTCTCCGTGAATACAAAAGGACCGTGTTCTTTTTCCAGGTGCAGCATCAGATTTGCCAGATGGCGGCATCTGGCACCAAGTATCCCCTGGGAGCAGGAACAGCTGTAGAACTGTTTGGAATTGTATGTCTCTCCGTAGTAGGGCGAAAGCCGATCCCAGGGAGGACAATCTGACGCCTCCTGATAGTTCGAAGGAATCTGCTTTGCGAACACATAGAACCCGTTAACAGTACGGCCGACGGCACGTCTGCCGTCGGCACTCCAGTCAAAATCAATCAGTTTTCCGGTGTTTTCATCCTTCTGCCCCAGCTCGAGGGTTGAGCGCTGGAAAAATGATTTCCAGTCCCAGGTGCAGGTTTTCGGATTGATGGTGGTGTTATCCATACAGGTATATCCCTTTGAAAGATTATCTGTTTCTGCTTTCGACATATCGGTCCAGATCATGATCCAGATCTGCGAGGACAGGGTAGAATTCAGATTTCACAGCCTGATACAGAGCGGTATACTCCTCCTGCTGCCTGCCAGGCCCGATAACAGTGTAGAGAGAGGCGGAAATATCAGCGGTGCAGTCCCGCTTCACCTGTGCAACATACTGCTTTCTGTGATGTGTGAAACGATTGACCGCTATAATACAATTCTCCTGCACTGAGATCTCCTTGCTGCTGGTGATTTCACTGAGAATATTGGTGCCATAGATCATGTTGCATGCATTCATACCCCTCTGAAGCGCAAGGAAGATGCCGGAAAAGCGGGAGTAGATACAATCCTCCAGCCTGGCATAGCTTTCTATCCGGCAACCGGAATCATCAGTGACCAGATAGAAAAACTCCTCATAGGGGTTGTATTCCACCTGATAGACATTTTCACCGTCAGAGACGTCAGCTTTAGCGTAGTCAAATCTGGCAGTCATGGATCTGATCATCAGCATAAACTTTAACCTCCCTGATTCGGCACCTGAAGGAAGGCACCTTCACCAATATCTTTTGTATGTTCAGGAATTGTGAGATCTTTCAGCTTGGTACATCCGAGAAACGCGTAACGGCCTATTTTTGTGACACTGTCGGAGAGAGTAACACTCTGCAGCCTCTCACAGAGATGAAAAGCATAGTCGCCGATTTCCTCTACTCCGCCGAGAAGAGTGACTTTTTCGAGATAAACACAGACGGAAAAGGCGCTTTCGGCGATCCTCTTCACATTTTCGGGTATTGTAATTGTGACGAGATGCTGGCTGTTGAAAAATGCCCTCTCCCCGATTATTTCAATTTCTGACGGCACTGTGTAAAAGTTGGTGAACAGCTCCGCCGGAAAACAGATCAGGCGATGATCTGTTTTATCGATCAGCACGCCGTCCTTTACGGTGAGGGTGGGGTGCTCGGGGCTAATCCATATACTGACCAGATCCGGGCAAAAAGCGAAAGGATTTGCTCCGAGAGAAATGATAGTATCCGGAATGGAGATGCTTTTAATTCCTTTGCCGTTTTCGAACGCATAATCACCAATGGCGGTTACGGTATGTCCGTCCAGCTCAGGCGGAATCATTACCGATTCATACCCTCCGGAATGCTGTATGATTTCAGCACTGCCATCCGGCAGAAGGATATATCCGTAATCTCCGCTGAAGAGAATCTGCTGATCTCTGCCTTCTGCAAAAACTGGAAGGGAAAGAAACAGCATGCAGGAGCAGAGCAGAAAAAGAGAAATCAGTTTTTTCATAGTCTCCTCCGATCATATTTTGCCCGGGAAATGATTCAGTTCTTCTGTGCCCTCTTTTCAAGTTCGCTGCAGATGCGTTTGTATTCGTTTTCGTCCAGCTTATAGTGCTTCCGATAAAGCGTATAGGTGATAACCATGCAAATAAAGGGCAGAACCGTAAGCACAAGCAGAAGACCTGTTTTCTGCCAGGAACTGACCTGCGCAATAACACCGTGGATATTTGTCAGCTTCTCAGCTTCCGTGAGGAGCCCGAGATTGGTCTGCTGTTCAAAATCGGAAATCTGCTGCGTATAACCGGTAACGCCGCAGATCAGATAAGTCACATAGTTGATGGCGATGACGACAGCGCTGCCCATCTTGGTGATAAAAGGCCGAACAGAAGCAACCAGCGCCTCCTCCCGTTCACCGTGGAGATACTCGTTGTATTCCACCGTGTTGATGATGGAGATCATCATTATGAGGTAATAAGCGTAATTGCCGAAGTTTGCCGCCATATACCCAAATGTGAGAATCCAGCATTTCAGCCCGGCGTTTGTCGAGGGCATGAAAAGCCCCACAAGGAGCATCAGCCCGTAACCTGCTGCGGAGACGAAGAGCATTTTCTTCATAAAGCTTTTCCGGGTGTTCCTTGTGGCGAGCATCGGGTAGATGACCATCAGCACGGCAGTTGCTGCCAGCCCGAAAGTGGAGAAGTTTGAGTAGAAACCGCCTTCATAGCCGAGGTCAAAATAAATGAAAGTTGATCCCATACCGCCCAGGACAATATTGTTGCCGATCTGCTGGAAAAGGAAGATCACGGCGATCCATACCAGCTGATCGTTGCCTTTAAACACATCAATAATCTTTTTGAAGCTGAAGGGAGCGGGAGGTTTTGTGCTGTATTCCCGTCTTTCACGAACTCCGAAAATGGTGAAGCAGAGAAATGCCGGAGCGAGAATACAGATAATCAGTGCCACCCGGCCGTAGGCAAAAGCGGTGTTGCCGCCGAGCGTAGAGCTTCCGGTAGTCAGCATCGGAATGAAGAACCCTGCCAGCGTGCCGCCGATACCGGCAAAAAGGTTGGTACGTGCCGTAAACTGGTCACGAACGTGGGCATCGGTGCCCAGGGCAGGGACCATGCCCCAGTAGGAAATATCGTGCATGGTGTAGGTAATGCTGTAAAGGAAATAGATCAAGGCAAAGAACCAGACAAATGGCCAGCCCGTGAGCTTTGTGTTGAATGCGGCATACACGACAAGAGAGGTGGAAAGAATGCCGATGACGAGCCACGGTTTGTATTTGCCCCAGCGTGTTCTGGTGCGCTCAATAATATTGCCCATAATAGGATCGTTGAGCGCGTCAAATACACGTGCACCGATCATAATAGCGGACACAGCACCCAGCTGGGCAGCATTCAGCCCGCGGGTAAAAAGTATAAAGGTGAAAATAAAGTTCGTGAACAGGTTGTAGATCATATCCCGTCCTACGGTTCCAAGCGGGAACATGATCAGATTGCGTTTGAGTCTTTTTTGATCTTCCATGATAGAGCCTTTCCAAAATGAGATTTCTGTGGTATCCTGTTTATAGAATACGTCATTCTTACTATACCATAGTTTTTCTCTGTCAACAAGGAATATTTCCGTGCTTTCCTGTCATATTTCTGCAGTGAATCAGATCGTTTTCATTTCATACATTGATTTTTTCGGAGCGATGTGCTACAATCCGCATCCAATCTGAAAAGATATGAGGTATTCTATGCTTTCTCTGCCAATTTCTGCACCTTCTCCTGAGCATGAAAAGTTTACATTCCCCCATGTTGGTCAGCGTATGGTTAAAACTGCCATCGCGGTTTTTCTGTGCCTTCTGATTTACTACATTCGCGGTTATGAAGCGGGGAATATGCCAACGGAGGCAGCTATCACGGCGATTATCTGTGTTCAGCCCTTTGTGAAGGACACGGGGAAGTTTGCACTGGAAAGGCTTACCGGCTCGCTGATCGGCTCGGTGTGGGCTTTGCTGTTTCTGGTGCTGCTGATCAATGTGCCGATTCTGGCTGCGACCAAGGTTACGCTTTATGCGGTGATGTCTGTTGGTGTGCTCACTTCCATCTATACATCAGTTCTGCTCCGCATCCCGGATACGGCAGGACTAGCCGCTATTATCTATATCTGCATTATTGCCGGATTCCCGGATATTGAAGACCCTCTCCAGTCAGCGGCTATTCGTATTTTTGATATTCATATCGGCACGCTGATGGCAATCGCTGTCAATGTGGTCCATCTGCCCCGCCATAAGAACAGAGACCGCGTTTTCTTT
>ODAI010878379.1_pt1 | contig 17900 bp, 19 predicted proteins | sample 1539321 | NCBI WGS metagenome assembly ODAI01 (sample SAMN02144231, study PRJEB22623) | gut metagenome | biome: sheep rumen | host: Ovis aries | place: New Zealand | reverse complement strand
CGGCCCTTCGCTAATGACCCGCGCCGCCTCTTCAAGATAGGCGTCAACTTCTCGACTGAGACAAAATTGATTAATGACTGGAAGGTAGTGGGATGAGAGCCATTAAGTACATATATTTCATAGGCATGTTTGCCGTGCTGACCTTTGTGAGTTGTCACGGGCCGGCAGAGCAGAAGGCGGTGACTTCCCAGGAACTGCGGGAACTCTACAAGGAGGTGCTGACGGCAGCCATCAGCAACCCTGACAGCGCGATGATGATGATTGAAAGGCTCAGGCAGCGCGGTGCTGACAGACTGAGACAGACGGATAAAAAGAAATATCGGATAATCGCACGATTATTCGGAAATAATTACTATCTTTGCACCCAGAATTACGTAAACAACGAGAGTTATGGAAGAATAGCAGAGAGACAATTATAAATACGATATAGAATCATAATAAAAACGTAAGAAGATATGTGCACGTATAACATTACCCTGAACGACGAGGTGCTGAACGAGACGCGTCGCTCGTTTGCCAGCGAGTCTGCCATGGACGCATGGCTACAGCAGCAGGTGGAGGCACTGCTTGTCACGTTCAACGCCCGTCAGGCCGCCAAGGCCCGCGCCCGCCAGGCCATCGAGGCCATGCGCCGGCAGAGCGAACAGAACGGCAACGCCCAGTTGTCGCTCGACGAGATTAACAACGAAATCCGCCTTGCCCGCAAGGCCAGGAAAGCAGCACTATGACGAAACAGTTCTTTGCCGTGTTCGACACCAACGTCCTCGGGGAATCACGTCGGTTCTACTGATCACTTTTGAAGTTTCTGTATTACACATCGTTCTTGACCCCCTGTGCACTTCCATCGGTTCAATTGTTTTCAAATGCTAAGGCAGAGATACGAACTTATTCTCGGACATCCAAATTTTCAACGTAAAAAATGATCAGTAGAAATCCCCAAGGAATCGGGATAAAAAAGATTCGCAATATCTGCGATTATTCGGAAAAATATCGTATCTTTGGCGGGATTAACCCGCCGAAAGGCTACGGGTAGGCGAGCTTCGCTCGGGAATAGATAGGCTGCATCTCGGAAAAACTCAAATATATTTGGTTTTTCGCTCGATTTAGATAAATTTCTCACGCTCAAGAATGCAAAAACTTTTGTATTCTCTTCGCTTAATCGAAATTTTGCACTATCTTTGCACCTGTAATCATGTAAACAACGAAAGTTATGGAAGCAATAACATTTACCCCGGCACAGGTGCATGTGTTCAACTTGGTGTCACACATCAAGTCGGCAGTAGGCTTGGAACAACTGCGGAAGCAACTTGCAGCCTTCTATGCCAAGCAGGTGGACGATGAGATGGACCAGTTGTGGGAGAGTGGTCAGTTCGACGAGAAGAAAATGAAGGAACTTCGCGGCTCCCACTTCCGCACCCCTTATAATAAATAAAGGATATAAGTTCGTGGACTGTGCCTTTGCTGCCGGGGCTGACTATCTGGTATCAGAGGACAGCCATTTCAATGTGCTCCGCAAGACACCTTTCCCTCTGCTAAACCTCGTCACACTCGATGAGTTCATGCAGACCAGACTTATCGAGAAAGCCTGAGTCATCCACCACACGAAGAACTTTATCCGGAGGGTGTGTCAAAATAGGCACATCCTCTTTTTAGTATACAAAAAAACGATTTATAGGTTGTAACGTTGTAACATCGCCGATGTATAAAGGGCGTGCAACCTATATACAAAAAAACAGCATGTAAAAATCAGTAAGGGTGACGCATCGCTAAAGTCAGGAAAAGAAAGAAATAACTCTTTATAGCCTCACGCCGATGGCGGCATTGATGTACCAGTCGTTGACTCGCCCGGAGCCTTGGTCGTAGCTGTAGGGGAAATTGCAGAACTGCCCGTAGGCGTTGATGAAGAAGCGGTCCCACTGATAGGTGAGGGAGAGGCGTGCGTCGAAATTAACCTTGACTTTACCGTTGTTGCTTGTCTCGTCGACCTCCCAAACACGATATTGGTTGAGCAGCGCATCATTCTCACGCTCAAATTCCTCATCGCTTATCTGGCCTGACGCTTGACGCTTGTAGAGGTCTGTGTATTGATCGTCATAGTCATTGACATTGCTCTGGTAGTGCGTTAGTTTGATACGGTTGTAAAAAGCGAGGATGGGCATGACCTGGGCACTGATCAGCAGTCCGCGACAGGGCACGAAATTGAAGAGATAGCCCACACCGACACCAGCCTGCCACTGACGGATGTTACCAATGTCGTTCATGATCTGGATGAGATCGGCATTGCGCGGCTGGGAGAAGTCGAGGTTGGAGTAGTAGTACATAGCCCCGGCGATGAGCGAGCCGGCGGAGCGCTTCTGGATGACCGACTGGTCATAGGCGGCGGCGTAGGAGCAGCGGCGCCCGTTGAAGAGGTAATAGCCGTCGATGAAGAGTGTTCGCACGTTGATGGGGGCATCAAGTTTACCTGGCATCGTAGCATCGAAATAATAACCGTCGATGTCGCCTGAGAAGCGGATGGTAACATCCTCGATATCAAAGCGATGCAGGCGGAAATTGAGTCCGAAGCTGCCGCCCATGGCTCCAAAGGTGAGGTAGCTGCCCTTGTCGCCGCCGACATTGACGGAGTAACCCAGACCGTATCCCCTGTACCCGGCCCAGAGTCCCACATAAGTGGAAGGTTCAGTCGTCAGGTGAGGTTCCCAATTCATATTGCCGCTCAAGTCTGGCAGTACGCCCGTGACGTCCATCATCGACTTCATCTTCAGGTCGGTCTGGTTGACGTTGCCTCGGAGGATAATCTGCCAGGGTTCCTTCGGAGCATCGATATAACGGCGGTCGACCCCGCTGACGGACATGGAGTCGATGAACGTGCCAAGTTTACGGACGAGTCCGAACACCCCGTCCTTAGCTTCGGCAGTGGCGGATACTCCAAGGAGCATGACGAGTAGTAGTAAAGTCTGTTTAATCATTTCTTTCTTTCAAAGCGGGTCTACATCAAAGTATATCTGCATCGTTGAATAACGTTTCTCTGCAAGTAGCTGCTGGCGCCCTAAGAACAGGTAGTGGCGCACATCGGCCATATTGAGTCCTGGTTCCAATTTGAGTACCAGCTTGCGGATGGCGAGCGACTTGACTTTGGCCACGGCGGGTTTGTCGGGACCCAGCACCCGGGAACCGAACCACTGGCGCAGACGACTGCCCAACTCGAGGGCTGCACTGGCAACCAATGCCTCATCACGATGCTTCAGCCAGACACAGATCAGACGGCAGTAAGGAGGGTAATTGAACTGACGGCGCTCAGACATCAGTGATCGGAAGAAGCCCGCATAGTCATTTGACACCACCTGACGGACAACGGGATGTTCCGGCGACTTGGTTTGCAGGATTACCAAGCCCCGCTTACCCTTTCGCCCAGCCCGTCCGCTGACCTGCGACATCATCATAAAGGCATGCTCGTAGGCCCTGAAGTCAGGATAGTTGAGCATCGCGTCGGCATTGAGGATACCCACCACGCTGACACGGTCGAAGTCGAGTCCCTTGGTGATCATCTGGGTGCCGATAAGGAGATTGGTGCGCCCAGCGGAGAAATCGTTGATCAGTCGCTCGTAGGCTCCACGGGTGCGGGTGGTGTCAAGATCCATACGGGCAATACGGGCCTCAGGAAAGATATCGCGCACCTGATCTTCAATCTTCTCCGTGCCAAAGCCCCGTGTCATCAGTTGTGTACCGCCGCAAGCAGGGCACTCCGTGGGCACCTGATAGGTATAGCCGCAGTAGTGGCACGACAGTTGGTTAAGACTGCGATGATAGGTCAGAGACACGTCACAGTGCTGACAACGGGGCACCCATCCGCACTGCTTGCACTCCAGCATGGGGGCATAGCCACGACGGTTCTGGAAGAGGATGACCTGCTCGCCATGCTCCAAGGCCTCACGCGTCTTGACGAGCAAGAGCGGCGAGAAAGGACCGTTCATCATCTTACGATGCTGCAAGTCCTTGGTATCGACAACCTGTATCTCAGGTAATTGGATGCCTTGGTATCTTTGCTGAAGCGAAACCTGGGCGTATTTACCGGTCTCGGTATTATGCCATGACTCGGCACAAGGGGTGGCGGTTCCCAGCAGAACTTTCGCACCGTACATTTGTGCCAACATGATCGCGGCAGAGCGGGCATGATAGCGGGGAGCAGGGTCTTGCTGCTTATAGCTGGTCTCGTGCTCCTCATCGATGATAACCAGTCCAAGATGCTGGAAGGGCAGGAATACAGCACTGCGAGCACCGAGAATGACATCGTAGGGATGGCCCGACAACTGCTTCTGCCAGATTTCCACACGCTCAGCATCACTATACTTAGAATGGTAGATACCCAGATGATTGCCGAACACGCGCTGCAGACGTTGCATGATCTGCACAGTCAGTGCTATCTCGGGCAGCAGATAGAGTACTTGCTGGTGCTGCTGAAGGGCCTGGCAGATGAGATGGATATAAATCTCCGTCTTGCCGCTGGAGGTAACCCCGTGGAGCAGGGTGACAGGTTTGCTCAGGAAGCCCATCAGGATTTTGTTGTATGCATTCTGCTGGACCTCGCTCAAGGGCTTGACACTGTCAAGATGGGGTTCGCCACCGTAGTTGAGACGCCCGACCTCCACCTCATAAGTCTCAAAGATACCGCGCTTGACAAGGGCTGTGACAGTAGGGAGAGAGTGGCCTTCGTTAAGCAGTTCATCACGAGTGACACTTCCTCCGCCCTCTGCCAGATAGAGAAAGTCGATGAGGGTCTTCTGCTGCTTGGCGGCCCGCTGAAGCATGTCGATAGCGATGTGCTGGGCACGCTCACTGCTGAATTGTGGGGTCAGACGCAGGCAGGTCTCTGTCTTGGGACGGTATCCATCCTCAGCCTTCAGACCTGCAGGAAGAGCCGCCTTATAGACCTCACCAATGGGCGACATGTAATAGTCGGATATCCACTGCCATAGCTTCAGTTGCTGACCTAAGAGAATGGGAGAAACATCAAGCACCTGGAGGATATCCTTCACTTGGTATCCCTCAGGTGCCTGCAGATGAGTCTTTGCGACAATGCCGACATAAGTCTTGTTGCGCCCAAAAGGAACCAGGGCACGCACCCCCACCCTTACCTGCCCTGCCAGCTGTTGCGGCACGGAGTAAGTGAAGAGGCCGTCGAGCGGCACAGGGAGGATGACGTCGGCAAACAAGCTATCAATTTAGAAATAATAAGCAGCAGAGATCTGCCAAGCGTGATTGTGTGTATCGATATCCTTAAAGTTCTTGAACTCACCCGACTTGCCAGCAGCAAGGTTGTAGGTGAAGCCCACTTCGAGGTGCTTGATGACAGTGACACCAGCACCAAAGTTGAAGCTCAAGTTAGCATCTCGCAGACGATAGTCGCCCACCTTGGTTTTGTACCACTTCTCGCCCACGGGGAAGCCAAACTGTGGACCTACTGCCAAATAGATGCCGGCAAGGCTGCCCAGTCCGATGTTGTAGCGCAAGTTGACGGGGATGTTGAAGGACTTCTGCTTGATGGACTCATCTCCGGTGGCAGTAGCCCCGTCAGATGTTTCAGCCACCTTGGCACTGCGCTGGTCATAGAGAGCCGCAATATCGACACCGAACCCTGCGGGCAATGACAACTTCACGCTCGGTCCGATGAAAAAACCTGTCTGATTGTCGGACTTAATGACATCCTGGCTGAACGACATCTTGGAGATGTTCAGGCCACCCTTGAGTCCGAACTTGATTCCCTGTGCCTGTACACTCATGGTCAGTGCCGCGAGCAGCACCACTAAAGTAAGAATTCTCTTCATAATCTTATCCATTTTGAATTAATGATGGTGCAAAGATACGAAAAAAGAGCGAATGTTCGCTCTTTTTTTCGTATTTTTTTAATGACGCTGACGTCGAACCGACATTCGCGGCGAGCCGCTGCCACCCGACGAGGACGAACCTCCGCCCTTGGTACCGCTGATTTTCGAACGACGGCTGCTGTTGCGACGCTGTTTCTTGGCCTTGGCCTTTTGTGCAGCCTTCACATTAGCAGGGTTGGCATTGGCTATGCTGTCGAGCGAATCCTTGCGGGCAGGATCGCCGAAAATATTCTTGCGGAAAGTCTCCAACTCGGCTTCGATACGCTTCTGCTCCTCGGAGAGCTTGGCCGTGTCGCCGCCACATATCTGGGCAAGCGTCTTGCCAAGCATATTGGTGGTCTTATATATCTTGCCCTTATACTTGTTGAGTGTGAAGAAATCGTCCATCGACATGGTAGCGGCATTGTTCAGGCTACTGTACATCACCGTCTGACGGTTCAGGAAGGGTTCCAAGTCGCTATACTTCAGCCAGAAAAGCGGATAAGGAGTAGCACTGCCGCCATACTCGCTGAAGTCGTCCTCGCGCATCATCACTGGACAGAGAGCCAGCACCTTGATATGAAAGGATGAATTGGCCTGGTCGTAGTAGGCGCTCTCCTTCAGATAGTATTTCTTCACCTCGGCAGAGGGGATGTCGCTATTGTCGACCTTCAGTTTGCCATTCTGTTCCTCGTAGAATATCTGGTAATTGTCGAGCATGGTCTTCATCTCTATCTTCGCCGACTCGTCGAACACGTCGCTGCCATCAGTGGGATATTCGTAGATAGGAATATAGCCGTTCTGTGCCAGTTTGAAGATATAGGTAAAGAGGTTCACGTCGCGTCCGTGGGGCTCTACGGGATAATAGAGTCCGGCATTGGCATCGTCCTCGAGATTAATCTCCCGATAGATGTCGCGGCGCCACACCACATCCTCGGGCACCTCGAGGGCCGTGGGGAAAGATATCTGGGCACGACGTGACATCGCTGACGACGGACTTTTTGACTTCTTCTGAGCCTGGGCCTGGGCTGCACGCTGCTGAGCACGCCGCTGACGAGGCTGGGCCTGGGCTGTGAATAGTGAACAGTGAAGGGTGAAGAGCACAAGCAGTACCTTCACGACACACCATTCATTCACTTTAGTTATCATCATTCGGTTCTTTTTCATATCAATCTATTTTTCACTAATCACTAATCACTAATCACTTAACAATAACTTCCACAGGGTTTTGTAGCGTACGGGTGGTACCGTCAGGACCAGAGACCGTCACACGAGAGATATAGAAGCGACGATTGCGGGCCAGTTTGCGGAAGGTGTCTTTCTGACGGGCAGAGAACTGAGCACCGTCGCTCACCATAGGCACGGCATTACCCATGTTGTCGAAGAAGACCGTCTCGAACGACTGCACGCGGAAGGGGATATCGAGTATGCCGTCGTCGATTGCTGCTCCTATGCCGCTGGCACCAGCCAACTGAGCCTTTGCCAATCCACCTCCCTTGTAACGCACGCCGTTGCCATGCTCATCCTTGATAGATATAAATGGCGTCGGGTCTGGCAGACGTCGCACACGGAAGGTATATTGTCCCATCTGCTGGGCACGTCCCGTATTGGTGGAGACCACAGTGATGGTGGCATCCTGTCCGATCTTCGAAGGACGTGCAATGTACTTGCCCGGTCCTACTGGCTGGAGAGTGCCATTGGTCATCGTGGCCTGTACCTTATTAAGAGGTACACCAGGCACGGAGACACTGATAGGATTGTTGTAGCCTGCATAGAGCATATTCATCAGGTCGGCAGAGACAGTGGCACTGGGGTCGACCACAGTGTACTTTTGAGAGAAGTCTCGCCGGATGATGTCGCCGTTACCATTGACGGTCTCCAAATACCCGGCAAGGGTAAAATCACCCGTGGCATTACAGATACGCTCATAAACATTATCGCGAAGCGACACTTTCTGGTTGCCGATGTAGATATCAGGCACCTGGGTAGTATCGACGGCAGCCATGACGATGTGGGCAGAGAACTTGTCACCACGGACGATGGTCTGCGAGTTGGGGATGACGAAGGCCTCGAGGGCGTTTACACGGATATCCTTCACGTCGATATTCTGCACCAGCGTATGGAGCACTTCTCCCTCGGCATAGCGCACATCGCTCTGCAGCTTAGACAACAGGGTGACAGCGGCAGCTGCCGGCATCGACTCAAACATATATTCCTGCCAGTTCTTACCCATAGTAACGGCATCGGAAGGTATCTCTGTTGAGAGGTTTGAGGCTATCATTTTCTTCTGACGGTAGGCAGTCACCATCTTGAGCATCTGGTTTCGGTAGGTATTCACCGCAGTGAGTAGCTCCTGGCCGCGTCCACGGTTAGGCGAAAGCATCACCTGACTGGCAGCCTCCAGGTCTTCCTTGTTGCGGATATTCTGCGGGTCACCGTCCTTACCGTCGGCCTCACGCACGATCTCGAGTTTTAGCTCCTCCACCAAGTTGTAGAGAGCGTCACTCATCTTCTTCACCTGCTGAGACTTGTCATACCACTGCTGTACCTTCTGAGGGTTGGTCTTCATCTGGAGGGCAAACTCATCGTAGATGGCCAGGTTCTCCAGAGTTGAATTCGACGTGGTGCGCTTCAGGCTCTGCTCCACGATGGAGAAGCCGTTGAGCACCTCTGTAGAGACGTTCAGCGCCAGCATTGCCATCAAGACGACGTACATCAGGTTGATCATCTTCTGGCGGGGTGAGACTGGTCTTTTCTTGATTGCCATATTAGTAATGCGTAATTATCCCAAAGGTGCTGCCGCCTTCATGTTGACGGTCATAGCCTCAATCATACGAGTGTAGATTCTGTTGAGTTCAGCTATCTGGTCGGCCATGCGGCGCGTCTGGGCATTGATATCGTCGATAGTGCCAATCTGCGAGCTGGCACTCTTGAGCTGCAGTTCATAGACTTTACAGATGCCGGTGAGCGTACGGTTCAGATTTTCCATCTCCTCTGAGTCGCGGGCCAGACGGGCGCTCTGCTCGGAGACCTTAGAGAGCATCTCGGTGAGACGTTTCAACTCATCGACATAGTTGGCGGTTGCCTCTTCGAGTTCGGGGTTCATCTTAGGCAGCTCCGGGGCTCCTACGCCGACCACACCCGAGACGGTGGCCACCGACTGTGATACGGCTGCGATGGCTTCGGTATCGACCACGGCCTGACCTGAAGCCTGAGAGACGCCTGCGACTATCTGCTGATGCCCATCGGCAGCTGGTTTTTCTGCACCACCGATAATAATCGTGCCGCCATTTCCTCCAATAACCGCCGCAGGTGCCGGTTGTTGTGCCTCGGCAGCTTTCTCCTCGTTCATGTGGATGTCGAGTTCCATGCCATCTGTGGTCTTATCGAATGGACGATCGAAGGCCGAGATAAAGAACACGAATACCTCAGTACCCATTCCCAGGAAGAGGAAGAAGTTGGCTCCTGGCAGGTGGGTCAGTTTGAAGAGGGTACCTAAGATAACGATGGAGGCACCCCAACTGTATGCGTAGTTCAGGAATGTCTGTCCTGCCACGCTGTCCATCCACTTCTGCAAGCGATAGACGATATTCAGTTTACTGTATGTTGTCATTGGGTTTGATATTTACTTCTTCTTCATTTTGTCGCTGGTAGTGTTGGCAAGGCTGCGGACGCAGCGGAAGCCAATATAGGAGCGGGGTTGGTTTTGGAACTCCGAGGAGCGCCATGCTGAGCGGATATACGACTCCGGGTCTTTCCACGAGCCGCCACGCACGCTTTTCTTCTTCAGTCGATAGGGGTCTTCCTTGGCTGCATTGTAACGCAGCTGGGGGTTGATGTCGTTCATCGCCTCGACTCCCGCCTCCGTGTAGATAGTCGAGGTCCATTCGGCCACGTTGCCTGCCATATCGAAGAGGCCGTTACTATTAGCGGAATAGATACCCACCTTCGAGGTAATCAGGTTACCATCCTTGGTGTAGTTACCGTCATCGGGCTTGAAGTTGGCAAAGAAGCACCCCTTGCCGCTGGCCACATCCTCATTGTCCCAGGGGAACTCTGTCTGATCCTTGCCTCGGGCGGCGAACTCCCATTCTGCCTCTGTCGGCAGACGGTAGCGCTGGATGAAGCGTGCTGCAGGACCAAGACCCTTGAGCAGGTATTCAGTACGCCAGGCACAGAATGCGTTGGCTTGCTCCCAGGTGACACCCACCACAGGATAGTCGTTGTAGGCGGGATTGGAGAAATAGTAGCGCATATACATCTCATTGTCTGAGTTGGGAAAGTCGTTTACCCAACAGGTGGTATCAGGATATATATTAATAATGTACGTGTTAAGGAAGTCCCATGGTCCTGTCAACTGCCGGTTGATGGTCTCGCGGACAATCTTACCCTCATCGTCGATGTAAGCCGTATCCTTGGAGATCCACACTTCCTCGTTGGGATCTACGGTAATATCGGTGTTCAGGACACGCTCCTCAGGGTTCAGGCGATTCTTGCGGAGAGCTGCCGAGGTGTAGTCGTAGACTTCGTAGCGGTAGTTCATCTGGCTGTAGTCGAGCATCTTTTCTCCCGTCACGGGATTGGTGACGTAGAGGCTCTCGATGGCGCGCTGCTCGTCTTCATTAGGTTTCTTGGGCAGCGGTTTCTTCCAGTTCAGGTGAGGCGTGATGGGCTCACCGTTCTTGTCCTCCTCAATCTTGTAGGTCTCGTCACCACCATAGTTGGGGTCGGCAAGACGCTCGCGGAGGATGGAGTCACGCACATAATAGACAAACTGGCGATACTTGGAATTGGTGACCTCCGTCTCGTCCATCCAGAAGCCGTCGACAGAGATGTCACGCACAGGCGTCTGCTTGCCCCAGAGACTGTCTTGTTTCTCAATACCCATCTTCAGATGACCACGCTTGACGAGAGTCATTCCATAGGGCGTGGGCTCTGTAAAGGGGCGTCCTCCAGTACCTGTCACCTCGCCACCTGCTGATGACGCCATTCTGCCGCCGAAACAACTGGTCATCAAAAGTAAAACGGTAAAAAGGTAAAAAGGTAAGACCTTTCTGCCCCATTTGCCTTTTCCCTGTTTCATATTCACATCTTTCATCATATCTCTTTCTATTATTTCCTAATTTTACAAGTGCCTCACACTCTTATGTAGATTTCTGCCCTTCTTGACGAGGTTCAGATCCGTCTGATACCCCACGAACAACTCATGGCTGCCGTTGCCGATGTTGATAGCCGAGGTATAGACCTCGTAACTATAGCCAAGGTGGATGCCACGGAAGTTGCCACCTATGAGCACCGTCACCGAGTTTGTCGGACTATAGGACACTCCGGCATACATCACCTTCTTGTTGTGAGCATACTTCAGGCGCCCTGTCACATCTGCTCGCCAGGCCACTCCGTCAGTACGTCCCAAAACAGAGGTGTGTATTGTTAAGAACGGATTTCTGAGCCGAATATTGTATCCACCTGTCAAATAATATGTTGCCGACACCTCTAATTCGTTGGTAGCACCCAGTTCCACCTTGGGCGCATTCAGGTGAAGAGCTGACACTCCGGCATACCAGTCGCGACGGCTATAATAGAGTCCCAAGCCCAGGTCGATACCCGTCCCATTGACAGACGATGCGGTGAAAGCAGGATCAGTAGCGTCAGCCAATTCCAGTTTCGATCCATCGAGGTTCTCACTCAGGATTCCTGCCTGTATTCCTATACTCAGCCGGCCTCCCCACAGTCTGCTCTGCAAGGCATACTGCAGCGAGATGCGTTTATGTGAGAACACACCGATGTTATCATTGATCAGCTGCAAGCCTGCACCCTGACGCTTCTTCAGAAACACAAAAGGCAAATCGGCCCCAACGTACATCGTATTGGGATTATGCTCGAAACCAGCCATCTGCATGGCGTAGGCACCTGCCACATTCAGCTTATCCTCCTTTCCCACAGAGGCAGGATTGAAGGAGGGCTCCATCGCCCAATAATGACTGAACGACACGTCGTACTGTGCCCAGGCACCAGTGACGACGAGCAGCAACATGCTCAATATGGTCAAACGTCTTTTCACCTCTATTAATAACGTACGAGTGGGGCATTTTATTATAAATCCCATATTTTATATTTTTTTTAGATTCCAATTCATACATGTTATAGGAATATTTTGTATCTTTGCAGCCGAATAGGGTTTTCCAAAATGGACAACTTTCCGAAAGGAAGAAACAAAAAAGTTTCCCGAAACAGACGACTTTTTAATCGTAATTGACTAGCAGACATTATTAAATAATCAAAATGGAAATCAAAAACTTTACCATCACGAAAAGAGACGGATCGAAAGACCAGTTCTCTCTCGACAAAATCATGAATGCCATCGTAAAGGCATTTGAAAGTGTCAACGAACCTGCAGACCTCGGCATCGTGTCGAAGATTCTGAACCACCTCAACATGCACGACGACATCACCGTGGAGGACATTCAGAACCAGGTAGAGGAAGCACTGATGAAAGAAGGCTACTACAAGGTGGCCAAGTCGTTCATCCTCTATCGACAGACGCACTCCGAGGACAGAGACACGCTTGAGAAGATGAAGTTCCTCTCAGAATACACCGACTCTGTGAACGCTGCCACTGGTTCCAAATACGACGCCAACGCAAACGTGGAACACAAGAACATCGCCACACTCATCGGAGAACTGCCCAAGTCGAATTTCATCCGTCTGAACCGCCGCCTGCTCACTGACCGCATCAAAAAGATGTACGGCAAGGAACTGGCCAACGAATATCTCGACAAGCTTAACCACCACTTTATCTATAAGAACGACGAGACGAGTCTGGCCAACTACTGCGCCTCCATCACGATGTACCCCTGGCTCATCGGCGGCACTACCAGCATAGGCGGCAACTCTACGGCTCCCACCAACCTCAAGTCGTTCGCTGGCGGATTCGTCAACATGGTATTCATGGTGTCGTCAATGCTCTCCGGAGCTTGCGCCACGCCAGAATTCCTGATGTACATGAACTACTTCATCGGCAAGGAATGGGGACTGGACTACTGGAAGCGCGCCAACGAGCAGGCAGACCTCAGCTTGAAGAAGCGCACTATCGACAAGGTGATCACCGACTACTTTGAGCAGATCGTCTATACCCTCAACCAGCCAACCGGTGCCCGCAATTATCAGGCCGTGTTCTGGAACATCGCCTATTACGACCGCTATTACTTCGAGTCGATCTTCGGAGATTTCTACTTCCCCGACGGATCGAAGCCCGACTGGGACGGCCTCAGCTGGCTGCAGAAGCGCTTCATGAAATGGTTCAACCAGGAGCGCACAAAGACCCTGCTTACCTTCCCCGTGGAGACGATGGCTCTGCTGACAGACGAGAATGGAGAATGCAAGGACAAGGAGTGGGGTGACTTCACGGCCGAGATGTATGCCGAGGGACACTCGTTCTTCACCTACATGAGCGCCAATGCAGACTCGCTCTCCAGTTGCTGCCGCCTGCGCAACGAGATTACCGACAACGGCTTCAGCTACACACTCGGAGCAGGTGGCGTCAGCACGGGCTCGAAGAGCGTGCTCACCATCAACCTGAACCGTTGCATACAATATGCCGTGAACAACAAGATGCCTTATCTGCAGTACCTGGGCGAAATCATCGACCTCTGCCACAAAGTACAGCTGGCCTACAACGAGAACCTGAAGGAACTGCAAGCCAATGGTATGCTGCCACTGTTCGATGCAGGATATATCAACATCGGCCGACAGTATCTCACCATCGGCATCAACGGACTCGTGGAGGCTGCCGAGTTCATGGGACTGCAAATCACACCCAACGACGACTACCTGCACTTCGTACAGGGCATCCTTGGACTCATCGAGAAGTACAACAAGCAGTACAGGACGAAGGACGTCATGTTCAACTGCGAGATGATTCCTGCAGAGAACGTAGGTGTGAAGCACGCCAAGTGGGATCGTGAGGACGGCTATTTCGTGCCTCGCGACTGCTACAACTCATATTTCTACGTCGTGGAAGACGACTCGCTGACCATCCTCGACAAGTTCAAGCTGCACGGTGCACCCTACATCGAGCACCTCACCGGCGGCTCGGCTCTGCACATGAACCTGGAGGAGCACCTGTCAAAGGAGCAGTACCTGAAACTACTGCAGGTAGCAGCCAAAGAGGGATGCAACTATTTCACTTTCAACATCCCCAACACCGTATGCAACGACTGCGGCCATATCGACAAGCGCTACCTGAAGGAGTGCCCGCACTGCCACTCTAAGAACATAGACTACATGACCCGTATCATCGGCTATCTGAAACGCGTGAGCAACTTCTCCCAGGCTCGTCAGGAAGAAGCAGCACGCCGCTTCTACGCCGTAGGATAAGATGCTGAAGTACGTCAACACAGGTATTGTGTTTCAGGAGATACCCGACGAAGTGACACTGGCAATCAACATATCGAATTGCCCGTGTCACTGTCCGGGGTGTCATAGCCGTTACCTTTGGGAAGATGTGGGCCTGCCGCTGGACACAGAGGCTATCGACGCCTTCGTCAACCAGTATGGCAATGAGATATCCTGCATCGCCTTCATGGGAGGAGACGCCGAACCCACCAGCGTCAACCGCCTGGCACAGTACATCCATGAAGAGCATCCACAGTTCAAGGTGGCATGGTACAGCGGAAGAATCCGCATACCACGAGGCGTGGTAAGGGCTGACTTCGACTACATCAAACTGGGGCCCTTCATCAAGCATCTGGGACCGCTAAAGCAAACGACTACCAACCAACGACTCTATCGCAAGGACGACAACGGAGTGTTTGAAGACATCACCAGCCGCTTTTGGCGAACGTCCGTCGATCAGTAACTTCGCCCCATGGAATGGATCAAGCACATCTTCGTCTGGATAAGCAGAATCACCCACTGCAGAGGATTCGGCATACAGTCGCCCACAGACTATTGGATAGTGCGCTACGTCATCAACGAGCACTGGCCTTATTACCAGTATGAGAGCCTGGGACAGGACGACAATTGGTTGACGCAGAAGATTGGAAGACTATACTTCCGCATTGCCAACTGGCGACAGCCATCAGTCATAGAGAGCGACGCCTATCAGGACTACCTAAAGGCTGGATGCAGGAAAGCGACATTCGGTAATTCGACGGAACTTATCTGCATGAAGACAGAAGACTGTTTCGACAAACTCTCCTATATATATAATAAGGTGAAAAGCGACACGGTGCTCATCGTAGAGGGAATCTGGCGCGACAAGCAGCTGTGGCAGGCCATCATCGATGACGAAAGGGCGAGAATCACCTTCGATCTCTATTACTGCGGCATCGTGCTGTTCGACAGGAAACGGCATAAGCATCATTACATCATAAATTTCTGACAATCAAACAGACATGAAAATAACAAAAGTTTACACCCGGACAGGAGACCAAGGCGAGACCAGCCTTGTGGGCGGCGTGAGAATCAAGAAAAGTGACATCCGACTGGAGGCTTATGGCACAGTCGACGAGCTGAGCGCACACTTAGGAATGCTCGTGGCGATGATGAGCGAAGGTGAGGAGCGAGACATGGTCATCAGGGTACAAAATAATCTGTTCAACGTCTGCACGCACCTTGCCACAGACCAAAGTCAGACACCACTGTATCCGTCGGCGCATCTGGTCGATGGAGAGGTCGAATTACTCGAAGAGCGTATTGACACACTGATGAAGCAGTTACCCGAGCGTCAGGGATTCATACTGCCCGGCGGCTGCAAGACTGCAGCACAGGCTCACATCTGCCGAACGGTATGCCGACGGGCCGAGCGACGTATCTCTGCCCTGGCAGAAATAGCGCAGGTTGGCCCAGAAATGCAACGCTACGTGAACAGATTGAGCGACTACCTCTTTGTTTTAGCCAAAATAATAAATTTTAACGAAGGGAAAAGTGAAATAATCTGGAAAAATGCTTGCAAATAAGAAATAAATGTGTACTTTTGCGGGCGAATTACGGCGATGGTGCCGGATTGAGTATAAAAAAGTATATAACTATTAAGATTTAACGACTATGTATTGGACACTGGAATTGGCTTCTAAACTGGAAGACGCGCCCTGGCCTGCTACCAAGGACGAACTTATTGACTATGCAATACGCTCCGGCGCCCCCCTGGAGGTGCTTGAGAACCTGCAAGAGATAGAGGATGAAGGTGATGTCTACGAGAGCATCGAAGAGATATGGCCCGACTATCCCACCAAAGAGGATTTCCTATTTAACGAGGATGAGTATTAGAGCCTCGTATTAGGCTTAGACCATCTAAACACCAGCGGGATAAACAATAATTGTTTGTCTCGCTGGTGTTTTATTTGGGTATGTTGAAACCAACCTTTGCTAATATTTGCACAAGTTAGTTAGGTGTGAATTGACAAAAAATGCGTATTTACGCAAAAAAAGTAAGTGAATATTTCGATATTTCAATAATTCTGTTTATTTTTGCAAGCAGGAAATGCGTATTTACGCAGAAAAAGTAAACAGCGATGGTGATAAAGCGAGATATTCATTTGAAGAAACTCATTGACAGCAAGCACAATGGGATGATAAAAGTGGTGACTGGTGTAAGGCGCTGCGGCAAGTCTTATCTGCTTTTCAATCTCTTCTGTCATCATTTGAAGGAAGCAGGTATAACTGATGACCATATCATAAAGGTTGACTTGGAAGACCGTCGTAACAAGGAACTCCGGGACCCGGATGCGTTGCTCCGCTATATAGACAGCCACATGACAGACCAGCAGATGTACTACATATTGCTTGATGAAGTTCAGCATGTGAATGAATTTGAAGATGTTCTGAACAGTTATCTGAAAATTGAAAATGCTGATGTTTATGTGACTGGCAGCAATTCCAGGTTTCTCTCAACAGATGTCATTACAGAGTTTCGTGGACGTGGAGACGAGATAAAGATTGCCCCCCTGTGCTTCCGCGAGTTTATGTCTGTATATCAGGGAACGAGGGAAAAAGGGCTGGAGGAATATATGCTTTATGGCGGACTGCCGAAAGTTCTTGACTATCCCACTGTGGAGCGTAAGATAGAATACCTGAAAGGCCTCTTCAAGAAGACTTATCTGACTGATATTAAGGAGCGTTACAAGATAAAGAATGATGATGACTTGGAAGAATTGATAGACATAGTGGCTTCGTCCATCGGCGGGCTTACTAATCCATCAAAGTTGGAGAACACTTTCCAGACTGTGAAACACAGTAATATCACGCATACAACCATCAAGTCTTATCTTGACATGTTGCAAGATGTATTTCTCATTGAAAAATCTGTTCGTTACGATATCAAGGGACGCAAGTATATTGATACGCCTGCCAAATACTATTTCTCAGATTTAGGGCTGCGCAATGCCAGGATAAACTTCCGTCAGTATGAGGAAACACACTTGATGGAGAATCTGATATATAATGAACTCAGGTTGCGAGGCATGAGTGTGGATGTCGGTGTCGTAGTGAAGAACGAAAAGGATGCCAATGGCGTGAGTGTGCGGAAACAGCTGGAAGTGGACTTTGTGTGTAACCAAGGGAGCCAGCGGTATTACATACAGTCTGCATTACGTCTGCCCAGTGAAGAGAAACGCGAGCAAGAAGTACGAAGTCTGAAGAGTATCAACGACAGTTTCAGAAAGTTTGTGATAACCGAAGACTTGATTAGTCGATATCATGACAATGAGGGGATTACGTATATGAACATATATGAATTCTTACTTGATGAAAACAGTCTGAGAGTATAGCCTTTTAGCGTATTTCAGTGCCAAATAACCTTCACAATAGTCACACCGCAGCGTGTAAACTCTTGGTTCCCAGTGTGGTATTTATATTTCAACGAGGATGAGTATTAAGGCTTATAGGGTCTAATCAACTTCATGCCAGCGAGACAAACAATAGCAAGTTGTTTGTCTCGCTGGTGTTTTATTGTCTTATATAGTTTGTGCTAAATCTTGGCTTGTTAGAGCCAATTTGAAACAAACTGTCGGAAAATCGGCATTTTGAAGCCTTGTT